>Ga0302209_10000068_pt1 | contig 49040 bp, 45 predicted proteins | sample II_Fen_E3_1_FD_194574 | JGI IMG/M metagenome (GOLD analysis project Ga0302209, IMG submission 194574) | Peat permafrost microbial communities from Stordalen Mire near Abisko, Sweden - II_Fen_E3_1 | ecosystem: Environmental > Terrestrial > Soil > Wetlands > Permafrost | place: Sweden: Abisko...
CTGGCAGACCTTACCATCAATTTTTACAAACGTAACTACATCGAAGGACTCTTTTTAAGTTCTGGCATCATCAAAAATGAAGACCACACCATGAGCTTACTCCTTCAAACGTTACGAATACTACGCCATGAGTACCGATTTAATGGCTACATTCATGTCAAACTTATTCCTGGTGCCTCCAAAGAGCTCATCGAAGAAGCGACACTTTTAGCGCATCGGGTTAGCTCCAACATCGAACTTCCAAGTTCAAAAAGCCTTGCCCTACTCGCACCCGATAAAACCAAAGAGAAGCTTCTCTCACCACTGAAACACGCTCGAGACATCACGATGCAACGAAACGCTAAGCCTATTTCGATGAGCACCCAGATGATTATCGGTGCAACGAGCGAGAGTGATTTTGAGATTCTCAAACTCTCATCAGCGCTCTATGACAAAGCGCTGTTGAAACGGGTCTATTACTCTGCGTACATTGCGGTCAACAACCACAAACATCTACCTGTGCCTGAACTCTCAAAACCTCCTCTGCTTCGGGAACATAGGCTTTATCAAGCCGATTGGTTGTTACGTTTTTATGGCTTTTCATACAATGAGATTTTGAGTGAAAACCAAAACCTTGACATTCAGTTTGATCCCAAAACCTTTTGGGCACTCTCAAACCTCCATCTTTTCCCCATTGATGTCAATCATGCACCCAAAGAGATTTTGGTGCGCATTCCCGGTATTGGACTACGAGGAACAGAAAAAATTTTGCAAGCCAGACGCTTTAAAAAACTCTGCTTTGAAGACCTCGTACAGCTTAAAATATCGCTCAAAAAAGCACGCTATTTCATCATCGCTGGAAAAGATTTTCATCGAAGTTCCTCTCTTTACACCGAAAAGATCAAACTTGCCCTCATTCACCAAGGTTCAAACATCATTCAACCTACGCTCTTTGACACTTCCATCTACACAGGAGAGCTGTGATGATCTTGCTTTATAATGGTAGTTTTGAAGGCTTTTTGAGTTTGGTGTATGAAGTTTATTATGAAAAAATACAAGTAAGCTCTATTGTCAAAAAGATGCCAGAATCACTTTTATTTGAGCGTTTTCATGAAATTTTTACCGATGAAGTAAAATCACGCAAAGTCTTAGATGCCATCACAAAGCATTTCACCAAAGAGCAACAACATACCATCTTTAATATCTTTTTATGCGATTCAAGGGAGTATGAGATGGCATTGTTGGAGTACATTCGCATTGGATTTAAAAATCCTAAAGAGCTTCGAAACATTACCAATCCTTCTTTGTTTTACATTCAAAACCTTGAAAAAGAGCTTTTGTGTTTTGTCCATAAAATGTACGGCTTTACCCGCTTTGAGGAGCTAGAAGATGGCACATTGTATGCCAAAATTGAGACAAAATTTAACATTATCCCTTTTTTAGGAGATCATTTTTGCAAACGCTTAGGAAAAATCCCTTTTATTGTTCACGATGTCAAACGTGCTCTTGCCTTTGTGAAAAACGATAAACTGCGAGAAATACGCTCTATTGCGGCCTTTGATACTCCTACATTTTCAAGTGAGGAAGAGACATTTAAAGCGTTATGGAAGAGCTTTTTTAAAGCGGCAGCGGTTGAAAGTAGGTACAATCCCAAGCTTCAACAAAGCTGGGTTCCACTGATGTATCGAACCTACATGAGCGAGTTTCAAGAGTGAATTTAAGGGCGTTTGCATTTACATGTAACGCATCTGTAAACGCCCAAACGCAGCATTTAGACGTTTACATGTAAAGAGATTTTAGTATGAGTCCATCTTTCCAAAAATAATAGCCCCATTGGTTCCGCCAAACCCATAATTAGCGCTCAAGACGGTGCATAGCTCTGCCGCTCTTGCCTTATTGGGAATGTAATCCAGTTGCATATCATCGCTTGATGCTTCAAAATTAATCGTAGGCGGCATCATGTTAGCATTTAATGCCATGATGGAGACAACCGCTTCGATTGTTCCAGCAGCACCGAGGGTATGTCCCGTTGAGCCCTTGATCGAGCTTAATGGTGGGACTTTCTCAAACAGACTTTCAAACATTTTACTCTCATATAAATCATTGTAATAGGTGCTGGTTCCATGCGCATTGATATAATCAATTTTTGGATTACCTGCCATTGCAAGTGCGGCTTTGATTGCCCTTGAAGCGCCTTCATGATTTGCCAAAGGCGTTGTAATGTGATGAGCATCAGCACTTTCCCCAAAGCCTAATAGTTTGGCATAGATTTTAGCCCCTCGCTTCCTAGCTGATTCTAGGCTCTCCAAAATGAGCGCTCCCGCACCTTCGCCGAGAACAAAACCATCTCTGTCTTTGTCAAAAGGGCGTGAGGCATGTGCGGGGTCATCATTGCGTGTGGAGAGTGCATTCATATTCGCAAATCCTCTAAGACCGATAGGGCAAATACACGCTTCAGCACCCACAGCAACCATCGCGTCCGCACCTCCAAGCATAATCGTTTTTGCCGCTTCCGTGATCGCATGAAGTCCTGCTGTACACGCGGTAGTACTAGAAAGATTTGGCCCTCTTAAATCGTGATAGATAGAGACATAGCCGCTTAACATATTGGTGATGGTAGAGGGAACAAAAAAGGGTGAAACACCTTTAGCCCCTTTTTGAAAACTGCTAATGACATTTCTTTCAATTGTAGGAAGCCCTCCAATACCCGTCGCACCACAAACACCAAATCGATCTCGATCAATATCTTCAATTTTGATAGTGGCACGTTGCATCGCTTCTGCAACTGCTTGCAATCCAAGATGAATAAATCGATCTGCTTTTTTTTGCTCTTTTTTGTCCATCACATCATCAGGATTAAAATTTTTAACTTCGCAGGCAATGCGTACTTTTTCATTGCTTGCATCAAAATGAGAGATGATGTCTACGCCACTATTGCCAGCTAAAAGAGCATTAAAGGCATCGTTCGCGTTATTGCCTACACCATTAATCATGCCGTATCCCGTGATGACGACTTCATGAATTTTCATACTATTTCTCCAAATACAGTGATAGTTTTTACGAATGTGCTGATATATACGCTTTATTGAGCATATTAAGCGCAAAGCTTGGAGCGATGCGGCTCATCATTTTAAGGAGATTACTCTGCCCTGGCCTTATCTCTTTTTTATCACTCTTGATACCTTCTATTGCTAAATTGGCCAATTTTGTGACATTCATAATTGCCATACCTTCTTGTTCACTCGCGTCAAATTCATTAATTAATGGTGTCTCAATGGCAGGTGGAGCTAATTCAAAAACTTTAACCTTGGTATTGTGCAATTGAATGCGTAAAGATTGTGTGTAAGAGTGTATTGCTGCTTTAGTTGCACAATACACTGGTGTACTCACAAAAGGAACAAAAGCAAGGGCTGATGAAACATTGAGTATTGCAGCCATTTTTTGCTGTTTTAAGAGAGGTATAAACTGAGTACACATGCGTATAACACCGTTGACATTGGTATCAATCTCTTGTGTGAGCGTCAGGAGATCAATCTCTTGTTGCAAATCAATTTTTTTCATAATTCCCGCATTGTTTATCAGAATATTCAATTCAGGAAATTGTTGTGAGACGGCTTCATATAAATTGATGATCTCTTGAGGATTCGATACATCGCACTGAAATGTATGGACATTTTTTAAGTTGGATTTTGCCTTATCAAGTTTTTCTTGATTACGCCCTGTGATAATCACCGTATTGTTTTCACAAAGTTGATGAGCCAATTCATAGCCAATGCCGCTTGCTCCACCTGTAATTAGGATGGTATTATTTATCATATACATTTGTTTTCCTTGTAATATATTGTATATGCAATTTTACTTGCATGATGATAGTATAATATTTTTGCTATAATAATGCAAGTAAAATGGAGAATCTTATGAAACGAAAAAGTTACAATGAAATGCCATGCCCCATAGCACAATGTTTAGAGCTTATTGGAGAATGGTGGAGTATGCTCATTATTAGAGATGCCTTTAGGGGGCTTAAAAGATTTGATGAATTTCAAAAATCTCTCGGCATTGCTCCCAATATACTGACTCGACGGCTTAATGACCTTGTAGACTCTCGAATTTTGGAGCGTCAAAATTATGGAGAAAGCACGAAACGTTATGAGTATGTTTTATCCAAGCAAGGTAAAGATTTGTACCCTGTAATGGTTGTTATGTTTAAATGGGGGGATAAATACGCTCCTCCAAAAGGAATAAAAAGCCATGTCATTAATATCAAAACGGGAGAAATTGCAGAGCCTATTCTCATCGACAAAAGAACAGGACATGAAATGATTTTTGATGAATATAAGGCAACATTTGTACCTAATAACTAATGCATTAGAATAGCGTGTAAACGCCCAAACGCAGAGTTTGGACGTTTACATGTAAAGATATTAAAGTGTATCAGCGTGTCGTTCAAACACCTCTTTATCCCAACCACCACCGAGTGATTTGTAAAGAGATACACCCGAACTAAGCAAAGCTTGCTTCGTTTGAGATGTGGCGAGTTTGGCGGAGAGCAAATTACGCTTTGCATCTAAAAGCGTAAGGTAATCGCCATAGCCATTCTCATACTGTTTTTGAGCGAGTAAGTACACTTGCTCAATATTCTTCTCATAAGCGAGTTGATGCTCAAGTTTTTGCGTGAGCGTATGTCGCTTGTTAAGGGCATCATAGGCATCTTGAAACGCTTGTTGAACTGTCTTTGCATATGCAATCTCTGCTAGCTCTTTGTTGGCTTTGGCACTCTCCACATTGGAACTGGTTTTTCCCATATTAAACAAGGGAGAAGCAAGGCTTCCACCAAAACTGTTCATCCCTGATTGGGATTTCATCAGATTGGAAAGCTGTGTGCTTTCAAACCCTAAAGCCCCTGATAAACTAATACTAGGAAAATACGCTGCACGTGCAACACCAATGTTGGCATTGGTCGCTTTGAGATTCTCTTCAGCTTGTTTAATATCAGGACGTTTACTTAAAAGCTCAGATGGTAAGTTTGCTGGTACGTTGACATCACTTGGTAAGACACGAGGTAACCCATCTTTACTAAAAGCAGCAATCGCTTCGGGAGATTTACCGACTAACACAGCCAATGCACTTTGTTGTAATAAAATGGACTGTTCCAGAGCATCTTTGGTGATTTGAGCACTGTTAAGTTCTGCACGTTCTGATAAAAGTGTTCCTTTAGCAATAGCACCAAGAGAGTACTTAGACTCATTGCGTTTAAGCCCCTCTTCTCTTGCTTTAATCGTCTCATTGGTGATGTCCAGTTGCTCATACAAACTAATGAGTGTAAAGTAACTATCCGCCACACTGGAAGCTAAAGAAATCTTGACGGTATCTTTTGCCGCATACGTAGCGATCAAGGAAGCACGAGAAGAAGCTTCTGCCTCTTTGTATTTGCCCCACAGATCAAGCTCATAGCTTAAAACAGCACTCAATGAAAAATCATTGTATGTATTATGCGCTTGAGAATTAAACGTATCGGCACTGCTTCTTACACGTTGACCTGAACCTTGAACATCAAGGCTTGGGTAACGATCTGAGCTACTTCGTGAAAGCGTAGCCCGTGCCAGAGAAATATTTGCCATCGATGTCTGAAGATCATAGTTATTCGCAAGAGCCTCTGCTATCAGTGAAGAGAGCTTGGCATCATGGTAATGACTCCACCATGCCGCATCGACATAACTGGTTTCACTCTTGACATCAGCGCGATACGCCTCAGGAAACTGTGTTGTGGGAATGTTCAACTCTGGAGAGAGTGAACATCCACTTAAAATTAAAGCGATCACAGCGCTGTAATAAAGACTATTCTTCATCTTTTTTTCCTTTACGTGTAAACTTCACATTAAGCTGTGCGAGCCAGTTGTAAAAGAGTGGAATAAAGAAGATCGCAATCGTTGTTGCGGCAATCATACCACCAATAACACCTGTACCAATGGCATGACGACTTCCAGCCCCTGCACCTGAGCTTAATGCCAACGGTAAAACACCAATCGTAAAGGCAAGCGAGGTCATAACAATCGGGCGGAAACGTAAACGTGCTGCCTCTAAGGTTGCATCAAAAATGGACTTCCCTCTCTCTTGAGCTTGCATCGCAAACTCAATAATTAAAATTGCGTTTTTAGCCGATAAGGCGATCAGTACCAAAAGACCGATTTGGAAATAGATATCATTGCTAAGCCCTCTTAAATAGACTGCCATAATTGCACCAAATACTGCAAATGGAACCGATGTTAAAACGGCGAGTGGCATCAACCATCGCTCATATTGAGCTGCTAAGATCAAGAAGATAAAGACAAGACCAAAGATAAAGGCTTGTGAACCACTACCTTCCATCTCTTTTTCTTGGAATGATGTTCCTGCCCATGCTATTGTATAACCTGAAGGCGCTACTTCTTTAATAACCTCTTCGATGGCTTTTAATGCATCACCTGACGTATAGCCAGGAGCGGGCTCTCCCATGATTTTTGCGGCTGAAAAAAGATTAAAACGATCAACAATATCGGGACCAACAATACGCTCATAGCTAACTAATGAACTTAGTGGAATAAGCTTTCCATTGTCAGATTTGACAAAAACGTTTTTAAGATCTTCAGGCTTTTCTCTGAAATTAGCGTCGGACTGCACATTGACTTGATAGGTTCGACCAAACAAGTTAAAGTCATTGACATAGTAAGCCCCAAACGTAGATTGAAGTGTGCTAAAGAGATTTTGAATGGAGACACCTAGTGCCATTGCTTTTTCACGATCAACATTCATCTGATATTGTGGTACAGCTGAATCAAATGTACTTCTAACGACCATCAATTCTGGACGTTGGCGCGCTTTAGCGACCACAGTATTCACAACATTTCCTAAATCATGAAATGATCCACCTACTCTATCTTGTAAATACATCTCAAAGCCACCGGTAAGACTAAGGCCTATAATTGGAGGTGGATTAACAGTAAAGATATTGGCATCCACAATCTTTGCAAAAGCTTCATTATATTTTTTACTGAGTACCATCGAATGGTGTGATGGATCTTTACGCTCATCCCAATCTTTTAAGAGTAAAAAAGAGGTTCCTGCATTGGACTTATTCGCACCACTGCTACGATCAAATCCTGTAATCACCATCGAATACACAACATCGTCCATCTTCAGTGTAATATCATCTAATTGATCCATGACCTTTTGTGTACGATTTAAAGTTGCAGCGGGTGGAAGGGAAACCAATGTAGCCAGATACCCTTTATCTTCATTAGGGACTAAGCTGGTAGGGATTTTTTGAAAGAGCTGATAGGTTGTTCCTATCATTACTGCAAAGATAATCAAACTGATCATTCCATGACGCACCACCAAACTAACACCACTAGTAAACCAGTTCGTTGAGGCATCAAAAAATTCATTAAATTTTTTAACAAACCAAAAGGGTTTTGGCTCTTGTTTTTTAAGTAGGATTGCACACAATGCTGGTGTTAATGTAAGCGCTACAAAACCTGAGATAACTACAGAGATAACAATTGTAATAGCAAATTGCTGATACATCGCTCCTGTAAAACCACCCATAAATGTTACAGGAATAAACACAGCACAAAGTACCAAAACAATCGCGACAACGGGACCTGTTACCTCATGCATCGCTTTAATGGTCGCACCCTTAACAGTTATATCATGCTCGGAGTGTAATATCCTCTCGACATTTTCAATCACAATAATAGCATCATCCACAACGATACCAATAGCAAGTACCAGTCCAAAAAGGGTTAAAAGGTTAATCGAAAACCCTAATATATACATCCCCGCAAAGGTTCCGATGATGGATACAGGAATTGCAAGCACAGGAATAATAGTCGCTCTCATATTTTGTAAAAACATATAAACAATAATAACGACCAACAGAAGCGCTTCGATGAGTGTTTTCACCACTTCATGCACGGAAACTTCAACGAACTTTGTCGTATCGTAAGGCACATGGTACTCCATATCTTCAGGAAAAGATTTAGCAATTTTTGCCATAGCTGCTTCAACACGTTTACCCGTAGCAAGGGCATTCGCACCGGATTGTAAATAGATACCAATAGGAATACCAGGCTGTCCATTGAGCTTTCCTAAAATATCATACGACTTGGCGCCAAGTTCTACACGTGCAACGTCTTTAAGACGAAGGGTTGAGCCATCTTTATTGGACTTTAGAATAATTTTTTCAAACTCATCAACTTTATCCAGTCGCCCTTTTGTACTGATTGTAAAGGTATACGCTTGTGAACTTTCAGAAGGCGTTTGATTAAACCTTCCTGCGGCAAACTGAGCATTTTGCTGAGATACTGCATGAATAACATCGGCTGGAGTAAGATTGTATTTGGCGAGTTGATCAGGATTCATCCATATGCGCATTGAATAATCAAGTGTTCCAAATAATGAGGCATCACCCACACCTTCTACCCGTTTCAGCTCATCGATTACATTGACAAGCGCATAATTTGCAAGGTAAATTTGATCGTAACTCTGTTTGGGCGAGACGAGTGTAACCAATTTAATAATATTGGATGAGCGTTTACGAACCGTAACTCCTTGCGCTTGCACTTCACTTGGAAGTTTATTGAGTGCTGCTTGGACACGGTTATTGACGTTAATGGTCGCTTGATCAGCATTGGTACCAATTTTAAAATAAACATTAATGGTCAATGATCCTGTTGAAGATGCGGTTGAAGACATGTACATCATATTCTCAACACCATTAATTTGTTCTTCTATGGGTGCAGCTACTGTCTTTGAAATCGTCTCTGCATTAGCACCATTATACGTTGTACTAATAACAACTTGAGGAGGTGTTACTTCAGGATACTCCTCAATCGGTAACCCTTTAATTGCCATCAAACCCGCAATAATTACAACAATAGAGAGAACCGTTGCAAAGATGGGTCTGTTAATGAAAAATTTAGAAAACATACGTTATTCCTTCGCTTCTGCAACAACAACGGCAGATCCAGGGTGTAGTTTGGTAAGGTTATTGGTAATCACAACGTCCCCTGCACTCAAACCATTCTCAATAATATAGGTGTCATTATGCACCGTACCTGCTCTGACAGGAACTTTGGCTGCTTTTCCCTCTTTAACCACATAGACAAAAGAACCAATGGCTTCTTGCAACAATGCTTTTTGAGGAATACTAATCGCGTCTTTATAGACTAAACCTTCAACATTCACACGAACAAAGAGGCCGGGAATAAGAATATTATTGGGATTTGCAAAGGTTGCTCTTGCTTTGATGGTAGAGGTTTCACTATCCACATAACTATCGATAAAATCCAAGGTTCCAGCTTTTGCATATTTACTTCCATCTGGAGTAGAGAGTTGAACAGGAAGTTTAGCTTGAGCAATACTGCTCCAGTTTCCTGAACCCATCACATAACGTTTTTTAAGCAGTTCAATATCGGGGAGCGAAAACTCAACATAAACAGGATCCGTTTGAGTGATCGTTGTTAAGGTCATCGTATCGCTGCTTGAACCAACATAACTTCCAATATCTTGTGTATTCAAGCTTGTCATACCACTAATGGTTGCTTTTACTTTTGTATAGTTAAAATCAATGGTTGCTTTTTTCAATGTCGCTTGTGATGCTTTAAGCGATGCACCTGCTGATTCATATGCTGAAAGTGCGGCATCTCTCTCTTTTTGGCTCACGGCATCTTGTTCAAACAATACTTTGGTACGATCCCAATCACGGGTTGCTTGTTTAAGGGTTGCTTCTTTAACCCCCACATCAGCAATGGATTCTTGCATCAAAGCTTCATAACGGTCTGAATCAATTTGATACAGCATGTCACCCGCTTTGACAAAGCTACCTTCTGTAAAGTGTTTCTTCTCCAACACTCCACTAACACGTGCAACAATGCTGACTTGTTGCATACTTTTTACTTTTGCTGGATACTCCAAAGAGACGGGAACATCACTGGCAACAACTTTATAGGTCGAAACCGATAAAGGAGGCATGGCGGGCATCCCTGCTGCTTTTTTATCTGCTTCTCCTGAGCATCCTGAGGCTAAAAAAGCTCCCAATGTTGCAACTAATGCGTATTTGGCATACGTTATATATATCCTATTTTTAGCCATTTCTTAACTCCATTAATCTATCTCCTCATAATTTATGTTGTAAAATTATAAGTTTTAATGTTAGATCTCGATAGAATGATAATCCTTGTAGGTTGCCTAATTCTGCAAATATAATACGGGTGTATCTGGAGTTACGCATTACTTCACAAAGAAAGAAGGCTCTCTGTATATTATCACTGGTCCTATCTTCAAAGGTGATATCAAAGCTATTGGTAATGGGGTATTAGTACCAACCATGATTTATAAAGTGATCTATTCCCCTAAACAACAAAAAGCGGCAGTATATCTTACCAATAATGCTCCTGGGCGAGAGTATCAAGTCATCTCCATTAAAGAGTTAGAAGTATTGATCGGTATAAGCTTCTTCCCAAAGATGTCTGAAGAGCAAAAAACACAACTCTTGAGCTTACCAGAGCCAAAAAAACAGAAATATTAAGGACAACTCATGACTAAAGATAAACTACTTTGTATAGATCCCTTCGCCAATGAAGAAGAAGTTATTACGATACAAGAACTCACCCTTGAAAATAGGTTGGATAGAGTTTCAATAAATGGCTCCGTAGACATTACAAAGATAAACAAGGTCTAGAGTATGCTTTTATGCTCAAACGTCAAATAGACACTATTGTGGAACAACTAAAGCGTGAAGATTTATCTGATAGTATTATTGTTGAAAATGTGGCTAAAAAAGTCAAAAATCCGTTTGAATAAGTGTAGGTAATGCTAAAAAATCAATAGTGCCTCACATACCCTGTCTCAGGCAATAGTTCTATCGTACGAGATTGAGTCCCATTTGTGATAACAATGGTGCATATTGCAGTAATCAGGTTTTGATGAGGAGCAGTAGCAGGAAAGGTTGTATCGCTATAAGGACGACCCAGATCATCAAAGAATATTCGTCCGCCTGCTAGAGCACAATTATTGGTCACTAGAGTAATTCCATATTTTTTAGTTAAATCTAGGCTTAGGTCACGATTTGCTAAGGATGAATCCCCTGATAGAAGTGTTGCAGAATTTTGTGGGTCTTTCGCATACTCTGTTAAATCATTAAGAGCATTATCTTGATCTTTATCTGACATAATCCAATAAACCCAATTTCCATTACCTGTACTATCTGTGGTAAAACGAATTTGCCAACGTTCTCTATAATACGTTGCATCCGCAGCATCAAACTTATTATCTTGCATTGCTAGGTGTTGAGTATAACGAATATGACTTACAATTTGATCAGCAGCTTCAACAGCAGTATTACGTTGAAATCCAGATGCTGCAAAATAAGACAGTATGCCTACAACAACAATAACAAAGACAAGCTCAAGCATTGTAAAAGCTTTACGTGTGATAGTTTGAGAGGTTTTCATGGGAATTATTCTAACATAATTTTGATATTATGGCTGGAAAACAATACAAGGGATTATCATGCATCCTTCGCTCCAAAATATAACTGCTATCACTATAATTATTGTTGGTTTGATCTTAGGTTTCACAACATTTGATACTTATATCTACAATTATCATACCAAAGAAGCCACTCAAGTCATTCTAAAATCAATGGCAAAAGAGTGTCAAATGATCAAAGAGAGAGAAAGACTTGATGATAGTTTTGAGCAAACAAGTATGGCTGTGAATCAGATGCTAGGACGAGGTAATCACTCTCTTGCTCAAGAGTCTTACTTGGAGTTGATCTCTTTGTGTGTGGTTACGCAAAAGAATAAAGTTAAGATCTAATGTTGGCATTATATGGTAATTTTCAGATGAAGTGCAGAATTCTGCACTTCATCTGACACTTGTTAAATCTTTATTTCTTTTTTGGTATCTGTTGTTGTTTAGGAAAGAGTTTTGCCACTGCTTCTTCATTGATTTCGTAACTATCCTCCCGGTAAAGCTTATTCTCTTGGAGATAAGATTTTACCTCTTTAGCATCATAAGAGAGAATGGTTTTAGGAGCTTCTTTAAATGCAACGAAGAGAACACTTGCTTTGACGGTTGTTCCATTAAGACCACAGCGTGCATTACCCACATCAAATATCTGTCCTTCGGATGGTGTACATTTTTCAATAAACTCTTTCGCAGTATTGATCATACTCCCATCAAAATTACTGAGCTGCACTGGTCTTTCAAACGAGAAGTAGCGATACCCTTCACTCAGCGTTAAATCAGCGGTATTTTGTAGGATATGGATATTTCTGGTTTTAGCATTGTATCCACCAGAAGGTGAACGCCATGCTTCTTTACCTTCTACATAGAAGATTTTTCCAGAGATATCATTGGGCATAGGTAATTCTTGGCTGAGCCCTGCTGCATAGGGAGCACCACCACATCCACTGAGGGTTAATATAGCCAATAGACTTAGACTTCCTGAAACAAAAAGTGATTTAGAGAACATTTGAGATCCTTTAGATGATTTAATGTGTATTGATTATTTAAAAATTTCTGCAATCTGATAGACTGCTTTGTCTTCCATAATGGACTTAGCTTCTTCAAGATTCAGCCCCATTCGTACTGCTTCTATAAAAAGACGTGTCTCGTCTTCTTTAGTATTACTCCATAGTGAACTAGCATCTTGAATACTTCTCTCTTTAAGATTAACACTAATCACTGCCCTATAAGTTTCATCCGCTAGTGCACGATCAGCTACTCCCATCGCAAGAGCAACACCGACTCCGATAAGAAGGCTATCACCTCCACTGTGATTTACAGTAGAGATAGCTCCTGCTGCAACCCCTCCAAAGAGTGCCACATCCAGTCTTGCTGCTTCTTTGAGATTATCAGCGAAAAGTGTATTTACATGTAAATAGAACTTTGCATCATCTGCATTATCCACAACACTAATACCTCTTTCTTCCAAGGCTTTTTTTAAGGATGCTTCTAATTCAATCTTACTCGCTTGTGTCCCAGTGACTCTGAGATAAACACTTTTTTCTTTAAGCTGATCAGGACTTAGAGATATGGTTCGTGTCATCTTTGCTTGGGATTGCAAGGTTGTTGTTGCACAACCGATTAGAACCAGCATCATTCCTAACAGTACGATTAGATTTTTAATGTGCACATATACCCCTCAATGATTACTGTTGTTGCTTTGTAGTAATGGCGTACTCTTGAATTTCTTTCATGCTGGTAAAATTTGTGCCATTTTGTTGATTGAACTTTTGAACCAGCATTACTTCCATTGGCAATTTCTATTTTGAACGCATTGGGCAAATTTTTGTAAATTTTCCTTTTTATCTTTGGAATTATGAACGACTTCTGCTCTAAAGTTTTTTGCAGGCATACGGGACCATAAAATAAATACAGATTGCTCATACGTATATCCTAACCGCATTAATTCCTTCAAGCTTGCATACAAAATAGTTGTAGGATCATTTAATGCATATTTCAATGTATTTAAGTCGCCAGCATTAGGCTGGCTAAAATTAATTTGATATGAAAATTGTTTAATTTCTATTAGATTTGAAAATACTTTTTTATCAAAATAACAAGACAGCGAATTTTCTACTCTTGATTTAGTATCAAATGTTCCATTGGAAACAGGGGCATCACATTTTAAAGGTTTGTACGTATTTCCATTGGCATACATAATAAAATCAGTTATGATCGCATCATATCCAGTGGCGCCACCACCCATTAATTTTTGAGCAATGTTTGTGAGAGTAACTTTTACCGTATCAGTATTTTCCGTATAAATATATTCAGAAGTCACTTCTACATAATTTGATTTCGGTTGATCGCCTGCAACATCATCTTTTAGAATTTTATTCACTAATCGATATTCCTTTATTCCAGCCTGATTAACACCACTGCTTAATTCTGTTAATGCACAACCGCTTAATACAACTGCAACACTCAATGAAATAACAGACTCCCACGTTTTCATACCCATCCTTTTTGTGAAAAATCATATAAACCACTCAAAAGTACTTACCTTGAAATATTATTTGGCGTAAATCATACGGCTTTAAATATATTCCTATAGAAAGCATCTCTATAGAGGATTGAAGGAAAACTATAATCAAACTAACCTTATAGAAAAATTATCTATAGGGATAAAAATGTTAAATATTCCGAATATTGTCACGGAAGAAGAGGAAGATGCATTTTTTAGAACGATTTCTAAGAATGTGAAGCGTCTTCGTAAAGAAAAAAAGATGAGTCAACTCGAAGTGGCACTTTCTATTGGGCAAAAAGCCCCAGGCTTTTATGCCAATATGGAAAACTATGCCCATGGAAAGCATTTTAATATCTCGCATCTGTTTCGTATTGCCAAATTGTTTGATGTTAGTATTGAAGCATTCTTCAAAGAAGTATAGAGTTCTTAAAGTTTTTATATTTTATGGTTTAAGTTGATTCTGTTTCCAAACATCATATGCCTTTTGAGCATTCATCCAAAACTCCCATTCTGTCTTAAAGACTCTCTCCAAACTTATTGCTAGCGCGTAAGAAACACTTAACTCTTTTTGGATCAAAGCTTCTATTGTAACTTCTTCTATTCCTAAAAATTTAGCAGCCTCTTGATGACTTAATCCAAGTGGCTTAAGATAATCTTCTTCTAAAAAGAGACCAGGATGAGTCGGTTCTCTATGCATCAGTCTCATCGCTACTTCCCTGTAATGCTCTGCCTAATTCCATCATCCTATCAAACATTCTAGCTTTAGCATAATTCTCTAACCAAGACCATGTCCAATAGGGAGCGGGTTGAGTAGATTCCCAAGCATTGACACTTTGGTAATTAATATTGAGTAATGCTGCAAACTCTTTTTTACTAATACCCGCATGTTTAAAAAGGGTGTTAAGTCGTTCTCTTTGATAACTCTTTTCCACTTGACTTTTTCCTTCTTTTTAGTATTTATATAAATATACTTAATTATATATAGATATGTTTTAAAATATTCTTTGGTTGATTTTATGATTGGATTTTTCTATAATGCTCTTATTCAAAAATACTAAGGAGAACGACCATGCGACACAAAAATATAGAACGGAAACTCATCTATCGAGAACACTTTTTAGCATTAGCCCTGACAAGCTTAGAGCTTATGAATGTTGTTATTCATTGGAGCTAATGATGAAACATTTACGTTTAAAAGCATTTAGCTACTTCTAAACGTTACGAGCATCCCGTCTTCCAAACAACCATTTTTAGATTATGTGCCTCTTTTTAAAAAGAGGAAATAGAAGCCCTAGGAGAGCTATGCCTAAAAAAAGGAGTTATAGCCATGTCATCCAGTTACTTACTTTTAAAAGAAAACAAACAAGAGACTCTTTCACAGAGTCCATCATTGAATCAAACCATTCTAAAAGAAGATACCAATACATCTTCTACTCGATCCACTCTTCAAACCATGGAGTTGAGTTTGAGTATTTTTCTAATGTTAACACTGATCTTTTTTAGTATCAATGTTTTATTTAAACTCACAGAATTGCTCTTGGCTCATATGAATCAAAGAAGGAGCAAACAAGACAAAGAAAATTGCAGTTCATCACAGAGCACTCAAAGCATTTCTGATGATACAAAGGATCACCAATGAGTCAAGCACACCATTCTCCAACACTTTTTATAGCCCTTTTAGCGATGAGCTTACTCTTGGCATTCCCTTTGATCTATCCAAGAAAAAACTTTCGCTTTACTATGCTGTATCAGGTCTTTACCTTGGGTATGGCTCTTTTACTCTTCTTCATTGAACTCTATCAAGCAATGATGGGATAGGAGAAAGAGCATGAAATACACGTACACGCTCTTTCTCCTATTAGGAGCCTATCTTCTTTATAGCCCTGATATGGATATCAATGCTCTAAGGCTTTTGTACACCTTTTTAGTGTTTACAACACTTGGTGCACTCTTTGATTATTTAAGCGCTTATGCTTCTTTTAGAGCATGGCTTCATCGCTGGTTTTAGGAGTCCACCATGATACATGTTTATATCTTCAAGACACAAAGCCTACGCTCCCCTTTGTACCGTAGACAGATAAGAGAAAAGATGCGAATCGAGTTTTTTAAAGCACTACGCAGCTATGTGCTTCAAAGGAGCCATCATGCCTAAAGAGCAGATGAAACCCTCTTCAAACAAGAAGAAAAAGAGAGTGCAAGAATCCTCACCAACTAAAGAGAGTGCCACTTCTCTTGATGTGATGGCAACTCTAGAAAAAACGATCAAACAACACACCGCTAAAGGTAAAAAAAGTTCTTTGGATGAAAGTATGCTTACGCCTAACGCCAAAGCACTTTTAGAGGAGTTAAGTCATGAGCTTGGATTATCCAAAGAGGTGATAGCAGAACTGGCAAGCACACTCTATAGGATTTGCAAGGATAAGGTATGAATACCAATACCCTAAAAAAGGAGAAGAACAATGTCTTACAATGATGATTTTAGCCCAAGATGGTGTATGAGTACACAAGAAGTAGGCAGTGGTGCTGCTTTACTCATAGCATTATTTCTTGCAGGCTTTATTCTCTTACCTGCTTTTTGGTTAGGAATGTATCTAGGAAGCAAACTATGGAATGTGAAGATTATCAAATATTTCTTTGGAATAGCCATAGCCAGTCTTTATGGCTATGCGCTTTGTCTCTTGTATAGCTATGGCAATCCTTCTTTTCGTATGAGCAGTATCATCACGGTCGTAGCTCTTTCATGGCTTATATTGGATTACATTGTTGCCAATAGGAAATGGAATCAGATGTGGGTAAGCCAAACTGTTCTAAAAACCTATCGTTGGCTATTTTCAGCGTGATGGTTATGAAACGAATCATTATTACGCTCTCTTTAAAAGAGAAAAAGGCCATAACAGAACAGGCACGGTATCTCAATCTTAGTCGATGCACCTTCATGCATAAAGCAATGTGTCTGTATAAAAAACAGATGAAACCAACAAGAAAAACACAGCAAAGGAAAAACTTACATGTACAGTGAACCTACCGGGGGATGGATAATGGCTATTTTTGCGACATTGCTAGCGCTTTGGACGTATAGACTCTCTACTCAGAGTGAAACAGCTCATAAAAAAGAGTTTGAGAGCATTGAGTTTTTAGGACAGATGTATTGGTGTGTCCATCATGAAGAGTCACATTTCATGCTTCGTCTTAAAACACTGATTGAAAGAATAAAACAAGGTGCATTTGGACTTCTGTATGAGAATAAAGAGCCTCAAATGGTTCTGCTACCGATCCATGAGTTTTACAGACTTAAAGCCATTGAGGAGCATTTAGAGGATATGGAAATTGCTAAGATTATTGAAGAGCGTATCACCAATAGGAGCAAAGAAGATCCACATCCTATAGAGGACTTTGATACATTAAGGTCTAAAACCTATCAGCAATCTTCAAAGGAGAAAAGACATGAGTGATTTTATACTACCTTTCATGGGTATGATAGTGATCTTTATGATGTATTATTTTATTTTAAACCCTATAAATAGACGCTATAAAGTAACATTGAATTGCATCTTAGGAAAAGAGATTGCCAGAAGGCTTTATCAAGAGATACATCCTAAATTTGTTTATAAACCCTATCATGAAGATGATATACATCGTCAAGTGATTTTAGGAAGTGCCGTGGTAGAATTTAAAAGATTGCTCAATGAAGACACTATAACTAAGAGCAAATGAGACGTTTAACGATGATTTACTTATACTAACTATACTGTTTATTACCCTTTATAGATCTAATCTAATATTTCTTAAAATGAGCTCATAGAGTTTCCTCGCTTTATGAGCTCTTTTAGTTCATAACTAATGACTGGTTCAAGCGTTACTTTTTCTAAAGATACCACAGATACTTCATTTTTCATCACAAATTAACTTAGATTCATAATACTATTGGCTATAATCAGATGAATTAATCATAAAGAAGTATCGTGAAACTGATTCATTTTTCGGACACGCATTTAGGCTTTAACGATTTAGATACCTTCCCTCAGATAAGTAATCGCTTGTGCACTTCAAAACTTCTTATTTATGCAATACCTTTCTCAACTACACTCTTAGAATATTATTTAGTAGCGTATGTGGCAATATTTAAGGTAGTTGGCTTCCTATACATTTATACTTTGAAAGCATTCCATATCATTAACAAATCTTATAGACAAATATTTTCAATTTCTAATGAAACAGGATTAAGAGACGTTTTATAGAGTTGTAATTTTCAAGAGGAACAAATATGAATGAATCTATATGTAAAATTTGTGGCAATAAAGCTGAAGAATATCCTAGCCCAAAAGATCAAACAGTGATCGTCTGTTCTTATTGTGGAAGATATTCAGTGACTGGCAGTTTTTTTATAGAAAATTATTCTAAAGATAAAACTAATTTTTATAAAGTATCAAGCTGGATACGCGAACAAAATGATTTATTTCAAACATATCCTATATTTGACCATGAAAAGTTTGAACAAATTATCAATATAAAAGATAAAAAAATTAAAGAAAAATTTGATTTTTTATTAGCATTATTTGCTAATGCCCCGCAATATATTAGTCTTTATGAAGATGGCTTTTGTGAAATTGATGGCCAGTATATAGCTGATAAAAATGCTCTTTGGTCAACAAATACTTTTTTGGTCAAAACTTGGTCAAAAAGCTATCAAGAATTATGTGCATTATTTCAAAAAGCCATTGATAATAAATTAGTAGATGGAGAGATTATAAATTTCAGAGCAATTAACTACCGTGGGTTAACGTTCAATGGTTTTGAATATCTTGAGGATTTAGGTAATCCAAATCAAAACTCAAAAAATATTTTTGTAGCTTTTAATTTTGAAGATAATTTAAAAAAAGTTTTTAATGAAACTTTAAAACAAGCTATTGAAAAAGAAGGATTTAATTACGTGGTTGTCAATCAAGATAATGTAGAACACAATAAAAATATTAATGATGAGATAATCGGTAAACTCAAATCCTCCCGCATCGTCATTGCTGATTTTACGAATCATCGGAACAGTGTCTATTTCGAAGCAGGATTTGCAATGGGGATGAGAATCCCCATCATTTGGACGGTACACGAAGGACATGATAATGACATGTCCTTCGATACCCGGCAGTATCCCCATATCGTTTGGAAGAATGGCGAGGATTTAAAAAAGCAGATTATGGATCGTATAAAAGTGATTTGTTAATGGGAGTAACAAAATATCAATTTAATATCTGGAACCTTGCACTGGAATATACTCAATATGATCGTAAACAATGGTTAATCCTATGAAAATATTTATTAGTTATTCTCATCAAGACGCTAAATACACAAGCAAACTTTTACACGCCATAACAAAACTCGAGATAGATGGTAAAGCAAATATTTGGATTGATCAACAAAGATTAAAAGCAGGCGAAAGATTTGATGATGAAATCGAAAAGCAAATTGCTACATCGGATATTTTTTTATTGCTGTTAAGTGAAAATTTTTGGGCGTCTGAATATATCCGAAACCATGAATTTCCTGCTATTCAGGATAGATACCGTAAAGACTCAATCAAAATTATCCCGATTGTTTTGAGAGATGTCGCTCATTTGTTGAATTATGAAGGTATCAAACAACATCTGTCCATCCCTCAAGGCAAAGCAATTGTCGATTTTAAGCCCCAATCAAAAATATTTAATCAAGTATATGAAACTCTTCGGGATTTGATTGATGCATCTTCTGTCGAAGATAGTTTGCCACTCTTGTACTTATGTAGAGAATCTTTGAAGACATTAAATCCTTACGATACGTTTGAAAAACTTTCATTTGATACCATCTATCCAAATGAAGATGGATCCTATCGCATACAGTACACCAAATATTTTTCATCTGAGAAAACACCATGCACGTATACAATGGATTTAATCTATTCAGAGCATGAACGGCAATTGCTGAAAGAGTATTTTAATAACATCTTTTTTTTACCGAGAGCCCCACTGGCTAAGCTCAAAGACCGGCTACTGGAATACAAAAGTATTAGTAAACATGAGATTTTGGACATACTGACGACGCAAGAATATACGCTATTTCCAAGATGTTCGAGAATCGAGTCCAAAAAGGACTATATAGCGACACAGGATAGTGGTAATTTACAAACGCACTTATCGGATTCCTCTACACGTAAAGTAATTGTTTATGGTTCAGCAGGAGTTGGGAAAACTTCTACAGTATCCCAGTTAAAAACCATTGAAGAGAATATTGTCATTCTTTTTGACAGTTTTGGAGCTGGTACATATAAGGATATTGGGGAAAAACGTTATACGAAAGAAATAATACTAACCCAATTGATCAATGAATTAGCTATTACTATAGGGGTCACTCCTTATATTAAAGACAACAGACTCATTGATGCAGAAGAAATGTTTATCCATTATATCGGCACGGCATCACAGTTATTTCCTGAGAAAAAGATCATATTGATTATCGATGCTGCAGATAACAATATTGAAGCCGCTCTCCATTTTAAAGATAACCCATTTATAAGAGAATTATGGAGTATTAATCTTCCTCTCAACTGCTATTTGATTATGAGTGCACGAGGAGGGGCTCGAAAAGAGTTGCTTCAAGCCCCTGATTATGTCGAAGAATTGGAATTAAAAGGATTTGATATTTATGCTTCAGCTCAGTTTGTGTGTAGTGTATTTCCAAATGCCGATGAAAATATTTGTACCCAATTTCATGAAAAAACCAATGGGGTTCCTCGGATTCAAAGTTATGTTTTAGAGAATACGGAAAAAGACTATACGCAATTTGTTGCTTATATTAATGGTGTAGAAAGGTTTTCTTTAGAACATATTTTTGAGGATATGTGGGAAAGCGCTATTGCAGTTATTGAACCGATAACCTTAGATCACTTGCATGATTTGATATGTTTGTCGAGACCAGCCACTCTGAATGATTTTGCTGCGGCTAGCAGTATATCGATCCAAAATGCTCTCAAAATTCTAAATACTCTTTCCGGATTCCAATTAAACGAAGAAAACATGATTGGATTTTTGGATGAAGACTTTGAAACTTTTTTACTTCAAAAAATCTCATCTGAACAAAAAGTAGATGCTCATAAAAGAATTGCTGATAACTTATTGTTGAGTATAACAGCAAATGAATATGCCGCAAAGAATATAGCTTTTCATCTCGATCATGTGCGCGCGCTAGGTGTCTTAGTAGACATCGCTATGAATGATGAGGCGGTAATAATATCAGATCGAATTGAAAGACAAGAGTGCTTGAAAGATCGTGTTACGAGAGCACTTACAATGGCTTTTGAACAGGAGCATTATTCAGATGTCGCCAAACTGTTATTTAGAGCAACGGAACTTGCGAAATCAGATAATGCATTAAACAACATTCTCCAAGAAGAATACTTAGAACTCATTTCCATCTATACTAATCCAAATAATGCCATACATCTTTTAACCGAATACCAGAGCGAGTTGAAAGCTTTTAATTATCACTGTGCCTATTTAATAGCTCAAACGGACCCTGAAAGAGCATTGGAATACATTAAACTTGGAGATGTATGGCTGAACCGATTTTTAGAGGACAAAGAGAACCAACATAATGATTTAAACCCTATAGATATTGCCAAAAAAACAGCATCACTCTATTACATCAAAGGATTTACTATAGCCTTTAACTCTTTACGTAGGTGGAGGCTATGGTATTTATTCCAAATAGTTGACGAAATGCCCATAAAATTTTTATCAGATGTATATCATCATAATCAAGATATGTTATTCCAACACATGCACCTTATTCCCTCGTTTGTCCAGGCATTGCTGATGGTTAAGATAAATCATCTTGGGTTAACAGTGCCCAAACGGATCATTCAAAAAGTGGCATTTTCGTTAAGAGATTTTATTAAAACACATCCTAATACACATAATGAACTTCACAAAAGCTGTCATTTATCTGAACGTGACGACGTAAATAAAATTGCTATCGATTTTATGGAACTTGCTGCTTTAAATGGGGTAGGGAAGAGAACATTATTTTCGATCTTACGTATAGCATTACTAAAAGATTTTCGATCTCTGCATGACCCTCATGATTTACATTATTTTGAAGATACACTTTATGTCCTGGCTTTGTCTGCACAACTATCGGGGAAACCTATCAATTTTGAATCAATTTTACATGAAAGTATCAAAAATAAAAAAAGTGATTATGAAAAAGAGAGCGAATTAAAAAGAAAAAATGATTTGATCAATACGGTATTTCCATTCTATGAATTGTTAGCTAAAGTCGTTATAGAAAGACTGAGCTATGAAGATGTCAAAGAGATTTTGAATACTCTTTTAAAAACATCAGTTTCATGGAATTATTATAGACATGAAACTTCGATAACTTCTGCTAGGATCAGTGTGTTGAGCCGAATACTCGTACTGACCCATGCTCCTCATGAGGCTATGAAACAGTTTCTAAAATATTCAGAAAAAATCTATTTTAAAAACAAAATTGCCTCACAGCTTTTACACTATCAAGACAAGCGTTATGCCTATGAACTTATAGAGATGGATATCTCGCAGGAGCTTGCAGAAATCAAACCTGCAACTGAAAAATTGGATACGTTTTTATCGTATGCGAAACTTGTTAAAGATCATGATATTGAAAGGGCTAGGAACTACTTCCAGTTGGCATTGGAGGCGATCAATGAGTTTGACGATAATGCTTTCTACCTATATAAAATAATAGCCTCCTATACAGACTCTTCACTCAACTATCTGAATAAAGAGCAAAAAGTTGAGTGGAGCAATCGGCATGCGATGCTTGCTGAAAATATACGAGACTACCTATCGGAAACAAAAGATCGATTGACTGAAAGTGCTTATGAAAGCATTGTAAAACTGGATACGCCAACCTCGATGAATGTGGCTTTACGATGGGATAGGGAAAAAAATCTTCGCTTAGAAGATAGTATGAATACATTCATGCAAATTCAAATTGAACAAAATATTTTCTCTCCTGAACAAATCTTTGCATTACGTTATTTTGTAAAAAATGCCAATGTTGTTAAAAACTTTATTTCTTTGCTTGACAAGTTAAAGACTGATAAAACACGGCTGATGAAGGTTTTACCACCAATCAAAGATTTTATTCGTAAGCATCTCTCTTCTGAACAGCAACTAGAAAGTGCCGTCGATGTTTTAACCTGGCTGGAAGAGAATAAACTAGATAGTCATATCATAGCGATAGAGTTAAGAAGATTTTGCCAATTTTATAAAGACATTGAAAGTAAAACGGATAGCCAAAATATGGATGTTTTTCCAACCTCTCAAGAGATTAACGATTGGGAACTATTTTTGAAACCATATGAAAATAATTTACTCTTGAACTTTGAAGCAATCATTGATGATGTCAATTATCGGCAAACTGATACCGTTTTGATGGAATTAGCGAATCGTCTACATCCAGATGAAAGAATCTTTTATTTAGAAAAGCTCAGTGCTCCACAAGAACGGCTCGATGCATATAAATATGTCAAAGCCTTTTTATATTGTCTAGAACTATGGGGCAGTGATCTTAATGTCCATCGAAAGAGAGAAGAGTTTTTACATCAATACATACAATCAAATTACACTATCTTTCTAAGCTCTTACTATTGTCAGGATTGTTTAGATCAATTTGCAAATTACCTTCCAAAATCGACGATAGTCAAGATCATTATTCAAGAGGCAGTGAAAAAGCCTTTTGCAAGCCCTTATTTAGAAACTTATAATCGTTTACTTGAACTTACGAAATATTTGATATCCGAAGAAGAATTTCCTACTTTAGTGCCAGTTTTTTTAATGCGGTTAGAAAATAGACTGAAGATCGACTCAGTAAAGCCTTTAGAGCAAAACGAAGCCGATATATCTGATGTGCTGGTTGCCTTTTTATATCAACTTATGGGTCATCCGGACAGACGAATTCGATGGAAAGCCATGCACGCATCACGTGAACTGATTGCAATCGACCCAAGTCTTATTAGTAAGTTTTGCGAACAATTATCGAATACGCAAGGATTCCCTTTTTCGGATAATAAAACATTTTATCCTATCGCATCAAAAGAAAGTTTGCTGAGAGTGTTAAACAGAATATCTTATGACATGCCTGGCGAACTCGTAAAATATTTACCTATATTCTCAGCGATTGTGTCGGATCGAGATTTCCCTCACGTTATTATTATCGCTATTGCAAAAAGTATCATGACCAATATCGTTAGCAAATATCCAGATGCACTGCTTGAAAGCCTCCAAGAAAATTTATTGTTAGCCAATGAACCAAAAAGTTGTCATATTGAAAATCGATTCCACACTCGCGGTTGGCATGACGAACAAAAAACATGGAGATATAGTTTCGATACAATGGATACGATCCCTTATTGGTATAGTCATTTAACTGATATTTTTCATGTTGATATGCAAACAATCATTGAAAGAGCCGAAACTTGGATTATAGATCAATGGGGGCAGTCAGACGATATACGATTAGAGCATATTACTACATGGGAACGGGATGATTATTATTTACATTCCCATCGTCATGGTAACCTTCCGACTATTGAAGAGCCGGCACGCCATATGGAGTTACATGCTATGTATTTGGTTGCAGGTGAACTGCTTGAAACTCATGCAGTCAATATTTCACGATACAGTGATGGAGATTATTGTGATTATCAGGAATTCATACAACGTTATTTGTCCGACCAAAAATACTGGTCATCCGAAATAAGAGATGCGAAACCACTCATTCCCATGCTCTGGGGAAAATTTGAAAAAAAACAAAAAATTGAACAGTTCGATGCACTTTTAGGTATCGATAATGCATTTTTAACACTGAATGCCTCTTATAGTTCTAGCACAGAACAATACTCGGAAACGATCAATATCTCGAGTGCTTTAGTTTCTTCTGAAACCGCGTCGTCACTACTCTGCGCATTACAAACAACTAAAGATCCTTATGATTTTAAAATACCCGATGAAGGGGAAGATCTTGAAATTGATGAAGATTATTTTCAATTAAAAGGTTGGATCCCATTAATTCGGGGAGAGAATAATGATGATATCAAAGATGACCCTTATTTACATGGGATGTCGGCAGGAGTTTATAGACCTTCAAAAGACTTTTTACAAGTATGTAAATTAAGAACTAATGATTACGAAACAACCTATATCAATGCTTCTGGTAAAGCTGTAGTTGTTATTAACAAATGGGCAGACATTCGACAAGATAATTACTTTAGAGAACCAGAATCATCCGGCTATTACATGAATATTGATGTTGATACGATGCTGTCCTATCTCCAATATAAAAATATGGATTTGATTATTGAAGTACAAGTTAGTACAAGTGCAAAAGAGAAAGAACGAGAAAATAAATATGCGAAAAAATCGAATATGTATTTACTCCGACAAAATGGAAGTATTGAAAAAGGTGAACAGCAAATTTTAGAAAAGAGAAAAGTGCTTGTTTCAATTAATCATCTCGATGATAGTGTTGAAACACAAAAAAGATGGGTTTGTCATTATCTTGCTGAATTGGAAAAAATGATGCAAAATGGTCTTGATCAAAATGGAGAATTAATAGATCGATATGAGTATTTAAGAAAGAAATATAATATGAAGACTCCGATTTTAGGGAAAGATAATGAATAAAAAAGAGATTATAGACGCTGCTAAAGCCCTCAAAGACCGCCACTTCTATGAAGAAGCACTCACAATACTAGAAAAGCTAGAACCGACTCTCGAAGTCGATTCAAAACCGTATACGAAACTGGTTCGTCTGCGCGCTGAATGCTATTACCAAAACCGTGAATTGCCGGCGAATACACGTTTCACAAAAGCGTTATCTATTCTAGAGACTCTTAACCCGGAAGAGGGTGAGACCAAACGGCTAAAAGGGGCTATTTTCAAACGCAAATATCAGTTTGGGAAAAATCTCGAAGATCTTTATCGAGCTATCTCATACTATGAAACGGCAGCACAGGATGTTGCCGAAGATGAGGGCTATGGTGCGGTCAATACAGTGTATCTTTATTATGCCTTGATTACACATCTTGAGGATGCTCTGGACACCGAGATACGCTGGATATACGAGTCCAAGATAGAGCAAATCGTTATCAATGCAATCAAGCATTTGGAGGAGACTTATCCAAGCTCAGAAAGTAGACAGTCTAAAGATCGAGAGTGGATTTCGCCCACACTTGCTGAACTTTATTTGAGCAAATACGACTATGAAAAATGTAATGCGTATCTGCTGGAAAGTATTTTCATTGAAAATGGAAAAGAATTAATCGAAGAGTTGATTCATACCCGCCATGATCTTGTTGCGGGTATCCGGGACGAAGTTGAAAAAGCTGCCAAAATTGATTTTGGTATGGACCGGAAGCGTTTCACCACGATCGAACAATTCATCAAACTGTACGATCTTCTTCCAAACCAGCGCGCAAAAAACAATGATGATTTTCTTCACGCCATTTTTCGAGGGATGCAGGAAGAAGCGGAAATATATAACATCATTCATTCCGTTCGCATCGGAAAAGTTGGACTGGCACTCTCCGGCGGAGGGTTTCGGGCTTCGCTCTTTCATATTGGTGTATTGCACCGTCTGGCGGAACTGGATATTCTCCGTCACGTGCAGGTTATATCGAGTGTATCGGGCGGAAGCATCATCGCGATGCACTATTATCTCAAAGTCAAACATTTATTGGAACATAACGATAATTCCTCTCTTGGAAAAGAGGAGTTTATTGGGCTTGTCCGAGAGGTGGAAAAAGAATTCATCAAAGGTGTTCAAACCAATATCCGGATGCAGGCTTTTGTAGACAATGATGGTGAACTGACAGAAACACTAGGGCGTTTGTATGAAAAACAGCTATTTAGTCAAACAGGTGAGCTTCCGGATTCAATGCACGGGTTGTATATTAGTCCAATGCTGGATGGAGAACCCAAAAAACCGTTCAAGCCTCATTTTAATAATTTCGAGCTCAAAAACAAAGTCCCCATTCTCGTCATCAACGCCACATCCCTGAACAACGGGCATAATTGGCGATTTACAGCCAGCGGAATGGGGGAAGTTCCTCATATGTACGATATGACGGTTGACAAAAACAAAATCTACGAATACACCCGATACGAAGATTTCCCCACCGAGTTTCAAAAAGTTTCTATCGGAAAAGCGGTTGCCGCGTCTTCTGCCGTTCCGGCACTTTTCGATCCGATCAATATGGGAAAACTTTATGGTAACAACGATACGATCCGTTTATCGGACGGGGGCGTGTATGACAATCAGGGGATTGCTGCTCTGGTGAACGAAGAGTGTGATATCATGATTACTAGCGACGCATCCAAACAGCTAACCGAAGAGGAGGATCCTTCCGATTTTCGTTTCGATGTGCTTGGGCGGGTTCAGGATATCTTGATGAATAAAACCCGTGACAGTGAATTTAAATTCGCTAAAGAACTGCGCCGTGCCAATCGGATTAAAGGGCTGGCCATTTTACATTTCAAAGATGGATTTGCAAATAAAGTGGTACATGCTCGGAAACACAATCCTGATGCAATGGAGAACCTTGTAACTAAAAAAGATATACGCAAAAAGCTTGCCAATATCCGCACCGATCTTGACGCGTTTCATGATCTCGAAGCACAGGCGTTGATTCAAAGCGGGTATGAAATTACTACTCACTGGTTTGATACCTATGGACAACAGGAAGAATGGAAATATTTTGATCGCAATGCAGATAAAGAGATCTGTTTCGACAAACTGAATAAGAAAATTGAAGACTCCAAACAAGAAACATTGCATATTTTGGGTATTTCCTCCGAAGTGCCATTTAAATTTCTGAAGCTTTATACACTGGGGCAATGGGCCAAATTCATAAGCATAGGAATGGTTTTGTGTATGTTATGCAGTTTTTGCAAGACTGTTTTATTGCTATTAAGTGGCATTATTTTGGTAGTTGCGTTTTTGTATTTCTTTTCAAAAAAATTTCTAAAAAAGTCCTCGAATTGGTTACTTTATCGGATACTGAAACCTATCTCTTCCATATATCTGTATTGTTTTAATGATCTATATCTCAAAAAAGGGAAACTATGAAAGCACTATATTTTGTTCTAATGTCTTTTGGCAAAATAAAAAAGCAGGATAATCTGAAAAAAGGTCGAGCATGAGTCAAAATAAATATATCAATATAATGATATCAAGTCGTAATAATAGTAATTTTGACAATAAATCATTAACAGAAATTAGAAAAAAACTTAAAAAACTTATTGAGAAAGAAAAACTATTTGATAAAGAACTATTTAAAGTATGGATCAATGAAGAAGAAGATCCTCAAAGTTTTAGTGAAACGATTTGGAAAAAATGTTTAAGAGAAGCAAGACAAGCAGACATAGTAATTTCTTTATATAATGGTCAAGCAGGGTGGCTCAAAGATAATGATACTATAGGAATATGTCATGATGAGTTAAGAGAGGCACTTGATGCAGGCAGTGGTAAAGTATGGTGCATACAGCTTGATGGTTGCAAATATGATAAAGATATTACTGAACAACAACAAAATGCAGATAAAAAATTCCAAGAATTTATAAAAAAGAACCATCAAATATTTTCAAAACCAGTATCAACTATCAAAAATTTAAATATCAGAGTCAAAGAAGTTCTAAATGATGCAGCAATAAAACTTATAGAAAGAGGTGTTGTTGAAGTTAGCCGAAATAAAGATATATATGGTGAAGTTCTCACATGGAAGAGAAAAAATTATAGTGAGAGAAGTGAAGCCATAATAAAAGCCTTGGAAGATTCAATAGACAAAAAAGGAACAGGGATCAAAAAAGATGATATTTTTTTTCTTCAAAGAGACAGTCACAAGATTTTATTACTTCTCCATGCTATTCCTGATTCTGTAAGTATTGCCTCAGCAAGAGAAAGGGTTGGACAACCTTTTTTACAAGATTTTAGAAAAAATAAGCAACTACTTCAAGATGACTTAATAATAGGACCTTTGCATATCATTGGTTGCTATAAAAGCATTACAGAAACTCAAGCAAGAAATATTCTTGGATTTCCGGATGCAATTATTTTAAAAGATTCATTTGGGATATATGTAGCCGATAATATACAGAAGATACAAATGGTTTTTCTTGAAAAGTGTAGCGATTCATATAGTACTGCACATGCTTTTCAAGAGTTTATTGATTGGATGTTAAGAATGGGTGAGATGGAAGAACTTGATAAAAGAGCAATATCTAGAAAGAAAATAATTGAATCCATTGCAAAAGAGAACTAGAGTGAATTTTAGTAATTATTCTAGCAAAATAAAAATCTTCATAATCTACTCTCATGAAGATATTGAACATATACAAAGCCTAGCTGATAAAAGAGTGAATTCAAGAGTCCAAATGAAGGATGATATTTGTGAATAATATGAAGAAAAAGATTTTTATTAGTTATTCCCATCTCGATGAAGAGTGGATGAAAAGAATTGCCAAGCATTTAACAGTTTTTAGATTAAATTTTGATATTTGGATTGATGAAAATATTGATCCAGGAGATGAATGGGAAAAAGAAATTAAAAATGCTATTGATGAAGCAGATATCGCAATTTTACTAATCAGTACTGATTTTTTAATTTCTGATTTCATAAAAAATAAAGAATTGCCTTGGCTTGGAAGAAAACAAGAACTATATAATCTTAGAATTATTCCTTTCATATTAAAGCCTTCAAATTGGAAAGAATTTGAATTTTATGAGAAGCTTGATGTTCGACCTAAAGAAAAATCTTTTATTGAATTTAATGAAAAAAATGGTGAAAGAGACAAAGTTTTGGTAGATTTCTCAAAACATATAAAAACTTTTATAGATAAAAATGAGCAGATTACTATAACATTATCAGAAAATAATGAATTATTTTATCAAACTTTTGCAATTTACAGATTATTAGATTTATATGATGATAATGAAGAATACAGTTTTAAATTAACATCTACTTTGTCTATTTTTAAAAAAAACGTAGAATCACCTATAGAAGTTTGGAAATTTGTAGATGAAATAGAGTCTATTGAAAGTTATGCAAAGATGCTATCAGATATGTATGACAAAAATAATCCTGAAGCTATCATTGGAATAGTGCAAAAAAATAGACTTAGTTCGGTATTTAGCGAGTTATCACATTTTTTTCAAACAGCAAAACTATTTAAAAATAAAAACGATCAGACGACTATAGAACTAATAGATAGCTTATTGAAACAACAAGATATTAGTACATTCTCAATGACATTCTTTGAAGGTGCTTTGCCAAACACTTCAATTCCTAAAAACTATTTAGGAGATGCTTTTAGTTCATTTGATTGTTTCAATATATTGGGATATACAGATAATGAGTTAAGAACAAAAATATTCAATAAAATTACAGAAAAATTTAAAATTAAATTAACAGATGATGGTGAAAATATTTTTGCGTTGGAACCATTTTTAAATGTATTTAAAAAAGCTCTAGATCATATGAAAATCAACAAAATAAATTTTATTGATTTCCACACTTTGATTTCCGAAGTTGATATATTAAAGCTCCCATATGAAAATAAAAACAATTTAGATTTTATGAGTAGTAATAGTGATTTAGTAGAAAAAAACTTCTCTCAAAGTATAGATATCAATATTAATAAACTTTATATTCAATCAAAAGCAAGATTTTATTACAAAAATCAAGATTCATCATATGAAAATATAGACAACCTTTCTAATTGGCTGAAAAATCAAATTGATTACAAAGATTTTTTAATACTTCTTGGAGATTTTGGGCATGGGAAAACTACATTTTTTAAACATATGACCGCCAAACTATCAGATGAATATACTGATGGAAATTATATTCCTATATATTTATCTTTGCGACAGCACTTTACAAAAAATGGAAATTTAAAAGATGCTGTTTCTAATGCTGTTATGCCAAGCAGTAAAATGACAGATGAATTTTGGAATGAGCATAAATGGCTTATATTCTGTGATGGTTTCGATGAGCTAAATATTTACTATCAAAACGAACCTAATTGGATTACTTTAGTTTTTTCAACATTATTATGTGAAAGTGAAAAAGCAAATATTAAAATAGTTTTGTCATCCAGACCCGTTTTATTTTTAGACCCAAGTGTAAAAAAAGAGACAGTCAAGAATTTTGATAGGCTTATATTAAAGCCATTTGATGAACTTCAAATAACACAATGGCTTGCAAACTGGAGTAAATATAATCAAGAAATTAACATTGAGATGATAAGAGAGAGAAATCTTCTGGAAGTATCTCAAACGCCTGTGATACTTTTTCTTATAGCTACTATTTTTCATGAAGAATTAAAGGGTGGAAATATTAAATATTCTAAAAGTCAGATATATAAAAAATTCTTTGACTGGACGGCAAAAAATGGTGGTTTAATTGAAAGCAATGAAGCTCTTAAACATAAAGTACCAGAAAATTATAGAGAAATTCTTCAAGAGATAGCTTGCCAGGTTTTCACTCATCCTGATGCTATGAGTGGGATGCTCCATTATGAAGTATTATTAAAACAGCTTGCTCTAAAATTTGAAAATATAGATTTAAAAGAATTTTTAAATCAAAAAATATTTGTAGCTCATGCATTTAAAGAATCTATCCCTGAACATATAGAATTTATTCATCAGTCTCTGAGAGAATATTTGGTGGCTGAAAAAGTGTTTAATTCATATTATAAATTCTGCACGACCAATTTTGATGATAGTCCAGTATACTGGTTCGAGTACAATCAAATAATTTTTACAAAACCATTATCGCAGGCAAAGTTGGATTTTTTCAAAGATATTATTTTCAGTTTGAGTAAAAAAGAAAAAGACAAAATTCAAATGTTACAGTTATTCAAAATTGATATTGGTTTTATAGGTGAATATTTTATTCGAAATGACAATAATCTTTTTGAGGTTTTTAGTTATTTTGAGAATGAAGTAATCAATACAAATCAGCATGGAATTCTTAATGTTATTATCGGAAATATAGTCATGTTGGATTTTATGTTTAAAACATATTGCGAATTATATGTTGATATTGATGAATTGCAAAAAGTTCAAAACTTTTTTGAGTCTAATAAAGAATATAATGTTTTTCAAAAGATGATTCAAAGAATGTTTAAAAATTTTACATTTAAACATATAAAATTATATGATATTAATTTTGATAACTTTGAGTTTAATAATACGATTTTTACAGAAGCCATATTCCGTGAAAACAGTTTTAAAAATACAAAAATAAGTAATTCAAAATTTATTCCTAATAAAAATGCAGAAACTATTTTTATGGACTGTAGTTTTAGACAGATAATTTTAAATAATACAAAATTTAATAAAGTTAAGTTCAATAATAGTACGTTTATAGATATAGAAGAGGTTGAATCGACGATTTTTATTGATACCGAATTTAATAATTGTACTTTTGAATCATGCAAGTTATTTAGTTTTGATTATAAAAATACAAAATTTATTGATTGTATTTTTATTAATAGTAAGTTTAATGATTCACAGGCTAAACATATTGAAATTAAATTTGATAATTGTGTTACAAAAGATGAAAATAAATGGAGCTGTTTATGAACCCTCTATGCTTCGTACTCATGCCCTTTGGCACAAAAAAAGATGAAAATGGCAAGACAATAGATTTTATCAAAATCTACAATGACTTCATAAAACCATCCATTGAAGAGGCAGGATTGGAACCTATCCGAGCAGATGAAGAACAGATAGCTGGAATCATCCATAAACCTATGTATGAGAGGCTGATGCTGTGTGAATATGCTGTGGCTGATTTGAGCACTGCCAATGCAAATGTATTTTATGAGTTGGGCATCCGTCATGCTATCCGACCACATAGTACTATCTCAATATTTACTTCCGATACTAAACTTCCTTTTGACATAAGTTTTTTACGCTCATTGCCTTATGATAGAGAACTTCATAATTTAGAGAGTTTAAAAAAAGAACTCACAATGAAACTGCTGCATGGAAGAGAAAATAAACTTATAGGCTCGCCACTTTTTCAGCTTGTAGATGGACTCAAACCTTCAGATATTGAGCATATCAAAACGGATGTATTCCGAGATAGAGTTGAGTACAACAAAAACATCAAAAGCAAACTAAAGAGTGCAAGAGATATCAAATCCTTAGAAGATGCAAAAGCAGAGTTAAAAAGTTTGGAACATTCTCTTGGAAATTTGAACGACGTAGAAGCCGGTGTAATTATAGACCTTTTTCTTTCATACAGAGCGGTTAAAGCCTATGCTGAAATGATAGAGTTAGTGTCTCACATATCAAAACCTCTACAGCAAACGGTGATGATACAAGAGCAGTTAGGATTTGCACTCAACAGAGAAAAGAAAAGAAAAGAATCGATAGAGATACTGGAAACAGTAATAGAAAAACATGGGAAGAACAGTGAAACATGTGGAATACTTGGTCGTGTATATAAAGACTATTGGCAAGAAAACAGTTCAGACGATACTTTGGCAAAAGAATATCTAAAAAAAGCGATTCAGACTTATTTAGATGGCTTTGAATCTGACTTCAGAGATGCTTACCCTGGTATCAACGCTGTAACTCTCATGGATATTGCTGGAGATGAAAGAAAAGATGAAATACTACCGGTGGTTACTTACGCCGTAAAACAAAAGATGAAAAACAGCGCAGACTACTGGGACTATGCCACCCTTTTAGAATTGGCAATTTTGGAAAATAACAAAGATAAAGCAGAGGAGTTGATGGCTGATGTCTTAGTACATGTAAGAGAATCATTTGAGCCGGAAACTACAGCTAATAATATTATAATGATTAAAAAAGGAAGAGAAAATAAAGGTTTTAATGTATCTTGGGTTGATCCGATAATAAATAAATTATTGTCGTTGTAATATATTATGATCTTATGACTAAGATTTAAAAAATTATTTCAGTTGATAAATAATTCATATTTAACTATAATATAACAGTTAAATAGCGTTATTAAAAGGTTATATATGATTGTTTCTGTTATCAATAAAAAAGGTGGTGTGGGTAAAACACCTATCTCCTTCTCACTTGCGAAAGATTTAGGATATTATCTGCAATCCAATGACAACTCAGTAATTGAATCCATTTATCCAGATATGGCAAAGATCTCATCAAACCCTGAAATTATTGAAAACTGTATTTATGATTTTGGTGGATTTGTGACATCAGGAGTGTTACCTATTCTAAAAGCCAGCTCTGCTATTTTAATTCCAACTTCAAATGATTATAATTCTATCCTTCGAACTGTAGAAACCATTGAAGAGATTCAACCTTTAAATGAGAATCTTTTTATTGTTGTCACAAAAACAGAAAAAGAAGGTGATTTTGAATCAGTCAAAAATGCAATTAATCAGCATTTTGATAATTTGGAGTTTTTTGAGCTTAGACTTTCTAAAGCCTTTAAAAATTGTATTGAAACAGGTCTTAGTTTAACAGAGCTTTACCATGAAACACCTCTTTCAAAAAGTGCTTATAGAACGGTGTATCATCAGTATAAAACCATTCTTGATCTTTTTAAAGGAGAATAATCATGGCTGAAAAGAAAACAATTGATTCCATTCTCACTAAAGCAAAGTCATCTACTGTTTCAACTTTTGCAGAGAGTGAACGTAAAAAAGGTGGACGACCGAAGAAGCCTGCGGGCGAACATGCTAAAGAGAATCGCTTTGCAACTTACTTTAGTCCTAATGAATTCGCACTTGTAGAATCGGCTGCTAATAGCTATGGCATGACGATTGGTAGGTTTATCAAAATGGCAGCGCTAAGAATGGCTAAATTAGAAAAGTAGTATTTTAATAATGCTATTATACAGTTATAAAATATTGATAGAAGTTGTTCTTTTAGAGCGTACATTATGAAATGAAGTGGATAGCCGGATACCTATTATTTTATAGACGGTAACAGTATACGGCTCTAATTCTATTTATAAGTTGACTATGTATGAAGTACAAGCTCTTAATCTTTTAGATATTCTGCATATAGTATCCCAATATTTAGTTAAAATAATTTATGTTAAATGTTTAAGATAAGTATATAAGTCTTTAGTCATTTTAGATAATGGATGCTTGTTAAAATCTTGTTCATAAAAATAGTTTCTGAAAAATTTTTTATAATCTTCTTCTGAAACATCAAGCTTTTGTAATCTTTCTTTATAGACATCTGGATATTTTATAATACTTCCAAAAATATCATTGATATATTCACTATGGACCTCATTATAAAGAGCTTCTAAATGAAGTATATCTGAGTTTTTAAAGTTGTCGCTATTTTTTAAAATGACTTTCTTTAAATATGAATCTTCTAATTCAAAGTCAAAGACAAAATCTTCATTTTCAATCTCATAAGGGCTTCGGCATTTATTTTGATAGGTATCAACATTGCTTTTTATTTTATTGCAAAAGCTACATGAGGGAAGGAGGTTGGAAATACTAAGGGATAAAAAAGGGTATAGAGATTTTGGAAAAAAATGTTCAATATCTGGTGATTGTTTTTTGTTATCCCCTCCTAAATTATCGAATTTATAGATAGGATTGATAAAATTTCTATTGCAATAAGGGCATACGTTTATGTCATTAAAAAGCACAAAGAACTCTTTTTTTAAGTCATGCTGGCTTTGACTTAGCTGGCTGATATAGAGGTCCTCAAACGTATCTTTATACTGTTTAAAATGCGGTAAAGTGGGATTAGCTAAAAGATGACTATTCTTTTGGATGATTACTCGTATCTCTTTAATACTTCCTACAAGTGCCTCAAACCAATCGATATTTTGCAGTTGCTGTTTAATTGCAACGCTTGAAATAGAGTTTAATTTCTCTTGAATTGCCTCGTAAAAGATAAAAACAGAGAATTGGTCGGCATAGTCTTTATCTCGTAATGTTTTTAACTGGGCATAGCTTTTACTTTCGATAGAATCAATAATTTCTTTTTTTAGTTGGATAAATTCTTGTTTATCTTCGTATCCTTTAAGATAAAAAAATCTTTTTTCGGGGCTATTGTCTACTTTAATCATGGCTTGTTCTAAAAAGTTTGTTTAATATTTTTTGCTTTGTGTTTGTATCGTATTTTTCTAATTCTTTACGTATCTCTGTGGTCGTTTTATCTTTGATGCTATCGATGATCATCGTTAAATCATCAACTTTTTCAAAGATGCTTTTAAGCTCATCCAAGAGTTTATTTCGTAAGATTGGCTCACCAATGAAGAGAACGATATCAAAAAGATTTTTCTTAGAATCGTTGATGGTCGATATGATATTCTGGCGTCTATCTTTTAGTGGAGTATCTTCTTTCATATAAAATTTTTGATAGGATTCAATTAGATTCAATGGATCTTTTTGATTATCTTCTTCTTGCAAAATTTTATAAAGTTTTATAATATCAATTACTTGTGTTATCTTCTCTTCCGCAAACTTGCCCATAAATCCGTCTTCCATAAAAAAGCTGTTATGCAATAGATCATAAATATTAGCACCAAAGGTTTTTTTGTTGTTTGTTAACGGAGTGGCATATTTGTCTAACATAAGTAGATGATTGTGCGTGACATCAGAGAGAATAAAGGGAGAATGGGTAATTAACATAAAATTTAAAGCAGATAATTTATAAATGTATTCATTGTTTTTAATCATCTCTAACAGATCATGGATAAAGTCTTTTTGCATCTCAGGATGAAAATAGAGTTCTATCTCATCTAAAACGATATTGACGTTACGGTATTGATGCTCTTTTGAAGCAATATTGCGCAAATGGTACATAATGGAGTTAATGACGAATATTTTTTGTTTTTCGCCCGAGCTTAGACTATCAAAAAATTCACCATTTTCTAAGATGATATCAACACTAAGGATTGAAGATGGAATTAAATCTATAATTGTCAAATCTGGATGATGTTCCCTCTCCTTAGCCAATATTTCATTTTCAATGTTATTGGCTAAGTCATCTAATTCTAGGGTGAGTATTTCATTTTTATATTTTAAACGATCAAGATACTTGAGGTTATAAATGGCTTGTCGTATTTTAAAAGTAATGTGGCTACTGTCTTGTTTGATAAATTTCAAATAAGAAGTTAGTGCATCTTGTGTCTTATGCTCTTTAAAGTCGGAAACCTCTTTGTATTTTTCAACCATAGCCTTTAACTTGTAGGTGATATATACGACATAGAAGTACTCTATGGGCAATTTTCTGCATAAAAAATCTAAAGGTATATTCTCAGATATTGCATAGTTTATTTTTGTTTGCAAATCATTAGTATAATTAATTTTGTTAAAAATGTCATTGGTGTCAAATTCAAATATTTTACCCAAGCAAACCAATAGATCACGGATATATTCTTCAGGTGGCACTCCTATATCTCTAAAACAAATCTTAGAATAATTGACACTAAGTACTAGCTCTTTTGCTTTTGCTTTTTTTGTTAGTTGTCTAAAAGAATTATTACCATTATCAAGTATATAGGATAATAGTCTGTTCTTCATTAGTGATGTTAAGAGATTGATATCGATATTTCCTCTTTCTCTGTACGGCTCCAATACGATGGGTGTCTCATAGCTGTCATTTTTGTGAAAAAGATTATAAATCCAGTCCCCAAAGTAATTTTGATTTAGTGAATGCAAAGAATAATTGATATGGTTGGTGTAGTATAGACGGTCAAAGTTAAACATCTCCGTACAATTTTCAGGGTTCCCATACGTTAAGACTTCTTGTTTAAAACTGAGTTGTTGATACTGCTCTACTATTACATCTTGATCATTAATTTTTATTTTATACAGATGATCCGTCATAAAATAGAGTTCAGCATACAACCCATGTATATAATTAATTTGTATCTCATCACTTGCTAATCCCTGTCTTTCAAAAATCTTTCTTGAAATATTATTGATTATCATAAAAGCAAGTTCTAAAAGGGTACTTTTCCCTGATCCATTTTCACCGACAATAACATCAATATTGATATCTATTTTACTTGTTTCTGAAATTTTAATGGAATAAAGATCAAGTTCTTTATTTTGATTATAGAAGATCTCCTCACCGTGGAACTCAAAGTTTTGATTAAATTGGTAAAGAGTGTCTTTTCTCAAGTTTTTGGTATATTTTATAATTTCTTTTGTAGTATTTGTTGTATCTGTATTGCTTATAACTTTTAATGCCACTAATTGAAACTTGACATCAACTTTTTCTTCGGCAAATCGAAAGTTACTAAAATTTGTATGCTCAGAGAAAAAAATTGTTTCAATTTTATCTGGCATGCATAAAAAAGTAAATAATTGCTGTCGGTCTTCACTGTCTTCAGGCTCCTCCCTTTTATAGGCATATTTGACTACAGACCTAAAAATATTTTCATTATATTCAGTTCGTTTTTTTATAAAGGTCATATAATCACTATAGTTTTTTGGAATAACTGTGATAACATTGTTTTCTAATAGTATTTTTTCGGTGTTTTTATCTAACGAGATATATTTTGAAGAATTTACCCAGAAGAGCATTTCAGTGATGACGACAAAACCTATGCCATACCATTTATCATACTTCTCAAATCCTTGTTTAATAGCTTTATCATCCTCTTCTATAATACCAATAAAAAACTTCCATATCTCATCTTGAGATCCTTTTGGACGGTTTGTAAGAAGTTTTAAGACAGGGATATGCGGTACAGAAGATCTATTATCAAGTAAATATTCTTTAATATTTATATGATAGTCCAAAATTTCTAGATAAAACTGTAGTCTTTCTATTTTTTTATCTAGTGTTGTAGTGATATTGTTAAAAGAGACAAAGATATGAAAGGGATCTAAAGAGGCTTCGCTAATATTGCTAGCCCAATGAAAAAGGCTATAAAAGTTTGGTTTTTCTAAGCATTTAGCAAAGAACTTCTCTCCAGCATAGGCGTAATTATCCTTGATCGAAGATCTATCATTTTCAAAATTTTCATAAAATTTTTTTAATTCTTCTGCCAATATCTTATAAGCATCATACCAACTGTATTTTTTCATTCTGTATTTTTGCATCTATAAAGCCTAATGAAGTATTCAATATTGTTAAATAAAAACAACATAATATTATCATCTTTATCATTTTTATTTACATGGAAAATTCACTCTCAAAATCAGATTATTTATAAAATAAAATTGATGATATCATAAAGCTTATCTTTGCAAATGTGGGGTACCCAATATCCTTATATATTATAAAACGACGAATCGTATTTTTTAAGTACAAAACTCACTTTTAGAGATTTCAATTTATAAAATAACTGATTGAAAGTCACCAAGCTCAAGTAGCGCAAGAAAATAGCTTTTTCCTTATTAAAATCAGGGATACTTCAAAAGAAACTCTCACATAATGCCATTCTCGTACTATTTACCTTTTGGATTCAGGCGCTAATATCATTTTAGTTAGTAATGCGCTTGGTCATAAAAATATCAAGACTACTTTGATCTATTTGAAGTATTCTAATCAAGAGCTAGATAAGTCACTGGATGAAGCAAATCGAAACATAATTTAGCAATCTAGATTGAAGTACAGGAAAGCGTGGATACACTCTCTCTCCTGTATTGACAGAGTTGAAAAAGACTCATAGGTGGTCTTTTGTAATTTAAAATATAATTTTATTATTTCACTCAAGGATTGTCAAATGAATATAGCATTTGAACACTTAGATTTACTGCCTGAAATCTTAGAAAAATTAACATTGATTGAAAAAAACATGTCTAATTTTGAATCAAAGCGTTGGATGAATGTTAAAGAGGTTGGAAAATATTTAGGATACTCAACGGATCATATCTACAAACTACGTGACGAAGAATTCACTGAAGGGATTCATTTTCATAAAAAAGGCAAATTACTATTTGATCGTCTTGAAATCGATAAATGGGTAATAAGTGATTCTAATAATTTACGTCAAGTAACTACAGATAGAGTGAATGAGATTTTAGAATCGGTAATTGAAAATCATAAAAAACGATAATTCTTCACAGATAGAATTTGTTACACTCTCTGGTTGTAACGACCAAGTATTTCGTTGAATATAATCTGCATGATTAAGCATTGCATCGTGCTTGATAAGTTGTTTCTTATCCCCTTTTTTAACGAAGGTTGGCGTTTTTTATGCAGCTCATGTGCATAAAAAGTGGGTGTATGCTCTTTGCATTGCAACCCATAGCTAAGTAAGCTATATAACAAGAATCTCTAAATTAAAAGATAATGAAAGTATAGTACTAAAAAATGATGCTCTTGTCTTTTTAACCGTTTTGGTAGGGAAAGAAAAAGAGCTTTTAAAACTACAAAAAGCACCACTGCATCGAACTTTTAAAAAACACTATTTGTTGAATTTTATTTTCTAATTCAACGGTTAAATTCAACACTTTTTTCAACGTTTTTCATTTGAGTTTCAATCAAAAACGAATAGTAGTATCTCACATTAAAAAAGGATACCGCTATGAAACCAATCGCTCCAAAACAATTGTTGCATTTTTTTGCCAGAATGCCAGAGCCTCTCCAGTATGAAGTGCTTGAAAAAACATTTGAACGTTTTTACATCTTAAAAGGTAGAAACACTGAAGGTCTCAATCGTTCAATGCTTTACCACCAAGCATTACTTTTTGTTCTTAAAAACTACCATGAGACTATGACAATTGGTTCAGCTAAAAAGAACTCTAAAGAACTTGATAACCTGAATGAAAAAACCAAACTGCAATTTAGAATGCTTGATAACTCTAAAAAAAGAAGTCCTAAAAAACGCTCCAAACTGCTTGATCAATATGCACCCCTTATTTATCAGTTAAAAGAGGAACGGGGACAAAGCTATTCTCAGATCTGCCTATATCTTGCAAAATCTAAAAAATTAAAAGTTGATAGAACGTACATCTGCAAAATCTATCCAAAAATAAAACAAAAGGTTGAAGATCTTAAAGCCATTTCTTTGCAAGAAAATAGCATTTTCTCAATGCGGTAGGTTTTCAAAACGAATAGTATGTATAAAGCATTATGTTTTATACCAAATTTCAATTATCCTAAAAGGAGCTAGTATGTCTAATGTTGTTATTCCTATCGTTCACGAGTTATATTTGGTTGCAAATAAGATTGAAATTCCAGAGAATAGAATTGTGCCTACAGCTATGAGTGATTCTGGAAAAGTTATAAAAGCTCAATTATTTGAGAAATCCCGTGATCATTTTATTCTTGAGTCCATCTTTTGGGATCATACACGACTGGTAAGCGGTGTATTTATTTATCATCTGCATGAAATTTTCATTGCATTTGTGCACAATCGTCTGCGTAGTAAACAAGAGCATTTCATTTTCAATAAAACATATGGGTATGGTGTCAAGCTCTATTATGGAAAGAGTAAAGAACCTGATCTTTGCATGGAAGTATATGATGTACAAACGAACAGCTTTATCTTTGCTCAGAACTTTTCAAAAGTGGAATGTTGCATTATTGTAAGGGTTTTAAACAACTATTTTCATAAAGGTGAAATCAAAGAGGAGTTCTTAGATGGTAATGTTAAGTGCAATTATAGTGGCAAGAGCTTTACAATAAGGACACCAGAATGAGAGGATCCATACATTATCAAACCGGAGAACTTGCAAAAGTTCTCTTTATGCCTGGAATGTCAAAGTATGAACAAAAAGTTACAGGATTTATTGCCAATGCAAAAACACTTGCAACCTATCGTGAAGTCTGGAATGAGTTAGGTATATATGTGAAAGAGCATTTTACGCTTAAAGATCTACAAGAGTTAAAGGATAAGCATATAGCACACTATATGTATTATAAAGCGTACCAACAGATTAGCCAACAGCGCTTAGAACTCACCTCAAGTGCCCTAGGTAAATTAGAGATAGCTTTACGTAAACTCAATGCAAAATATTCTCTTGAGAGTTTGCGCTACAGCTCAAACATAGATAGAGAATATGATTTCTCAGTACGTCATGAAATTCTTGATAAAGCACGTAAAAATCTGCTTGTAATAGAAACCAGTGATGATCCAACATTTTGTAGAGCCTATGATGATCCACAAGCCCTTATTGATGCAATCACAGATTCTGCCTTTCAACTTGCGGCAAAGATTCAGTATGAAAGCGGTGCTAGACTCGAAGGAATTGAACGTATTGATCATTGCCTTAGCATCAAAACACAAAAGCTACATGATAATCGACTGAGTGACAGTATTGATTACATAAGAATAGATGAACTCAAGAGTAAGGTAGATCAACTACAAGGCATTGAATACGATAGCTTAGAAGCCATACAAAAAGGTCGAATATTTGACATTGAAAAAGGTGGAAAGCCAGGTATCTTACTTGTCAGTGTTGACACCTATAAACAGCTAAAAGCTCATTTATTGAAACACGATATTTTTCGTATTGATCCTAACAAATATAGAATGGTTATTAAAAAAGCTGCACAAATTACCAACCAAGAATACCAAGGCAGTCATGGGTTAAGATGGAATTTTGCAAGAGAGCGTTTTAAAAAGATTCAAGTCATTGGAGGATTAACGTATGATCAAGCATTACAGCAAGTAAGCTGGGAGATGAAGCATGAGAGGGCTGATATTACAGAGCATTACCTAAGGTAATGCTCGATTGTCACTAAATTTTTAATATTAATTTGCAAGCGCTTTGATGTGAACATTTTTTAAAAAAGGAGAAAGTGCTTCAGCGATTTTAGGAGCATTGCTTAAAATTAAAAAACACCCAATATCATCTAACTCATCAATAGCTTTTAGTAAATTCTCTTTATTAAGATATACATATTGAATATGATCTTTAAGTGTCATCATATGCTTTTCGACAATTGTTTTAAGTGTTTCTTTCGCATTATTTACAGTAATCTCATTTAATGGAGATTCTTGCAATGTACGTAAGAGTATAAAAATGGCACCTATTCGATCTCTATGTCCATAAACCATTTGCTTCCAAAATGATTTTTCAGCGCCTAAGTCTCTAAATAAAGGTGTTATTTTTTTCTCAATATAGGCGCCTACTAAAGCATTATAGATTTCTTCGTTATTCAATTCATCATACAGCAATTCGCAATTTTCAAAACTTTTAATAATGAAATTATTTTTAGCAAACATGTCACCTCGACCTAACAATAACCAATCAGCTGATATACCAAATTGTTCCATTAATTTTTGCAAAAATGAAGAAGGAATATTGGGTGAAGTTCCTTGTTCATAGGCTTGTATTGTGCGTGCTGGCATATCCAATATCTCTGCAAAATCTTTTTGAGACTTAAATCCGAGAGTTTTTCGGAGTGTTATTAGTCGCTCATTCATGTTTATTCCTAAGATTAGTTGTTTATTATGATTATTATATCAGAACAATGGTAACAAATGAACATATTATTGTTAATTTAATTATATTTAAAATAAAATGACAAGAAAAATAGATCAAAATTAAAATAAAATGATAAAAATGAGTACATTATAGTTAAAAATATAAGTACAAAATGTAATTATATTTATAATTAAACGTATTATTGTTTTAAATATATTATAAATTGGAAATAAATAAACATAAATAAGATAAATATTGACAATATAACATAAAAAAGTTATTATTTTGGTATAACTTGCTAGAAAAGGAGGGAGATTAATATTATGGGTGAGTAAGTAAGTTGAAAGACATTGACAATTGAATACATCATTATTATAAACAAAGGAGACAACGATGAGTTTCGCAGGCCCAGTCAGTCATCTCCCTTCTCCCGTGGGAGGGGATAATTTTAACCCAATATTGCTAAAAACACTATTTTATATGGATTTTGATGAATTAAATATATGGATCCATCAAGTGAGTTGTGGCAAATATTATTTATTTCGACCGAAATTTACAAATATTGTTGATCAGGAAGTATGTCTTGAGCAATCAGCTCATATGGTTTTGTATAAAGCTATGATCAGTCCTATGAACCAAATGCGAAAGAATGGTAGAGACAAGAAGTTACTCTGCGCTTTGAAAAAAGATGATTTTTCACGAATGGCTTCAATTCTTGCCAGTTCTGTACGCTCTTACTGGCAAGATAGAAAATATATGATTTATGCGTTAAGTAAATCATATAAAGATCAAAATATTGTCAATCAATAACTGAGTCCATAATGCTAACATTTAAACAAACAAAAAATCTCAAAGAAATTTTTGACCTAAGTGATGACTATTTTACAAAACGCATGGGTAAAGAGCTGATTGAAGGCATTCATTACGTTATACCGCCCTCTCCTTCTAAAACAAAAAAAGCGATTCTTTGGGATATTGATGCCCTCATTAACTGGATGAAAGGTAATCGCGTTGATTCTGAATTGGACGAGCTTTTATCACGCTCGCAAAAAAGATAAAATAACTATGTTATTTGTCAGTAGTTCAAAATCCTCTTTTGTAACCCAAGGAGGAAGAATATGCAAGATATAAGAGCGATCATCTTAAATCGTTCCGATCGTAAATTTTGGTATATTCGTTATTTCATCACGAATAGAGATGGATCTGTATCAAAATTTGAAGAAAGTACAGGTGTTAAAAAAGCTGAAAAAACACTTGCTTATATGCAAAGTAAGTTTCTACCGGCTTGGTTAGCACGTAGGATTGAAGATAGTAAACTTACAATGGTTAAAGCTAAAGAATTTAACTATTTCGCTAGTATCTTCTTAAAAAATTACGAGGTCTGGGAGGACTATCAAAATATCGAGTATCGCACAAATCGTATTTTGGCTGAATTTGGTAAAAAAGATATCCGAACTATCACTAAATTGGATATCAAACAGTATCTTGGCCCGCTCACCAACGTAAAAACAGGTAAGTCCCTAGACAAAAGCACCAAAAATAAATACTTGCGTGTTTTTCATGGAATATTCGATGTAGCAGTTGATGCCGGATTGATTGATCGCAATATCACGTTTGACATCAAACTGCATGAGCGAAAAAATCGTGATTTAGAGGAGATTAGACCTTTCTCAAAAGAAGAAGTCAATCTTTTGATGATAAGAGCTCAAGATACACAATATGGCTCATTGCTACACAATTATTTAGGCATAGCTTTTAACGAGGGAATGTCACCGGCAGAGATCCTTGGATTACAAGTCGGAGATATTGATTTACAGCGACGTACTATTAAAATTCGCCGTAACGTAACTAAATCAAAGGTAAAAGGAACAAAGACAGCTTATCGTAAGCGTATAATTCCTATCTTTACTGGTGCTATGTTGCATATTGAACGTTTAGTTGCAGAAGCTAGGCGTAAACATTCTCTTTGGCTTTTTTCAAAAGAGGATGGAAATAATTTGGAGGATATAAAAGATATTCGAGGGACCAGACAGATCATAAAAGACGGCAAGTCCATTAAACAAAATACAAAATGGTATAAGCTTCTTTTAGATTGTGGAGTCGAATATAGAGATATCAAGAATTGCCGCCATACGTTTGCTGTACTAGCGCTTGAGAGTAATGCTTTTACACCGCAACAGATCGCGAATATCTTAGGACATAGCGATTTAAAGATGTTGTTTGAACATTATGCTAAGTGGCTTAAAGACAAAGCGATTGATGCTGATACAAGTATTAATCTATATGAAAGCCTTATTAATAAAGATTATAAACAGGTGACAGTTTAGGTGACACTTGAATCTTTAAGAGCTTGAAATATGTTTGTATTGTATTGAAAAACCCTATATTTAGGGATTAGGAGTGGTGTCAAGAGAGGGACTCGAACCCTCGACCTCCGGCTTATGAGACCAGCGCTCTAACCAGCTGAGCTACCTTGACATGGTTAAAAGAGGTTGGCATTATATAGTCATAAAACTTATACTTAGGTTAATCAGCGCTACTTTTATCAAATATGAAAAAAAACTGAAAAACATTGAGTACATAAGACTAAACTTTTGGCACTTTTTTCTTGACTTTTGAGCTGTATTTGTGTAAAATTTTGTCACTCGAAATAAGCGAGTGCTAAAAATTTTAGTCAAAAGGACATACAAATGACTTTTAAACCATTGGGAAAAAGAGTGCTTCTTGAGAGAATTGAAGAAGCGACTACTACTGCTTCAGGTATTATCATTCCTGACAATGCTAAAGAAAAACCTCTTAGCGGTATTGTTAGAGCGATAAGTCCAAAAGTTGCAGAGAAAGGTCTTGTTTCAGTTGGGGACAAAGTAGTATTTGCTAAATATGCAGGTACAGAGCTCACTTTAGACGGTAAAACATACCTAGTAATGAACACTGACGACCTCTTAGGCGTTTTATAATCAATCAATAGACAAAGGAAATAAACATGGCAAAAGAGATTCAATATTCTGACAATGCTCGCAATGCACTTTATGAAGGCGTTAAAAAACTTAATGACGCTGTAAAAGTTACGATGGGACCACGTGGTCGCAATGTTTTAATTCAAAAAAGCTTTGGCGCTCCAAGCATCACAAAAGATGGCGTTTCTGTGGCTAAAGAGATCGAACTTAAAGATACGATTGAAAATATGGGCGCTCAACTGGTTAAAGAAGTTGCATCAAAAACTGCGGATCAAGCGGGTGATGGTACAACAACTGCAACGGTTTTGGCACATGCTATTTTCAAAGAGGGTCTTAGAAACATCACTGCGGGTGCAAATCCTGTTGAAGTGAAACGTGGTATGGACAAAGCAGCTGAAGCAATCATTGTTGAACTTAAAAAAATGGCAAAAGCGGTTAAAGATAAAAAAGAGATCGCACAAGTTGCAACCATCTCTGCAAACTCAGACACCGTCATTGGTGAGTTAATCGCTGAAGCAATGGAAAAAGTGGGCAAAGACGGCGTTATTACCGTTGAAGAAGCTAAAGGCATCCAAGACGAATTAGACGTTGTTGAGGGTATGCAGTTTGATCGTGGTTACCTCTCTCCATATTTCGTAACCAATCCTGAGAAAATGCAAACGGTTTTAGAGCATCCATTTGTTTTATTGTATGACAAAAAAATCTCTAACCTCAAAGACCTTCTTCCAGTACTTGAGCAAGTTCAAAAAACAGGTAAACCTCTTCTTATCATTGCTGAAGACATCGACGGTGAAGCATTAGCAACACTCGTTGTCAATAAACTAAGAGGTGTCCTTAACATCGCTGCGGTTAAAGCACCAGGTTTTGGCGATAGAAGAAAAGCAATGCTTGAAGACATCGCAATTATCAGCGGTGGCGAAGTGATCAGTGAAGAGCTAGGCCGTACACTTGAAGCTGCATCATTGGCAGATCTTGGTCAAGCAGCACGCATCGTGATCGACAAAGACAACACAACTATCGTGAATGGCAATGGCGAAAAAGCAAGAATTGATGCACGTGTTGGACAAATCAAAGCACAAATTGCTGAAACAAGCAGTGATTATGATAAAGAAAAACTTCAAGAGCGTTTAGCAAAACTCAGTGGTGGTGTTGCGGTCATTAAAGTAGGCGCTTCAACTGAAACAGAGATGAAAGAGAAAAAAGACCGTGTCGATGATGCACTTTCTGCAACCAAAGCGGCTGTTGAAGAAGGTATCGTCGTAGGTGGCGGTTCTGCATTCTTACTTGCAAACGCAAAAATTAAATTAAACCTTAGCGGCGATGAAGCGATTGGTGCGGATATCGTTACACGTGCGCTTAAAGCTCCTTTGAAACAAATTGCTGAAAATGCAGGCTTTGATGCTGGCGTTGTCGCAAACAATGTTCTTATGAGCAACAAAGCAAACTATGGCTTTAACGCAGCAACAGGTGAGTATGTTGATATGTTTGAAGCAGGCATCGTTGATCCTGTTAAAGTTTCACGTATTGCGCTTCAAAATGCGGTTTCAGTGGCTAGTTTACTGTTGACAACCGAAGCTACAATTACCAATGCAAAAGAAGACAAAGCTTCTGCAATGCCAGATATGGGTGGCATGGGCGGAATGGGAGGCATGGGCGGAATGATGTAATCCATCATTCTTCTTTGCTTTACATGTAAAGCCATTTCGGTGGCTTTACGCTTTCACCTATCATGAAAAAATTAACCCTTCTTCTCACCCTTTTATCCCATTCCCTTTTTGCAGCAGATTCGTTAATGGATGCCTTACTTGATGGCAATCTAACGCACAAAATCAATGCCAATTACTCAGAAGCTAACGATGATGAAAGTCCCTTTTCCAGTACTAAAACCCAAAAAATTCTTTTTCACTACAAAACAGCTCCCATAGAAGGTATTCGCCTTGAGGTCGCAACGCAGTCATTTGCCACCGAAACACGTCAAAGTAGCAACGATAACACACTTTACTATACAGAAGCACTTTATGATGGAAGAGCCAATGATCTTGGTTATAAACTGAGTGCGAACTATTATGCCGATACGTATCGTCAAAAAATGGAGCAAAGTAACATTGTGACGAGCAATGCATTTGGGGTTAAAGCGCAGGTGAATTATGAAAATTTTGGAAGTTACGTTGCCTACTCTAAAGTCGGCGAAGGTAGCCGTAGTGCCAGTAGTGATTTAGAGGGGAAAGATCATCTTCTGCCAACCTCTTCGGTACTGAGTTCAAACAACTACACACCCAATACCGCTGCATACGCGGTTGATCTGAACTACTCTCCTCGCAAAGATATTACGCTAGGATCGCGTTACGTCGTTGCCAGTGAAGTCCAAACCAACCTCTCCTACACAGGTGTTTACAGCAATTTTCAGATCGATGAAATTTCCAAAGGATTCAATCTCGGCGTCTCTTTTGATAAAACAGGCCAAGATAAACAAAACGATCAGTTTAGCATCAATATTAAGAGCAAATTTTAATGCCCACGCCCCAAAAGTTCTGAGGCTTCCATGACCACCATAAATGCCTCTTTATCCACTTTTTGAATCAGCTCTTTGAGTGTTTGAATTTTGCGATTTTCGACCACTAAAAAAATCATACGTTTATTTTCATGCTCCAAGATACCATCCCCTTGAACAATCGTTCCATTTTTACCCAAGACACGTACGATTTGGTC
>Ga0302209_10000105_pt1 | contig 38441 bp, 52 predicted proteins | sample II_Fen_E3_1_FD_194574 | JGI IMG/M metagenome (GOLD analysis project Ga0302209, IMG submission 194574) | Peat permafrost microbial communities from Stordalen Mire near Abisko, Sweden - II_Fen_E3_1 | ecosystem: Environmental > Terrestrial > Soil > Wetlands > Permafrost | place: Sweden: Abisko...
GTTTTTACAAATTAAGGTATCTGGTAAATACCAGATACCTTTTATTTAATTTAATTTATCTATAAGCTTTACATTTAAAATATTATAATTTAAAGTCAATATTGGGATAAAGATATGTCCATATTTAGATACTTCTTTACGCTGTATTACATTATAAAGTCTTGAAGCATCATCGCATCCTTTAAATATAACATCAAATGATATATGATTATTATTATCATTGGCATTTACATCTACATTTTTATATTCAACTATCAGATCATGTAATGCCATTATCTCATCAAAATAATGTATAATATCTTTTATATCATCTATATTATTTATAGTAACATTATTGGCTAATATTAAAGACACGATTTATCACACCCCTTCTGTAATAGTTTCAACTAATGTTTGTGCTGCTGCTTCTTTTTGACCTTCTTCAGTTGACAACCGTTGTACCATTCTACAATATAACCCATGGAATAACCAATTGGGCATATCTATTACTTCGGTTATACTAGCTTTACCTTTAAAATTAGACATGAATCTGTCTAGTTTGTCGATGTATTCGCTATACCCGCCAACTGATGACGTGTAAAAAGTAATGTTTCAGCAGACATTTCTTGTTCAGGTATTACAGTTTTACATTTAGGACATTCGACTTCTGGTAATATATATACTATCTCATCATGCTTTTCATTAATTACGTTTATAAGAGAATTAAATGAATAAAATTGGTCGGATGTTAGAGTTTGTAATATTTGTGAATACTTTCTAATTTTACCCTTAATGGTCTTTACTGCATTATCAGGGTATTGTTTTATATCTATTGGTTGTAAATCATTTTCTTCTCTATTAATATAATAGATACAATCTACATAAGATATTAATGATAATAAATCGCTGTATGTTGTAGTAAACTTCTCATCTAATATAACATTTTCAAATATTATATTATAAATAGATGGTTCTCTTAATCCTATTACATAGTCATCAGATACTTGAACTAGCTCAACATCGTATTTATTTACACTTGCAGTATCTTTAGCAAATATATCTGCAACTAACTTCTTAGCAGCATCATTTTTATATTTTACCATATCATCTATTTCAGTATCTTTCATAAAGATATTTGAACAATGTGGACAATTGTATGGTATTGAATTTACACCCTCAAAACTAGCTTTATAAGCTGTAAAGTATATATGATTTATATCAAAGAAATTAAGTAATTTAACCCATTCTTCTATAGTCTTAGGTTTATTAGGATCAATAACATGATCAAATAAGATACCATAAATTTCTCTATAAGTATCAAATCTATTTTTAGAAGAGGATTTTGGATCTAATTTCTGAATCTCTAATCCACCAAATGATTCCATTGATATAGGAATACCTGTAGCTGGAAGAACCCAACTGATTGTTCTCTTAGTTGATAGATTTGTTTTAAGTGAATTTAATACTGATATTGGTTTTTTTGATATAGAGAATGATGCTAAATCTATTATATTAATAACTGGTTTTATTTTACTTTTTATTACTGATTTAACTTCTGCTAATTGTTTATTAGATTCAGCTTCTAATTCTTCATCATCTTCATCATCTAAATCTTCATTCTTTATAAATATACTACTACCAGCAGCTTTATCTATCATTACATGAGATTCTTTAATTTTAGTCTCTTCTTCATTATCTTCATCATCTTCACCCTCAGCCATTCTCATTAATGAAGATTTATCATGATGTTCTTCTGGGAAAATTACTTTTTCATCTTCATCAGAAGCTAAAGTTTCAATTATTTCATCCCTTCTAATATCTACTTCTTTTTCTTTTCTTTCTATTGCTTTATTAACATTACCTAATATATCATCTAGTCTTTTTTCCATTGGATCTTTCTTTGATGAATTAGGTCTTATTTCTGCTGCAGATACCTCTTTTAATTTTTTACTACTAGTTACCTTTGCAGTATCAGTAGTTGATTTTAAATCTTTTAAAGTTACAACTTTTTTATCGTCCATTTTAATTTCCTCCCTTATTTTATAGATCTGATAATTTTAATATTTGATTGTTAAAATCAGTATTAAATATATATAAGGTATTATCTACCTTTATACTTATTCTAATATCAAGTGAAGATATTTGTTCTACTTGAACTGTTACCGCATTTAAACTTGGTAAATATTTTGCTATTTGATTAGATACTTCTGTTTGTAAATCATTTAGTTTATCCATATCCATATATCTATATCGTTCTATAAGTCCTACACCCATATCTGGATGGGTTTGGCTTGATCCTGGTATTCTTAATAGTAGTCTTATTAGTAATAAATAAATTGCATCATTACCTGTTTTTATATTAGGTCGTTTAAACTTATCTACAGAAAGAGTATATTCATTTAGGTTCAAGATTCTTATCCCTCCTTATATGCTAATTTATTTTATAGTTTAATTTATATATTTATACAGTAGGCTAATTTAATATATAATGTAAAACTTAATATGATAATATATTATATACTTAGATAGTAATAAATATTTAAAAAATAAAGGGGATGTATTAAAAATGTTATTAAAAACTAAACAATTCTGTGAATTAGCAAAAGAAGGTAAATTGAAAATATTAATGCCTATGTCAAAAATACATTATGAATTAGGATTAATACCTTACAGCATTTCTAGCGATAAAAAAGATATGGTACAATGTACTGTAGAAAAGTATAAAGATGTAAAAATAGAAAGTTGCTATAAAATTGTTTTAAAAGCTACAGATAAAAGATATGGAAAAGAAAATTTCTATATAGAAGATTTGTTGGGTCTTATAGATTCTGGATATATTAAGTGTAGCATACATTTGTAAAACTTATTCATTATAATTATATATTATAATAATGAATAATAGTTAGTAGTAATCTATTATTCAAACAAAAATATAAAAACTGCAAACAAAGGAGAATACATATTATGGAACGTAGAAATAATGTAGTAAAAGTACAAGGTATAGTAGATACTAGGAAACGTGTAAGAATATTTGGAAAAAGATACATACTTAAAGAATCTGCTAGAAAAAGATATTGGGTTATAGCTAATGTATTAGGATGGTTAATAGCAATAGGCATATTAGGAACATTATCATATATGGTATGGTCAAGAATATAATTTAATTGGAGGTTTTAATAATGACAATTACAGTACCAGATCCTAAATATAAAGTTGGTCAACTCGTTAAATTTGATGCTAGTATGTTATCATGCACTATAACTGTAAAGATAACTAAAGCAACATTAGTAGTAGATGTTACTACTAAAGAATCTTATTATAAATATGATATTAAACATCATGCTGTAACTAATGGATGGTCTTGGGATAATATAGAAGAAAAGATTTTAGATTTGGCTAATAATTAATTAAAATTGGAGTGATTTATTAATGAATTGGAATGAAGATAAATGGCAAAATGGAGAAGCGGAGCATCCTAATTATATAGTTAAATCAGATAATGTAGCAGTTCCATTTTTTGATTTAGTATATGCTAATGCTTGGAAAAATAAACTTTGTAAATGTAATACTGAAGTTAGTATATTGGATTTAACTAAATATGATTGGGTTGCCAATCCTGCACATATTAAATTTCATAAATTAAATAAGGAGAAAAACTATGGCAAGATATAGTGATAAGGATTTAAAAATACTAAAAAGATTAAGATTCCAATTTAAAATTATTAATTTTATTTGGAAGTTAACCTATAGACTCAATTCTAGAATTGAGCATCTTAAAGATAAAAATAGAAACACTAAATTAGCAATTGCTCGTAAATATCAAAATGAAGATTTGGCAAATGCTATAAAGTTATTAGCTGATGTATGTGATGGTGATAATAAGTATGGCAATAAAAGTATAGTTTCTGAGATAAGTCATGACAAAATATAATAGTGATAAAGATTTAAAAGCAATCATTAGTAATGAGGAATTCAAAAAAGTAAAAAAATTAAGATTTAAATTTAAAATTATTTATTTCATTTCTAAATTAATTAATGAAAAAAGTTCTAAAATTGAAAATCTTAAATATAAAACTTTTGATGCTATGTTATCAATTGCTGATAAACATAAAAAGAAAGAATTAAAAAATGAAGTTGATTCATTGACATCATATTTGTTAGATCAAGATAACAAAAATGGAATAAATTCAAAAATAGTATATTTGCCACAAGATAAAGAAAGCACTGATTATATAATGAGTAAATCTTTAGCTGAAAAATTATCAAATCCATTAGTAAAACCTTGTAAAATAGAAATAAAAGAAGAGGATAAATTGAAATAATAAGGAGAAAAATTATGGCAAAATATAGTAATAAAGATTTAAGAGCAATTACTAATAATAAGGAATTTAAAGAAATAAAAAAATTAAGATTTCAACTAAAAATTATTAATTTTATTTCTAGATTAACCAATGAGAACAATTTTAAAATTCAGGAACTTAAAAATAAAAATTTCAATTCTATACTATTATTTATTGATAAGTATAAAAAGAATGAATTACCAAGTAGAATAAATTTATTAACATCATATTTATTGAATGAGAAAAAAGTAATTAATAAATATGATGAAAGAGGAAATCTAATTCATTATAAAGATTATAAGAATACTGAATATTGGAAACAATATGATGAAAAAGGAAACTTAATTCATTATAAAGATTCTAGGAATATTGAGTATTGGATGGATTATGATGAGAAAGAAAATATAATTCATTATAAAGATTGCGATGAAGAATGTTGGAGAGGGTATGATGATAAAAGAAATATAATTTATTATAAAAATTCCCGCAATTTTGAATATTGGAAACAATATGATGAAAAAGGAAATCTAATCAATTATAATTGTTATGATATGTATGGATTAGAAGCTGATTATATAATGATGAGTAAATCTTTTGCTGAAAAAATATCAAAACCATTAGTAAAAAATTGTATACTAAAACCATCTTATATGCTATCACATTGGCACTATTAAGATAATAAAGGGGATATATATTATGGCATTATTAAGAATACCTATGGAAAAGGTTGTAGAATTTTTAAATATATTTGCAATTAATGGTACTGAATTTGTTGTCAAGGAAATTAAGATTTTTAAAAATATAGAAGTGTTTGATGGCCATTATAGTCCATTAAGTTCTATAAAAGTTATAACTTCTAATAAAAATTTAAAAGGATTAGAAGCTGCTAGAGATAATCATAGAAATCTAATTTATGAAAAAATTATTGATGGAGATAATAATGAACCAATAATAATTTTTAATAAAAATAAAATTGATAAAAATGAGGTAATTATCTTTGAAATAAATATGGATGGATATATTCATGGACAAGATTTATTAGCAGCATTAAAATTTGGAACACCTTTATTTAGTAATTATTTAAAATTTAATCCAGAAGATTTGAATAAATTTCTAACATCAGAATCTAATGCTCAATGGCATTTAGCATTTAATGCTAAAAAAGAAAAATTTGAAAATACTCTTTCTTATGGTATTAGATCTGAGACAGCAAAATTAGCTGCTGAATTAATTGAATTAGAATATGGTTTTAATATTTATTAAATAATAAATAGACTGGTGTGTAAGCCAGTTTATTTTTTTAATTCAAATATTATTAAACATAAGAATAATATAATAATTAGGAGTTGATTAATATGGGAATTTACAATCCTACAAATAATATAATTCATTTAAATGAACTAGCTATATTATTAGAAACGACTGGTGTAGAAAGAAAATGGAAATGTCCTTATTGTGATTATCATGATACAAGAGAAAGATTAGTAAGTCATGTTGATGATGAACATGAAGATATGTTATCAGAAGATTATCCTGCATCAAGAGCTGTATTTAATTATATAAATAAAAAGGATCATGGTTCTTGTATTGTATGTAAAAAAGAAACTAAATGGAATGATGAGACTTGGAGATATGAAAGATTATGCGAAATGCCAAAATGTGAGAAAGAATATATAGCTGGAATGAGAGCTAATATGGTTGGTGTATTTGGTAAAGAGAATTTATTAAATGATCCAGAACAACAAAAAAAGATGTTATCTAATAGAAAAATCTCAGGAACATATAAATTTGAAGATGGTGGTATTAGATCATACTGTGGTTCTTATGAAAAGAAATTATTAGAGTTTTATGATAAAGTTGTACGTGCTCATTCTAAAGATGTAATCACTCCTGGTCCTGTAATACAATATCAATATCAAGGAAAAACATTGAATTGGATTACTGATGTATACTATGTGCCAGCAAATCTGGTCCATGATGTAAAAGATGGTGGAGATAATCCTAACAATAGGCAAATGGATGACTATAGAGCTAAGCAAGATGCAAAAGAAGACGATATTTCTAAATTAAACAAATATAACTATATAAGATTAACTAATAATAATTTTGATCAATTACTATTGATACTTGCTGAAATAAAATATCAAATGATTGATCCGAATAAAGAAAATAATACTGATTATATTATAAGAATAAATGAATCTGAATTAGGAGGGGCTATGCCAAATCAAAATAACCAATCAGACAATGCTTATATCATACCATATCTAATGGATAATTCTTTTAATATTGCTTTATCTACTGATAAGTATTTCTCTAATATGTATAAGATAAAAGATAATAAAATAGAAAAAGGATCTATCAAAGATTTATATGAGAGTAAATATAATGTATACAAATATACTGGAGATAATTTTAAAGAAGTATATAAAAGTATATTAGAAGATTATAATAATAAAACAAATATAGATAATAGATTCTATCTATATGAAAAAGTATGTGGGAAAAACTTATTAAGTATGGATCAATTAATATTTGATGAAAACTTAGAAGACTGTGCTGACGCATTTATTGAATCAGTATTAGATACTCAGATAAATGAAGCTACACTTATTCATCTTGCTAATAAAGAAACCCATAGTTTATTATACACAGAGTTAACTGATATGCTAGATATAAATAGTAAGAAAAGGATATTATTCAATAATGAAAATACAAATATATTACAAGACATGAATGGATACTTTATATATAATGAACAAAGTGATAGAAGAACAAAATCTTATGATAGTATATCATCAATACCTTATATAAATATTATGATTAATAGACTAGCTTAATTGCTAGTCTTTTTTTTTTGTTGATATTATAATTTTTAATTATATATTATATATATGAATAAAATATAAGGAGATGTTTTTATTATGAAAGATTATAAAAATATACATAGTTTTAGTGAAGGACTAGCAGCTGTAGAATCAAAACATAAATGGGGATTTATTAATAAAGAAGGAGAAGAAGCTATACCATGTAAATATTGGCAAGTATATGATTTTTGTGAAGGATTAGCATCGGTAGAATTAGATAATAAGTATGGATGTATAGATAAGACTGGTAAAGAAGTTATACCGTTTAAATATGATTTTATATCTAGTTTTAAAGAAGGATTAGCATTGGTAGAATTGAATAATAAGATGGGATTTATTAATACAAAAGGAGAGGAGGTTGTACAATTAATATATAATAAAGTATATGATTTCAAAGAAGATTTAGCAGTTGTAATATCATTAGAGGGGGAATTTTGTGTTATAAATAGGAATGGTAAAAGATTATAATTAATAGACTAGCTTAGTTGCTAGTTTATTTTTTTTTGTTAAATTTAATAATAATTATATATTATATACATGAATAAAATATAATTTATAAGGAGATGTTTTTATTATGGAAAAAGAATTAAATTTAAAACAATTATTATTAACTAAAGATATTAAGAAAGGATTAAATTCTGATCTATTTAGTGATAAATCAGAATTAAAAGCTGCATTAAACAAAGTCATATCATTTGATGGCGATAATCAAATACGTGTAGATGCGGTTGTTGATGGAAAAGATGTATCATTTGAAAATACCCTATATAAAAAAGAACTATATCTATTAGAGTCAAGAGTGTTTGATAAAAAAACTGATAGTTTTATTGGTGCATATTTAAAGGTTGTTGAATCTGATGGACATGTATTAGATTTAAATAATGTATGGGGAACTACTGATTGGAATGTAGTAAAATAAAATTTATAAGGAGATGTTTTAATTATGAAAGAATACGATAAATCATTTGGATTTTTTGAAGGATTAGCATCAGTATCATTAGATGGAAAATGGGGATTTATTAATAATAAAGGTGAAGAGATAATACCATTAATATATGATTATGGATTTAATTTCAATGAAGGACTAGCTAAAATAACATTGAATGGCAAATACGGATATATTAATACTATAGGTAAAGAAATAATACCATGTAAATATGATATGTTAACTAGAATTTCTGAAGGATTAACTGCAGTAAGGGGGAATGATTATAAATGGGGATATATTAATATAAAAAATGAATTAGTAATACTATATAAATATGATTTTGCGGGAAATTTTAGAGAAGGGTTTGCCCGTATAAGAATAGGCCACGAATGGGGATATATTAATACTAAAGGTGAAGAGATAATACCATGTAGATATAGTATGGCAAGAAAATTTTCAAATGGTATAGCTAAGGTTCGTATAGGTAAATTGTGGGGATTAATCAATAAAGAAGGAAAAGAATTAGCTCCTATTATATATAAAACTATATCTGATTTTAAAGATGGTATTGCTGAAATAGAAATAGATGATAAATTTGGATTTATGAATACTGAAGGAAAAGTAATAGCAATATATAAATATACTATATCAGATACTAGAGATTAGATTAATTAATAGACTGGCTTAACTGTTAGTCTATTTTTTTTGTTAAATTTAATAATAATTATAATATAAACAATTATATAAATAAAGATTATAGGAGGAATATGATATGAGGGAATATGATAGTATACATGATTTTCAAGATGGATTAGCATCAGTAAAATTAGGTAATAAATGGGGTTTTATCAATACTAAAGGTGAAGAAATAATTCCATTTATATATGATTATGGATTTAATTTTAAAGATGGTCTAGGAATGGTAGAATTGAATGGTAAATGGGGATGTATAGATAAGAATGGTAAAGAAATAATATCATGTAAATATGATCAGATATTTACATTTTATAATGGCTTAGCATCTATAGAATTGAATAATAAATATGGGTATATAGATAAAACTGGTAAAGTAATAATTCCAATAATGTATGATTATGTATATGACTTTACCGAAGAATTAATACGAGTACAATTAAATAATAAAACAGGGTTTATTAATATAGAAAATAAAATAATAATACCATTAATATATGATCATACTTATAGTTTTATTAAAGATGGAATGATTTCAGTAGAATTGAATGGTAAATGTGGATATATAAATATAAAAGGCGAAGAAGTAATACCTTGTATATATGATGAAATATATGATTTTCAAGAAGGTTTAGCAGGTGTTAAATTAAATAATAAATTCTATTTTATAGATAAAAGTGGTAAAAAATTATAGTATTAACAACTATATAAAATAAAATTTATTGGGGGAATTAATATGAATGAAAAAATCAAAGCTCAAATCTGTTTTGCAGGAACTGCAAATCTAGAAAAGGTAAAAGAACAACTAGTACAATTAAAGAATGAAAATAAATATGAATTTCATTGTTGCTTTTTACCAAGGCATATAGTAGTTGAAAAAGGATTTACAACAGATATAATTGATATGCTTGAAAATACATTAGGTGATGATCTTATATGGGAACTAAAAGAATATAAATCATTTGATGATATTATGAAAGATTTATATACTGTAAGAGAGCACGTTGCTAATACAGTAAATAGAATGTTTGTTTTAGATTCAGGTACTGCTAGAGGTGTTGCTAAAGAAATTGAGCTATTCACTTCTGCAAAAGTTATAATGATGCCTTAAGAAAGTTAAACTAGAGATTGATTTCTCTAGTTTATTTTTTGCCAAATTTAATAATAACCATATATTATACATATGAATAAATTTATAAGGAGATGTTTTAATTATGAATATATATGATAATATACTTAGTGAAGGATTAATAAGATCAAGACGAGATAATAAATGGGGGTTTAGTAATAAAGAAGGAGAAGAAGTAATACCCTGTATGTGCCACGATCCTATATTATATTTAAATAAGGAGACATCTAAATGAAAGAATATGATATTAAAAATGGATTAATAATAGTAATGCTAAATGATAAATGGGGATTAATGAATAAAGATAATGAAGAAATTATACCATGTATATATGATCATATATTTAAATTCGAAGAAGGGATAGCTCCAGTTTCATTAAATGGTAAGATGGGGTTTATTAATACAAAAGGCGAAGAAATAATTCCATGTAAATATATATATAATTCATATAATACTATTTTTCATGATGGGCTTTCCCCAGTAAGAGTAGATAATAAATTTGGATATATTAATAAAAAAGGTGAAGAAATAATACCATTAAAATATGATATGGCTTGTTATTTTAGAGAAGGATTAGCATCTGTAAATCTAAATGATAAATGGGGATTTATTAATACAAAAGGTGAAGAAGTAGTACCATTGATATATGAAAATGCATTATTTAGTTTTGATAAAAAAATATTATGTGTAAGAACAAAGAGTGGATGGGGTACTATTAATAAGGATGATATATTATTTGATAAAGAGGATGTTCTAAATGAATGAATTAGGATTTGTATCTACTTATCATGAAGGACTTTTTAGAACGATAAAGGATGGTAAATGGGGTTTTATTGATAAAACTGGTAAAATAATAATACCATATAAATATGATTTTGCATATAATTTTATGAATGGAATTGCATTTGTAAAACTAAATGGTAAATGTGGATTTATTAATAAGAAAGATAAAGAAATTGTATTAATAAAATATGACGATATATCTGATTTTAATGAAAAAATATCTATAGTAAAGCTTAATGATAAGTGGGGATTAATAGATAATCGTGGAAGAGAAATAATACCATTAAGATATGATTGGATATCTAGATTAGAAAGGGTATTTAAAATAGGAAAGGTATCTAAATTTGATGATTATATTGCAACAGTAAGGCTAGACAATAAATATGGATTAATAAATGTAAAAGGGGAGGAGATAACACCTATAAAATATGATGATGTATTTGAATTTGATAAGAATGGATTTGCAATAGTAAAAGCAAATGATAAATTTGGAGCTATTAATAAAGAAGGCAAAGAAGTTATACCATGTGAATATGATAAAACATCTAATTTTAATGATATGGTTAAAGGGGGATATTAAATGAAAAAATATGACTATGTATTTAGTTTTAATGATGGATTAGCAAAAGTAGTATTGAATGATAAATGGGGATTTATTAATAAAAAAGAAGAAGAAGTAATACCATTAATATATGATATCGTATCTAAATTTAATAAAAGATTAATAGCTGTAAACATTAATAATAAATGTGGAATTATTAACAGAAAAGGTAAAATAATAATTCCATTAATATATGATAATATGTCTCAATATATTAATAATGATCATATGATAAAAGTAACACTTAATGGTGGTTGGGGATTTATCAACACTAATAATAAAGTTGTAGTCCCATTAAAATATGATGATATAAGTGAATTTAGTAAAGGGCTTTGCTCATTTAGACTGGATGAAAAATGGGGTATTATAAATAGAAGGGGTAAAGAAACAGTTTCATGTAAATATGATGATATAGATGAGTTTGAAAATGGATTAGCAGCTGTAAAACTAAATAATAAATGGGGTGTTATTAATAAACGAGATAAAGAAATAATACCAATAAAATATGATGATATATTTAGTTTTGATAAAAAAAGACTTCTAGTAGTATTGAATAATAAATATGGATTAATTAATAGAAATGATGAAGAAATAGTTTCATGTAAATATGATTATATAGATGATTTTATTGATGGATTATCAATGGTGAAATTAAATGATAAATTTGGATTCATTGATAGAAATGGTAAAGAAGTTATACCATTAATATATAATGAAGCACATAATTTTCATAATAAGCATACTATAGTAAAATTAAATGATAAGTGGATATATATAAATAAAGCTGGTAAAGAAATACAATTATAAGGGGATGTATTAAATGAAAAAATATGATGATCTAGGTAGTTTTAGTGAAGGTTTAGCTGAGATTAGATTAGGTAGTAAATGGGGGTTTATTAATAGAGAATTAGTAGAGGTTATACCATGTAAATATAGTTCTGCAGAACTTTTTAGTGAAGGTTTAGCAGTGGTATCATTAGATGGTAAATTTGGATATATAGATAAGGCTGGTAAAGAAGTTATACAGTGTAAGTATGATTATGCATATGATTTTATTGAAGGAATGGCATTAGTAAGATTAGATGATAATATAGGATATATTAATAAAGAAGGTAAAGAAGTTATATCGTTAATATATGCTAATGGTTATGAATTTTGTGGTGGCTTAGCAATAGTAGAATCAGGTTGTAGAATGGGATTTGTTGATAAAAAAGGTGAAGAAGTAATTCCATTAATATTTGATGAAGTATATGATTTCAAAGAAGATTTAGCAGTTGTAAAATTAAATGGTAAATGTTATTTCATAAATAAAGTTGGTGAAGAAATATAATATAAAAAAGGTGGTATATATTAAATGAAAAAATATGATGATCTTAATAGATTTTATGAAGGATTAGCAGAAATTAGATTGGGTGATAAATATGGATTTATTAATAAAGAATTGATAGAAGTTGTTCCATGTAAATATGATTTCATATCTAGTTTTAGTGAGGGATTAGCAATAGTTGGATTAGATAAGAAATATGGCTTTATTAATAAAGATGGTGAAGAAGTTATACCATTAAAATATGATTATGTGTGTGATTTTAATGAAGAACTTGCTTTAGTAAAATTGAATGATAAGATGGGATATATTAATAAAGAAGGTAAAGAAGTTATACCATTGATATATGATGATGTATATGATTTTCATAAAGGATTAGCCATAGTAGTATTGGATAATAAATGGGGATTTATTGATAAAGAAGGTAAAGTAATCATATCCTTAATATATGATGAAGCATATGATTTTCATAAAGGTTTAGCAGTTGTAAGATTAAATAGTAAATGTTATTTTATAAACAAAGCTGGTAAAGAAATATAATATAAAAAAGGTGGTATGTATTAATGTATAAAGTAATAGGTAAATTTCAAGAATTAGATGGAATAGAAAAAGAAAGTCTTAGTGAAATTAAAAAAGAACTAGGTCTTATTGGTTCATTATCTGCAGATGTAGGAAATATTGAATTATATTATACAGATGATGGTAACACATATGCTATAACTAAAGACAGTGAGTATTATTATGGTAATAAGGGTGATACAGAAGATATTATTATTGCAAGGAATAAGCAAGGAAGACCTAGAGATACTATGACATTAGGAGATGTATCTAATATATTAAAAGAGCAAAATCCTAATGTATTATTAAATGATGTAAAATTATATGATAAATTTCTTAATCCCATTATGAGTATTGCTATTAATAATAAAAAGAAACTTATTAGTTTATTAACAGATAGTGATTTTGTTGGAATTAATAAGCCAGCAAAAGTTTTAAGTGATATCAACTTTAAATAATATATTTTAATTATAAAGGAGTAAAGTTTATGGACGAAGATAGTATAAAAGTAGGAGATATCATTATAGGGACTGGTGATACTATGGAGATGGTATGTTCAGTAAAAGATAATATGATATATACATTTGATGATAATACGTACAATACAAATGATGTCATAAAAGTAAAACCTAATTTAAATAAAACTAGACCAACTCCTAATATATAAATATAATAAACCAGCTTAATTGCTGGTTTATTTTTTTGTCAATTGTATATTTTTTAATTATATATTATAATAATGAATAAAAGTTAGTAGTAAATCTGTATTCAATAAAATTATAAACTACTAAAAGGAGATATTAAATGATTAATAATAAAAAAAGAAACATGGAAATATATAATTTAAAAAATGAAGGAAAAACTTATAAAGAAATAGCGATTATATATAAATTAACTCCAGAAAGAATACGTCAAATATGGTATAGAGTTGATAGACAGATTAATTATATAAAAACACCAAATTTAAATATAGATATTGATCAATTATGTGATAATATGTATAAAATATCAAATTCAAATGTAGATGAGGATATATTAAAAACTTACATTGATATTTGTCACTATGATAGAAATATAGTGAGTGAAATAGCAAAAGATTTTAATATATCTATATATAGTAATGATCAATTAGATGAAAAATATTTTTCAAGTTTAGATAGTAAGGTATATAATTACAATTATACTGGAAATGATTATTTAAAACGATTGGAACCTTACGGATTCATTTCTAATTCTAAGCATAATGATGAAATGTATATTTATAATTTAATAGAAATAGATAAGTATTTCGAGATATATACTATAAATGAATTAGTCTCTGTATTAGGAATTACTGATAGTATAAATAATTATAAAAGAGAATATCTTATAAATAAATTACAAAATAGTATAATTGAAAAATCAGATATTCTTAGATTAGTAGATGCATTGATAATATATTTAAATAATGATAAAATAAAAATATATGGTAGTTCATTAAAATATAATATTTTAAAAGAAAAATTAAATTCAGCTTTAGGAAATCATATATATTTAGATAGTATTTATAAATTAGTTAAAGCTGGTCATTTAAAAGAATTTGTTAAACCAATAAATAAACCTTTATATAAATGTATAACAGTAAATACTAGTATAGAATTCAATAAATGTTTTTATGATAGTTATACTACATTTACTGATAACTTAGAACAGTGTAAAAAAGAGTGTAATAATAGAGAAGTTGCACCTCTTGGATATCCTCAATTTTTATATGATATACAGCATATGCATAGTATAATAACATTAAAACATGGAGTATATGTTGATATAGTAGAATTGAAAGAACAATTTAAATTAGATGAACCAAAATTTGATATTAATAAATATAGATATTTTTGCATATATGATAAAACAATATAATAGAAAGGATGATAGAAAAATGCATATAGAATATAATGAATTAAAGAAATAAAATTATAAAGGAGTATTTAATATGGGTATATACAATGTAAATAAAATTATAACTGAATCTTATGACACTAATGCTGATATAAATAAAATTATAACAAGTTTATCTAGTAAGGAAAGAGACAATCTCCTTAAGCGTCCTGGATCTATAGAACAATCATATACAACTGTATATGAAAAAATAGAAAAGGTAGATAGGGTTGTTGCAGGTTATATTAGATTAAATAAACCAGAGGAAGGTCCAATATATTGCTTAGAGTTTGCAATACGTTCAGAGTTTAGGCATCGTGGCTTAGCATATAACATGCTAAAAGAAGCATTAGAAAGCAATTCTAAACAACGTTTTATAATATCTCATCCAGATAATGATAATATAGGTTCTCAGAAAGTAGTAGAGAAGGCTGGATTTAAATTACTAGAAAGACAAAAATATGTATCTATTTATCTTTATGATAAAAAGTTTCCAAATCATACAGCAAAGCAAATCTATAGTAGTATAGAAGGTGAGACTAAAGACTGATATTAATAAATTATAAAGGGGTAAGGTTGTGTGGATAGAAATGATATAAAAATAGCAGATATTATTATAGGGGTAGGCGATGTTAAAGAAGTAGTATATCTAATAAAAAATAATATCGTATATACTTGTGAAGGTAATAAATATAATATAGGCGATGTTATAAAAGTAAGATCTAATATAATCAAAAGTAAATTCGTTCCTATAATAGACTAGCTTAATTGCTAGTCTATTTTTTTTGTCAAATTATATAATAATTATATATTATATACATGAATAAAATATAATTTATAAATGGAGATGTATTAAAATGGAAAAAGAAACTGAAGTAAAGAAAATTAATTTTGTAGATAATATAAAAGATAAGGAACTTAATACAATTAATATTATAGCTTATATTGCTTTTAATACTAGTACTATAGAATTATTAAAGACAATAATAATTCCTGATTTAGAAGCTATAATATCGAGTTATAAGGCTGAATTAGGATATGATTATGAACATAATATCCAAATTGATGATATGTATTCATCAAATATATCTCTATCTCAAATATTTAAAATACAAGAGATGATATTTGGATCTAATTTATCATATGATGATAAACTTATATATTATGCAACTATGTATAATATAGCTTGTAAATTATTAAATAAATTAAGTAAGCAAAAAATATTTAGTTAGATATAGTGTTAAGACTAGAGATTAATCTCTCTAGTTTTATTTTTTATTTAGTATTTAACTTATTAATAAAATATAAGTTTAGGGGTGTTGGGATATGAAAAATATATATTATGATTACCAGACTAATAACAAAACTTTTTTAGATATGTATTCGCATCTAAAAAAATTAGGAATAACTAACAATAATTTCTTTCTTATTATTCTTAATAAAGATTTAGTAGGAGTAGATCCTTTTAATGAAAATCTTTCTACTTCACAAAAAATTGAAATTATAGAAGAATGTAGGTTAAACTATTGGTATTTCTTAAGAGAAGTTATAAGATTTAATTATTCGTCTTCTATTGATATTAAGCCATATATTTTAAATAGTGCAAATTTAGCATTTAATTTCTGTGTAGATATGAATATGAATATATTTTATGAATCTCCTTCTGTAGAAACTGGTAAAACAACATCAGTAATAGCACGTTTATTATGGGAATATATGTTTGCGTTAAATAGCAAATGTACTATGAGTAATAGTACGTTTAACAATGTAAAATTAAGTTTGGAATATATTAAAAAATATAAATCAATGCTTCCAATATATATACGTGATTCAGATAATATAGATATAGCTACAAGTAGATTTGTTATAAATAAATTAAATGCAAATTGTATTAAAGTAATACCTGTTGCTAGTAGCGAAACTTCTGCAAGTAATTTAGGTAGAGGTGTATTTGGAAGAGTATTCTTAGATGAGTTTGCATTTACTCCATTTAATAAATTATTATATAAAGCAATGTGTCCATATATAGCAGAATTTAGATTGCGTGATACTAATAATAGACATAATTATACTCCTAGTGGTATTATAATTGCTACAATGCCAGCCGATATAGCTGATGATACTGCATTATTTGCATATCAATTAGAACAAGAAGCTGTTAAATTTGATGAGTCTTGGTATGATATTAGTTATGAAAATTTACAACAATTGATTGAAAAAAACACATTAGAAATATCATTCGTACTTATAAGATTTAATTATAAAGATTTAGGTTTAGATAAGGAATGGTTCGAATCTAGATGTAAAGATTTCAATAATGATTATAAATCTATACAAAGAGAGACTCTTCTAAACTGGGATAATTGTAACTAATTTTTATAACACTCAAAACTAGAGATTTAAGGTCTCTAGTTCTATTTTTTACATAACATAAAAATAATCTGAATAATGTGATGTATTCGGATTTGTTATTATAATACCTTGACTGGTGTTCAGCTATCCCCCTCTTAATCAAGAGAACCTTATGGGTTCTCTTGGTTTTGTTTATTGTATATTTACAAAATTATAATGATATATTATAAATATACAATAAACAAAATATATAATAAAAAAGGAGGATTGTTGTGGGAGTAAAGTTTGGATATTTAATAAAACCAGACAAAATAAAAACATCAGCTATATATATTCATACACCAGAGTGCTACGAAACTAATTTAATAATTTCTAAAGAAACTACATCTGAGGAAATAGAAGGCTATGTACTCTATAATACTACAAAAGATAATAAGGATTTATGTTTCACACCTGAATTAGACAATGGAATGTCTGAATCTGATTGTGATAATATAATCGTAATAATAGATATGATATGTCAGAATGAACAAAGCATTAGTAAATTTATTTCATTGGAGGAGATTAATAAAATAAAGAAAGAAAAGTATGAATTATCAATTATAAAACAAGCTAAGAAGAATGTAAATATTATAATGGAGGAGCATAGATTAATATGAAAAGAAAATTTGCAAGAATAAGAATTTGTAAAAGAGGAATGACAGAAAAACATCCTAATCAGCATATAGATGGAGATTTAATGTGCACTAATAAAATTTATAATGAAGCTATAACTTTTGTTGTTAATTGGAAACCTGATAAAGAAATTAAACAGTTTGTTGATCTATACTGCCCTGATTATATAAACAAAATAATAAATAACAATATAGAGGTCAGCATCTATTATCCAATTGATATCACAGATCTTATAATTTATCTAGAGTCCGAATCTATATTAAAACTAGATAGTGTTAGCAAAAGAAATATAATAAAAAACAAAGATATAAAAAAATTATCATTAATGTATAGGAGGGATAAAAATGTTATCGGTTAAAGATCTAGCACTCATAAAATATTTTAATAAAGCAATATTGAGTTTAAGATATGGTAAAAAAATAGAGTATCAATTAATTGATACTGAAGAACTTGTTAAAGAGCATATAATCAGTATTCATAAATTAGATGATGAGCATTTTATCGTAAAGCTCATTTATAAATTATCAATAGATGATGTGTGTAGTATAAATAAATCAGCTTAGTTGCTGATTTATTTTTTAATACTAATCTAATAATATAACTTTATTATAATTATATATTATAGTATTGGATGAAAAAAATAAGGGGGAATTAAATATTATGATAATAAAAAAATTATCAGGACATACTAATTATAATCATAATAATATACAAGAATCATGCTTAGATTGTGAAGAATGTAGACATGAAAATTGTAAATGGTGTAAAGAAGAATTTTATATTCAAGACAAAAAATTTAATAGTTTTAAAGACGCTACAGATTTTGAAAATGAATTAATAAAATTAATACCATTTAATAAAGAAGGATACTTACCTATAGGAGATAATTATTTCTTTATTAAAGATAAGACATTATTTATCCACCTATTTTTGGAAAATAAATCTATAGATGCCAGATGTAGTAAAAAGTCATCTTTATATGCTGAAAAGTTTGTAATGGTAACTAACAGACAATTGCTTTATAGTAAATGTACATGTAAAGATAAAAATTATGATGATGGGAATTCTTGTCATAGATATGGTTGTAATAATAATATTTGTTATGATAAAATGAGTATTAGTGAAACTGCTGGAAAACAATGGATTATATAAATGTATTTATATTAAAACTAGAGATTCTATTCTCTAGTTTTATTTTTTGTTGAATATTAGGTAAACATAAGGATAATATTATATAAGGAGATGATTTATATGGGAGTTTATGATGCAACTAAATTTCATGAAATAAAAACGAATGAAAGAGAAATAGAAAAGTATAAAGTTCAATATCCTAAATTATCACATGTAAGATGTGATAAAGAAAATGAAGGAATAATACTAGATAATAATGGAGCATTTGTAGCAATTATTCAATGGGATAACAAGTCTAAATATATAGTAGCTTTAGAAGTTGCTCCAGAGTATCGTAAAAATGGAATTGGTAAATACTTATTAAAAAAAGCCTATTCTAAAGGTATAAATAAATTATCAGTAAATAAGAGTAATACATCTGCTATAAAGTTATATATTAAGAGTGGATATAAAGAAGAAAAAACCGATAAGACTATGATATATATGATTAAAGAATCCACTATAAATGAAAACTATTTTTTTAGTGGCGATGATATAGTATTAAATATAGAAAAATGGAAAGCAGATTCACCGAATAATATACTATATGTAACTGGATTAAGTGGTAGTGGAAAGACTACACTAGCAGCAGAATATGAAAAAAAGTATAATGCTGAAATGTTTGAAATAGATGGTTTGGAATATAGTTATGACGCATCTAAAAGTAAATTATTACAAAAAGCAAAAGATAAATATCCAGAATATGCTGAAGCATTAAAAAATGACTGGAAAGATTTAAAAGGAAATCCAGGAGTAGATTTATTAATAAGAGTTTTATTATATGTAATTAAAGAAATGAAGGATTCTGGAAAATTATATATATTAGATGGGGTACAAATATTTCAATGGTTAGATCCTGATACTTTAAAAAGTCAACCATTAATTATTAAAGGAACATCTATGACTAAAAGTATATATCAAAGATTTAAAAGAAATGGTGGAGATAAAATAGATTGGATTGCTGAACTACGTAATAAATTTCCACAATTGTTTAAAAGATATCTAAAAGATGAAAAGGAAGTTAGTACATTTAAAAAATCAATAAAAGAATCATATAATATAGGAGATCAATTTAGTTGGGAAACTTTTGGTGGAAACAAATATTCTGGAATAATCTCAGAAATAGATAGCAATGTTTTAATTGTTAAATTAAAAGATGGAACACAGAAAGCTGTTGAGATGAGAGAATCTTCTACTGCTGATACAGATGATATTAATGATTGGGAAAAGAATACTAATTCAGAATTGATTGGTGATGATTCAAACAATCTATCAGAGTTAGAGAAGGAAAAGAATAATTATGATATGCTTATTTATAAACAAAAAAGAGTAGCAGATTGGAAGAGTGAAGAATTATTTGGTAAAGATAATACTGAAAGATATGATGAATTAAAAGATAAATATTTAAAAACTATTGATAATTTTGATGATGTATATAATACTCCACAAATAAATACCGAAGCATCTATATCATCAGCAGATGGATTTGAAATAGACGATTCTAAAGATAATGAATATACTAAATTAAGCGATGATCCAAATAATGAAGTTCCAGGATATGATTCAGCTACTTTAAAACAAGCTATAATGTGGTGCAATAATACAATGGTAAGTATGATATTACCAGTTGGATCTTTAAAAGAATTAGAAGATTCTTATGTTAAATGGAGATCAATGACTAGAAAGCATCAAAGAGATAGTGATAATAAAAGTATAGAATTATTTGGAATGAATAATTTAGAACATTTTGATTATTTAAAATCAAAATTTATTGGTACTCAAAGTAGTGGAGATAAATCATATGATACTACATCAGTACTAGATGTGTCTGGTAAAGCAATAGAAATAGATCAGATACGAGATGATTTAACTGCAAATGGCAATACGAATGGAAATGCAAATGGAGACATGCATGAATCATCTATGTTGGATTATGGTATATCATTATTAAGAATAAATAATATTATAACAGAAGATATCTGTTCTAATATAGTAAAAGAAAATGCTATAAAAGATATAAAAAATAAACTTAATAACGCATATGATAAATCATATGATTCACTTCCAACACAATTACCATACTTTTCATTTAATGAAATACAATCTAGAATAGACACCTCTAACCCATACAAATATGCTGGTCTTAGTAAAGATATAAGTTTAAAAACATGGTTAGAGAGTTATTCCTTGATATGTAGTGGGATACTCGATTCTAGAATGAAAGAGTATACTCCATTATGGATAACTAAACTAGATAGTCTATATAGAGATTTATATAAAGCAACGGATGATACAAAGATACATCAATTAAAAGAAAATATATTATTATTAGGATGGAATCCAGAAGTTAATTTTACTTATGAAAATAGAATTAAGGCTACTGATAGATGCATGTCTATCATATCAGAGTATTATAAAGATAATTCTATAAATTTATCTCCATTAATTAATAATATAAATTTAAATAATAATGTAATAACTGAGCAAAATAAAAAAGATGAATTATATCCAATATATATATTATTATCATATACTAGTACTATTGCAGGAAAGGTAATATCAAGAGTTACAGATAGTATATATTCTCATGCTTGTTTAAGTCTTGATTCATCACTTCAAAAACTATATAGTTTTAATGCAAACGTGCATGGGTTCTCACTAGAATCTATAACTGAGTATCTGAAGTATAATAAGAATAGTATAATACAACTCAGTTGTGTATTTGTTAAAGCTCCAGACTTATCTATTATAGAATCTGGATTAAATGATTTATTATTGAATATAAGAAATACATCATATAGCTTTTTAAATATACTTGGAATAATGTTAGACAAATCTATACAGCTAAATAATTCTATGATATGTTCTCAATTTGTAGATTATATGTTTAAATCAATAAATGTAGATATAACTAATAAACCAAGTGGATTAGTAATGCCTAAAGATTTTCAAGTGTTAAAGAATAATAAAGTATATAAATTATATGAAGGAAAGATAGCTGACTATAATAGTCAGAAGATTAATTCAATGATGAATGTACTAATAAAGAAAGCTATATATATAAAAGAGAGTTTAAATATAATAAATGAGTCACAATTTATAGACACACTATCAAAGAACTCCAATGACATTAATATTATAGCATACTTGAATCAATCACATGATATACTGGAAGCTAGTAATCAATTAATATATAATGATTATATAGATCCATATATAAATATATCTTGCATGACTGAATCAAAAGAATTTCCAGTTCAATTTGATAAAGATGGTAATCTTCTAATTAGAAATAAGAAAAATATAGATTTTGAAGTTGAATACTCTAAAGCACATAAGCTATTAAAGATATATGATAGCACTGATAATACAGAAGGTATGAAATATGAACTATCTAAACTATGGTTTCTAAATTTATTACTAGAAGATATGATCTATACTCAAAAGAATAAAGATCCAGAATATTTAAAAGTAAGAGCAAGATCTTTAAATGATTTTAATAAGTATATTATTGTAGTGTCTAAACAAGATAAAGATTTTAATTTTACTGAGTACTATAATAATACTCCATTTAGTGATGAGACAACAAAGATAAATAGTAGCACATTAAAATATACTGGAGAAATACTAGAAAAGATATTAAAACATTTAATCCATTAAGTACTGTAGTAGGGGTAACTCCCTACTATAATATTTTTTTACAATATAATCAACAAGTTAATAATATAATAGATATGGGGGTTGAATAATAAATGATATTAACAGGAATGCAAATTAAAAAAGAAATAGAGGCTGGTAATATATTTATATCAGACTTTGATGAAAAAAGATTAGGTCCTAATTCATACAATTTAAGATTATATAATAAGCTAATGATATATGCAAATGACGTATTAGATATGAAAAGAAAAAATAACTGTATAGAACTAACAATACCAAAAGAAGGACTTATATTAGAACCTGGAGAATTATATCTAGGTAAGACAATAGAATATACTGAATGTGGTAATTTTGTTCCAATGATTGAAGGCAGATCTAGTGTAGCTAGATTGGGTCTTAAGGTCCATTTAACTGCAGGATTCGGCGATATAGGAAATAAACTTTCATGGACATTAGAGTTAGAAGCTACTAAACGTATTAGAATATATCCTGATGTAGAGGTATGTCAGATATATTATAATACAGTTATGGGAGATACCTCAATACGATATGATGGTAAGTATCAAAATGGTAAAGAAATAGAACCTAGTAAACTATATAAAGATTTTGAATAAAAGAGTAGGAGAAATCCTACTCTTTATTTTTTTATAATCATATAAACTTATAAATAATCATATATTATAATAATGAATAAAAATTAAGGAGTGATATAATGACTGAATTTATTTATAAAAATGGAGAAGATAATGCAACAAATTTTTTCATATCAAAACAATTAGAAAAATATAAAGTTAAAACTATATTAGAATTATACAAAACTCTATCTAAAGAAATTATTAATACATCTTCTTTTATTAAGTCTGATGATGAAAAAAGATTTATTCTTTTAAGTACATTTAAATTAGTATTTAATGAATATAATAGATTAGAATCGTATAAGTGTATTAATTATTCAAATATTATTTCAAAAGAAGAATTTAAAAATACAATGATTAAAATTAATAATATTGATAGTATTAAGATTAGATGTAAAGAAGCAGATAATTTGATGATAAAAACATTATCTAGTCTAGGGTATGATGAAGGAATAAATATATATAAAAATAGAGAGGGTATTTAAAATGAAAATAATATTAGTTAAAGAAGAAAATGGTCTTTTATATGAAGTTGCAAAGATTGTCTATAAGAATAAACCTACAGGATTTATCTTTAAACCTTCAACTCAGTTAGATATAATTGGTAAAATGATAACTGATGAAACTGATAAAGATAAGCAAGATATTATAATAAGAGATTTTAGTTATATTAAAAATTTATTTAGTCCATTATTAGAAAAAAATAATGAGATTATTAAAAAGGATGAAAATGAAACTAGAATAAAAATAATTAATAGATATCTAGCAATGATGGCTTGTAGATATGGTTTAACAATTATTGATTTGAATAAAGATGGAAGATATTATGAGTTACATAAAAGATACATATATAGAAGAGTTAAACCATTTACTAGGCCAGCTATGATGCATGAAAATCTATCATATCCTATATCTGCATTAAATGAATGTATTAAAAAAAATAATGAAGCTTTTTTTGGCACTAAAAAAGTTAAATAAGGGAGATATGTAAAATGAAAATAATATTAGTTAAAGAAAAAGAAGACGGCTTTTTCTATGAAGTTGTAAAAGTTATTTATAGAAAAAAGGCTATAGGATTCACTTTTAAAGTTTCAACTAAATTAAATATATTTGGTAGAATGATAGCAGATGAGACTGATAAAGATAAGCAAAATGAAATAATAAATGATTTTAATAATATTAAAGATATCTTTTATTCCCATATTGGAGAAGATATAGATATTGGTGAAGAAAATAAAAGTATGAAGGAAATTATTAATACATACTTAACAAAAATAACTACTAAGTATGGTTTAATACTTATTGATTTTAAAAAAGATAAAGATTTTTATCAATGTTATAAAAAAGGTATATATAAAAGAGTTGAACCAATTACTCAAAAAATCTAAATAAAGATCTAAGGGAGCATATAAAAATGAAAATAATATTAGTTAAAGAAACAGAAAATGGATTCTTACATGAAGTAGTAAAGGTTGTTTATAAAGACTATCCTTCTAAATTTACTTTTAGAGGCGTGGTTCAATTACAGATAGTTGGAAAGATGATAGCTAATGAAACTGATAAAAATAAACAAAATATAATAATATCAGATTTTAGTAATATTCAAGATATACTAGGATTTTATTTAGGAAGGGATTATGATTATGATAATATCAATTCTAATAAAAATATTAATAGAGAAGATTTGATAAGAACATATTTAGCAATGATAGCTAGTAAATATGGATTATCATTAATTGATTTGAAAAAAGATAAAGATCTTTATGAATTATATAAAGAAGGAATTTATATAAAGAAGCAATTTAATAATGATAATAAAGGTATTAGAGATAATTTAATACCAAAATTAATATTTAGTTATAGAGTTGGTGGTATTCCAATAATGAATATTGAATATGATAAAGAAACATCGCAACGCCCTATACCTGTTTCAGCATTTGCTAATGCAAAAGAATTAGTTTATACTATAAATCCAATTACTGGACAAAAAGCTTATTTTGCTATTAAAAATAAATCTAAATAAAAATTAAGGAGATATGTAAAATGAAAATAATATTAGTTAAAGAAAAAGAAGATGGTTTTTTATATGAAGTTGCAAGGATTGTCTATAAAAATAAGCCTGTAGGATTTACTTTTAAACCTTCAACTCAATTAGATGTGATTGGTAAAATGATAACTGATGAAATTGATAAAGATAAACAAAATGATATAATAGGTGACTTTAGTTGTATTAAAGATCTATTTTATTCATATTTAGGAGATGATTATGAGATTAATAGTGAGTTTGCAAATGAGAATAGAATGCAAACAATTAGGATGTATCTATCAGTAATAGCTAATAAATATAATTTAATAATTATTGATTTGAAAAAAGATAAAGATTTTTATGAATTATATAAAAAAGGTATATATAGAAAAATTAAAACTAAACCAGTCGATTTACCCAAAGATAAGGAAGTTAAAACAAATGCAATAAATTTAATAGATAAACTAATCACTCGCAGTCCTAAAATGGGAGGAGACCCTAGTTATACGTCAGTTAGTCTTAAGCATATACAACCACCTTTACCAGAATATTTGATGTATAAAAAACAAGATAAAATAATAGATGATTTTATAGAAAAGGTAATAACTAGTATATATTCTTATGCAGGAATACCACCATCATTACTTGATAATCCTATAAAACAAGATATAGTAAGTATATCAAAAAATGATATAGTTTTAGCAATGACTAAAGCTTATAAAAATGAAAATTAAGGGAGATATGTAAAATGAAATTAATATTAGTTAAAGAAAAAGAAGATGGTTTTTTATATGAAACTGCAAAGATTGTCTATAAGAATAAACCTATAGGTTTTGTTTTTAAAGTTTCAATTGAATTAAGTGTTGTAGGAAGAATGATAGCAGATGAAATTAATAAAACTAATCAAACTAGAATAATAGATGATTTTAATTATATTAAAGATGTATTACATGATTATTCAAAAACAGATGATGGTGATATAATTATTGGAAATATTAGAACTCTTATAATTACTAGGTATTTGGAATTTATAGCTAATAAATATGGATTAGTATTGATTAATTTAAACAAAGATAAAAAAATCTATCAATTATATAAAAAAGGTATATATAAAAAAGGCAAGATTAATCCAATTGATTGTTTTAAAGATGAAGAAGTTAGAAAAAATACAGTAGATTTAATAAATAAGAAAGTTATTCGTAATCCTAAAATAGAAACTGGGCCTAGTTATATTAGTAAAATAGATCCCGCTTCTATATTATCAACTAATCTTAAGTATATACAACCTTCACTTGAGCACATGTATGAAAATACTAATCTTTCAGATGATATGATTAAGAATATATATTCTTATATTGGAATACCTCAACCAATACTTGATGATATTAAAAAAGGGAAGGATTATTCATATTCTATTGATACACTTTCAGATGAAATAAAACAATGTATAACAAATTTACCACAATGAAAATGTAATATGCTCTCAGTAATGATTAAAAATTATAAAGATATTATTAAAAATGAAAATAATATAAACTCTGACGAATCTAGTGGTGAGCAAGGGACCTATTCTGTAAGTAATAAAATAGAACCTGATACTAATTATATTAGTAAAAAAGATTTTATTAATACATCAATTAATCTTAAACCTGCACAAGATCCTAATCATGGTATTTACAAAGGTGATAAATTTTTAGAACCAGATAAGAATAATAAAAAAGAATAGTTTGTACCATTTTACTTTTATTTAAACATATCTATAATAATATAGATAGGAGTGATTAATGTGAAAATAACTTTAGGTGACAAATATTATAAAGCAGATGAAGAAGGTAATATAGAAATAATAAGAGTTCAAAAAATAAAAACAGGTTCGATTATTGTATTGGATGATAAAAAAGAAAGACATTCTATATCAGAAATTGAGCTTGATGATTATACAAGATTAAAACCAGATGCATATATAACTTTTAGTATTGTAACTTTGGAACAAAATATGAGAGATATTATTGTTAGTATGCATAGAAGAAAAGATATTGATGAGGGTATTGAAGCACCATATGCCGCTTGTAGACAAAATATATTAGATATATTTGCAAATCAAATTGTTAAAAATGATACGTATTATATTGGATGTAGTATGAGTAAAGATACATGTCCTTCTGATGTTGATTTTGGTATTATCATTGCCTGTAATTCTATACATAAAATGTATATGGTTTCAGCATATATAGATGATAGATTAACTGATTGGTTGGATATTGTACCTTCAAAACAATTTGATACTGTTCTTGTAAATATTTTTGGAAACATAGCTAATGCTAATTTACAAGGATATTCTAAAACTTTAAAAGAGTTATTAGAAGTTAATTGCTTTATGTATGATTTTCATAAAGGATTTAATATAGATCAAGTTCCATTTAATATAAAATATAACGAAGATACATTTGAATTAGACTTTAAACAAACTAAATACTTAGAAGACTTATATAAAGTTGAAATAAGTAGAACGTATGTTGCTAAGTTTACTAAAGAAATAAGTTTATCAAAAATAAAAAGATATTATGTTTTAATAAATGATATGAATGATAATTTATTTGTAATAGCTTATGATATGGGTAAGTATATAAATAGAACGTTCAAAGAAAATTTAGTTAATAAAAAAGATTTGGTTGAACTCTTAAAATATAAAATGAGAAAATAGATTAATGAGTATATTATTATATTAGGAGGTGATTATTAATGAGTAGACAAGTGGTTATTGACTACGATGATGATAAAAAATGCAGAAGAGGTATATATGGAGAATGGGAATTAATAAAAGAATATTGTAATGATAGAGCTAATGATGGTTCTATATTATCTAAATACAAATGTAAAATATGTAATAATATTATATTTGTAACTAAGCATAGAATGGATAAATCAAGACATGTATGCAAAATATGTACTGAAAATTATTATAAATATAACTTTATAGGAAAAACATATAATAGATTAACTATTATAAAGTATGCATATACTGATAAAGATAGTAATCATTATTATTATTGTAAATGCTCATGTAATAATCTAATGCTAGAAACTCCAATTAGATTATCTCATTTAAAAGATGAAGATATACAATCATGTGGATGTATAAGATTAGAAAAGATTAAAGAAAAATTAACAACACATGGATTATCTAATACTAGATTATATAGTATATATGATGCAATGATACGAAGATGCTATGATATTAATAATCCAAATTATTATAGATATGGGAAAAGAGGAATTTATGTATGTAATGAATGGTTAGAAGATGATGGATTAAATAATTTTTATAATTGGGCTATTGAAAATGGCTATAGAGATGACTTGACTATAGATAGAATGGATAATGATGAAATATATGCTCCTTGGAATTGTAGATGGGCAACAAAGATTGAACAAGCAAATAATAGAAGTAGTTGCACTTCTATAAATATAATGGGAACCAATTATACTAAAACCGAAATTTCTAGAAAATATAGTATAAATAAATATATATTAAATAAGCATATTAATAATGGTGAGCGAATAGAAGATTTAGTAAATGCTATATGTAAATTAAAAATACCTATATCAATTAATACTAAACAAAAAGTTATCAGTTTTTACAAGTAATATTAAATGTCATTAATGTGTATAATTATAAAATATTTTATAAAGTAAATAAAATTATAATTATATATTATTATAATGAAAACAATAATATATTACCAATAATAATATATTATTAGAAAAGTACTAAGACAGAAACATTAGTATAATAATAAAAAAAGGGAGAGATTAAAATTATGCAAAATCAAAACCAAGCTCAAGCACAGAAAACAACAACAACACCAGCCCAGGAGGAACCATTAAGTTTAGATGTAGAACCAATCAAATTTGATGGGCTAATTAAATCAAAATTAATCACAACTATAGGTATTGGAAAATTAGTTTGGGAATTATTTAAACCAGTATTCCCAGAGTATGAAGGATGCATTATTCAGCCAGATCAATATGGCCAGTTACAAATAACTTTATACTTTAAAGATAAAGGAAAATTAACTGATACTAATGCACTTAAGGCTGTCACTCCTATTGGATTGAATCAGCATAGTAGTAGTGCTTATGAAAAAATTGCAGCAATTAATCAGAGATTTTCTGCTAGTAAATTTGAACTTACTAAAGATGCCAAGGAAATTCTTGGAGAGTTTTATTGGGTAAGAAACAATGGAAAAGTTCAATGGAGTCAAGTTGTAAATGAAGTTACATCTCAAGATTACAATGGTTATTCAGTTCATTTAAAAGTAACTGGATTAGACCTTACTAGAGTATTAAGAAAAATCTATGGCTTTAAAATCGATGGAGCAAGAGTTGATTATTCAGTATCTATTATAAAACCAATTGGAATGGATAATACTGGACTACTTCAGAACTACCTAATTAGCATTCAGCAGTTAGATACTAGAGAAGTTGAAAACTTGGCCAAAGAAGTTGGAGTTATCCCTATTCAGGGTTCAATCCCAATGCTTAAAAACTAGCTTACTAAGAACAATTTGAACTAAAATAGTTTAATATGAGAGTGTGTAATAACACTCTCATAAATTTTATTTTTTTAAATTATAGCTTAGGGGATGTTTTAATATGGATATAAAATATAGTATTCAAGATGGAATAGATAAATTGTTTGACGAAAAAGGAAATACTTTTTTAGCATTGAGAAAGATATCATGGGGTGAAAGTACAAATGCTAAATATGATTTAAGAAAATGGTATATTAGCAAAGATGGAAATGGAGAAACTGTTGGAAAGGGCTTCTCATTTTTAACTGACGATGGACCATCAGAACTTACTCATGTCTTATTAGAATCTGGATTTGGAGAAACTAAAAAGATCATAGATACTATTAAAACAAGAGATGATTTTAATTCATCATTAGTTAATAGTTTAAGTAAAAAGGAACTATCCGATACTGGATTAGATATAGGGCCAGAAGAAGATGATGAAGATTTATATGATCCTTCAGCAATATTTGAATAAGAGGTGATATTAAAATGAAGATATCATTAGAGCAGTTAGTTAATACGAATTATGTAAAATATGATAAGATGATAGAAATAGTCAATGCTGTATATGCCAAATCTAATGCTTCTACAATAAATATTTATATAGATATGTACTCTATGATAAAATCACTGTACTCTAACAGAGAGTATGAAATAAATGATTATGCAGCACTTACTGCGTGTATAATAAACATGTGTGCACACTATAGAGAATTCTTTAAAACAAGATATAAAACAAAATCAAGATTCTTTATAGTGTATTCTAAAAATTGTAGTTATATGAATAATCAATTTTATTCAGAGTATAATTATAAAAATCTAGGAATGTTCAATGCTAATAAAAAGATTGATGATATGGTAAAAAATAATATAGAATTGTTAAAAACTTTATGTCCATACTTAGATGATATACATTTTATACCTGGAACATTTGAAACAGGAGTTATTATATATGATCTAATGTGTAGAAATGAATTGATTGATGATTCTCCACATATGATTATAACAAAAGATAAATATAATTATCAATTAGCAACGGCTAGAAACGATGTAACTATATTAAGACCTAAAAAATCTAATGGTGAAGATATGAGTTATTCTATATCCTATAATAATCTAATATTTACTTATTATAATGAAAGAAATTTTAAAATGAAAGAACCAAATATGTTATCTTCAGCATTAGTAAGTTTGATTATGACACTATCTTCAGTACCAGAAAGAAATATAAAATCTTTATTTAATATCTCAAGAACAATAAAGATATTAAATAAGGCAGTAAAAGGATTTAAGATAATAGATGGGTACAATTCTGATACAGAAGTAATATGGAATGGAATATATAATGATGATTTTAAAATAGGATATCCTACATTTGAAAATAGATTCAAAGCAATAGATATTAGGCTTCAACACTCTATATTTATAAATACTCCAGAAGCAAAAAGTATACAGTTTAAAAATCTAGTTGATCCAGAAACAGTTAGATCAATAAATAATATGTATTTTAAAAGTACACCATTAGATTTGAATAGATTATAAGACAAACATAATAATAGAGGATACTCCTCTATTATTTTTTATAAAGAAGGTGTAATATTATGGATGCATTCAGATATAATATAAATATGAGCTATATGTATAATAATAAAGAATATGTTATAGACTCAACTAATATAACAAATTTTGTAATTGACTATTCATATGATACTAGAAATATGCCTATATTATTTGTAACAACATCTATAGATAAAAAAGTAGTAGATGATATGATTAAGAATAGTAGAACAAAAACAATAATATTAACTATATCCAAGTATACAAAAGATTCATCTATAACTATTCAAAAGAATTATATACATGATGAATTTATGTATTTCTTATCAGATGATTTAAATAATGTAGATGATTTGGATTATAGTGATAGTACTGCTAATTCAAAAGATATATATAGAAAGATAACTATAGGAATGATAGATTTGAAATTGATGAATAATAATAAGAAATTAATAAATGAAGTATTCATTAATACAAATTTATTAGATATCGTTTTAAAAAATACATCTCATATGAATTTACTTATAGAACCTATTCCAGACTTATTAGTACCAAGATTAATTATTCCTCCATTAACTTCAATAAGTAAATATATAAAGTTCATAGATAGTTATAATAGTTTATATCCTACAGCATATAGATTATTCTATGATTTTAATAGAACTTATTTATTAAGTTCAGCTGGTAATAATATTCCAGCAAAAGGAGAAAATATAAATTCAATAATAATAAATGTAAGCAAGAGTACTACAGCAGATTCTAAAGTACAAGGTATGCATATAGATAAACCTGGTAAAGCATATATAATAGAATTATCTGACACTGATATAAAATGTCTAGAAGATAAAGCTACTGATATATCATATAATAAAATAATTGGAATTGCAAGTGATGGAACATATAGATCTGTAGACTTAACTCTTCAGACTCCTGTAAAAAACTCATCAGAAAAGGTTAGAATAGAAATGATGACTAATGATAATATAAAACAAGTAGATAATATAAAAGCAGATATATTAAATTCTTCAATGAGTTTATACTTTGCTAAAACAGAGTTAGACACTTCTATACTAACATTGAATAGAAAATTTATAGTAAAAAATTATGCTAGACTTTATAACAAGGATGGTGTATTTATTTTATCTTCTAAAAAAGAAATATATACTCCAGACAATGGTTCTTTTATATTAACAACTATGATAACTTTAAAAAAAGCAATAGTATCCTAGTGCAATTAAGCACTAGGATATTTTTTGTTATTATTTTTTATTTTTCTCTTCTGGTGCAGGATTGCTGAAAGCTTTATCTACTACATTTTTATAATTTGTTCCAGCATCTGCTACTTTATCATTAGTAGTATCACTCTTTGGAGTTCCTACATTATCTCTTACATGATTTTTAACTATTTGCATATATTCTTTAAACATCTCTTCAGCAATAGTTTGTTTAGCTCCTAATAATCCACCACAAACATTTAGATATGTTTGTACTTTCTTTATCTGATCATCATATGATGAAGAGTCATTCTTTACTGCTGCAGTTTGTGATTCTTTATCTTGAGGAGTTCCTTGTACATTTTTCATATTTGCCGCAGGATTATTTTCTTGCCCTCCATTATTAGAACCGCCAGCATATGATATCTGAAGCTCTTCTATATATGCTTCATATACAAATGAATAATATGATTTATTACCATATATATTAAATGATTCATTATGCTCTCTATTTTTATTTCCAGAAGGGGTAGACTGGTTATTATTGTTATTGTTGTTATTAGACTGGTTATTATTATTTGATTGATTATTACCACCATTATTATTTGATTGATTGTCATTACCAGTATTATCATTTGTATTAGGTGCTGGTTGAGAATTTCTTTCTCTATCAGCCTTATCAATTATATCTGCTGCATTATTAGCAGCTTTCTTAATTTCATTTAAATCTTTTTCCAATAAAGGTTTCATCTTACTTTCATAATTATAACAATAATTGAAAATATCTGTCATCTTTATCTGTGCTGATGGGAATGGTTTAGGATCTTGTCCACCTCTAAAATATAATTTACATCTATCAGCAAATGCTGCATCTGATTTAGGTATTTGGTTAAATTTTGCTTTTTCAAATTCCTCTGGATTATCTAAAGGTAGATCATAATTAAAGATTGGAACTGCAGATGTTAGCATATTTCTTAAGCCTGTATCATAATCATACATTGTATATGTCACATCACTACGTAGCTTTTTCTTTAATATGATATCTTTATATTTCTCAAGATAAGATCTATTACTATTAACTAAATTAGTCATAGCTTCTAAGAACTTACCCCACATTCTTCCTATAGCTTCCATAATCTTTTTAAAAGCTTCTTTTATTTTATCAGTAACTGACTCATTCAATACATCCATATTCTTTATTGTATTTTTAGATTCTCCTATTAGAACTGCTTCTTTAATAAATCTATCCATTTTAGCTTGTTCTAACATTTGATCTGCAACAAAGGATGTATATTCAAACATATTTGAACTATATTCCATAACGTTAACCTCCTTTTATTTAGTAGTATTAACAGATGCTAATTTAGATAAAGCTTTATATAATACATCCTTATCTTGTTTATAACAATCCTTAATAGCATCAAGTTTATATGAAAATGCTAATGAATGTATATTACACATTTCGATTATTTGTTCAGCTTTCTTCTTTACAAATAAATCTATTTGATTCATAACTTCTGTCGAAACAGTTATATTTCCAGTTCCAACCTTATCATAATCTGAGTTTATAGCCAAGCCAACAAGCTTATTTATATCCCTAGTAGCATTTTGTTTAACAATACCTTGAACTTGCTTTTTAATTGATTCATAGTCTTTCTCTATACTCTCTTTAGTATCTTTAATAGACTTCTCATCTTTTTTATAATTTTGAAATCTTAATAGAGCAGAACCTACATAAGTACTTATAATTTCTATAGTTTCTTTAGATGATGATCCATTTCTATATACATTCCATAAATCTTGAGCAAAGTCTTCTTGAGCTATTGCTTTCTGAGATATAACTTCTCCTCTGAAGGAATCATACCAATCTCCATTTACATCATTAATTAATTCAGTATATTTTTCCTTAACCTTTTCCATAATCTTCTTTTGATCAGTTTCACCTTGAAGATCTTGAAAATCTAATTTAACAAAACTCTCTTCAAATTTAGCTTGTGCATTTATTAATGGAATAGCTGGAGAAAATGTATAATTATATCCATCTATAGAGAATTTATCCTTATCTGAAAAGGATGCAAACTTATCTTTATTTTTTTCAATAAACTTATCAGATGAAATAAACTTATTAAAAGCAATAATAAATTTATCAAATAAAGATTTTATAAACTTAAGAAATTTATCTATTATCTTCTTAACTGATTCAAAGAAGTCAGAGAATGATTCATTTATAATTTCTTCATTACCTGCACTCTCTAATATACTTTTATATAGAGTCTTGTTAATATTTCTATAATCATTCATAGATTCTTTTATAAATTGTAATGTATCCATGAAGAAAGATTCATCAATATTATTATACTCTAATATATTAGAAGTGTTGAATTCTTTTTGAGCCAATATATTTGTATTAAACATATTATATTTACACCTCCATAAATTTTAAATAATAAATAGAGATTACCCTAAAAGGTAATCTCTATTTAAAGCTTTTAATTATTTAAGCACTACGCCACTTAAAAATGACTCATTTGTTGAATCTGTAAAGCTATAGCTTTCATGCTTTGCTTTAAAGCCAACTAGAGCAACGCATATAGATTTTGCTTGTCTATTTTGATCTCTAATAGCTGATAAATGTGCTCCATTAGCTATTTGAAGAACTCCAATAGAATCTTTTGCATATTGAATATGTGCATTAAGCTTTCTAACATTACCTGAAGCTGCAGTTGAATCTGCATCAGTTGTATCTTTAGCAACAGCAGTAGTAGTTGAAGCCTTTGCTTGTTTCTCTAAATCTTTGATTATATCATTAATAGCATCTGTTAATTTCTTATAGTTCTTTTCAGCTTTTGTCTTAAGTTCTTTAGTAGCTTGAACTAATTTCAATTGCTCTCTTGGAACTATGGTTTCTATTTCAATCTTAGAATCTTCATCAGATCTAAAGTATTTGAATAGTTCCTTAGATAGTTCTCCAGATTCAATCTTTTCTGATTTTCCAAGAACTTTTCCTCTTAATGAATCTTGAATATCTTCAGAATTAGAAGTGTCTACTTCTGAATCATATACAGCACCCATTGTTGATTGGGATGGAAGCTCATAACTATCAACATTGCTAAATTTAAAGCCTTTGACTTTTAATCCTTTAGTATCTGCGTTGATAATCTTTGGAGCATATTGTTTAACAAAGTCAGCATCTGATTTAATATAAGAATCAATCATTGCGAAAAATCTTTTGAATAAACCCTTAATTTTTTCAAGAATATTCATAAAGAATTCCTTAGCTTTGTTTAGTAATGCTGCTAAATCCACTGCTTCATATACCATTTCAACACCAGTTGATTCGTATATTGATAGCTCATGAACACCTATTGCCTGCATAATTTTATTATAGTTCTCTTCTGATTCTGCAACTATATTAATTGCAGCTTCAATTCCTGGTTCTAACTTACATTCAATAACATTTACTGCACTTTCATCAAATGTATCTAATTTTTTAGTACTTGTATAAACACCCATTACTATTGTACCTCCTCAAATTTATTTTGAATAGTCTTCGTATGAACTAATAAAGTCGTATTCAGCTACTTCACCAAAAGCTTCTGCTAATACTGCACTTTCTTTAACTGACTTAGGATTGAAAGCTGCACATTGACCATAAACACGTCTACTCTGCCCAACCATTTTCTTAGTAAGATCCATATCTGCTTTTATAATCATATTAGCAGCTGTTTGCATAACTTCTACAACTCTTCTTGCAACATTTGCTTTCTTACTCATACCTGATGCAGTTGCTGCTTTATTATCATCTTTATCAAGGGATGCAGTAGTTTGTTCTTTACTGAATGCATCTATTGCTTTAAGAGCAGCTTTAAACATAGTATCTGTTTCAGTCTGCAATTTATTAATTCCTTTAGTTACTTCACCTTCATTAGTTAAATATGAAGTTATTGTACGAAGAACACCATCAGAAAGACCAGTAACTTCTTCTTCATCTTCAAATACAACTTTTTCATAATCTTTATAGAAGTCTTCTTTAGTTGTACTAGGAGCTGCTTTTTGTAAATATTCATTTAACTCGTCACCATTATCTAATTTTGTTATAATAGCATCAAGATTATCTACTTTCTTGATATCACCTAATTTACTTGATGCTGCAGTAGTTATACCACCAATAGCATCTGCTCCAGCTAGTTTGTCAGAATGGAAAGTTCTCCATTTAAATTTCATTTTTGAATAGTCTTTTCCGACTACATCTTTTTGATATTTCTTAACAAACTCTTTGCTATCTCTCATAACAACATTGCTAAATTTAACAAGAAAAGATTTAAAAATACCTTTAATCTTCTCCCAGCATTTCATAATAAATTCTTTAATGCTGTCAATAATGTTTCCAGCTTCTTGAACTAATTGAGCAGATTCCTCTACTGCAGCTCCAGGGGTAGCTTGTGAAAAATCATTTGCAATGATTGCTTCGAATATAGCTTGGTCATTCTTAGTATTGTCAATCATCATTTCTAGTAAACCTGTTTGATGAGTATAGCTTTCATTAGCAACGACTTCTTCGCCACTATAGTTTCCTAACTGTGTCCTATTGTTTGAATAAACACTCATTTTTTATCATTCCTTTCTGAAAAAATTTTATTTAAATTAAACTTTTTTATTAATATGTTTATAGTAGTATGGTATTATTACCATAAATATTGATAATTATATATTAGAATAATGCAGACGAAGCAGAATCTGGTATAGAGTCAGACAATTCATTTGTCTTATATTTCTTATTATCGTCAGATAAATCTTTTGTAGCTTTAACTTCGCACTCTTTATTAGAAATTGCTATAGCATTAGATGCTTTTCTAAATAAGTCCACAATTTTAAATTGTTTCTTAGAGATTCTATCTCTGTCTTCCTTATTTAACTCTTCGTTACTCTGAAGATTATAAGCATTCATTTGTAACAAATTAGCTTGAATATCAAAATAATCAGATACTCTTACCTTGCTATAATAAAAGAAGAATATTAGTTCTCTTATAATAGGAATTATATTTAATAATATTCCTATAATAGCTAATCCTCCAGCTACAAGGCCAATATCAACTCCAGTAAAGTTCTTTATATTATTCTTTAACAAGAATTCCAATCCATTATCTATCTGATTTTTATCACATGCTTTATTAAATTTAGCAAGGTTATCAAATAGTAAATTCTGCTTAGTTCTTGTTAATGATAACTTATCAACTATAACGTCGAAAGTCTCATCGGTTGGAGTTTTTATAAAGTCTATACAAGATGCAATCATAAATGATATACTACTTACTATTGCCAATGTTATAGATGAATAGGTAACCATTATAAATTCAATATTATATCTGAATCCTTTTTCAAATAGTTCCTTCCTATCCTTTACATTTTCAAATGCTTCTTCTATATTTTTAATAGGGGTTAAGTCCTGTTTATAT
>Ga0302209_10000106_pt1 | contig 38414 bp, 46 predicted proteins | sample II_Fen_E3_1_FD_194574 | JGI IMG/M metagenome (GOLD analysis project Ga0302209, IMG submission 194574) | Peat permafrost microbial communities from Stordalen Mire near Abisko, Sweden - II_Fen_E3_1 | ecosystem: Environmental > Terrestrial > Soil > Wetlands > Permafrost | place: Sweden: Abisko...
AAAAATCAGCAGTCAAAGAGATAAAAACAATTCATACAACACCATTGTTTAAACATATTGAAATACAATGAATTAAAAGAACCAAAATAAAAACATTTCATACAATTACTTTAATGTTACTTATATTATTAGGCTCCACGTGAGCCTTTTTTTATGGGTTACTTTAATTGATGTTTAAAGGTTGTTTAAAGCATACCTAAAAACGACTTAAAAGCCCTTAGAATAAGCGATAAACTATAGTTCAAGTATTATATACCAACGGGAATATTTACCCCATATTACCATATAATTATGCCCCTACCGGTTAAACCAGGATAGGGATGTTTTTATAAGTAAAAAACGAAAAATACATCAATTAGGGCGTAAGTAGGGCGGTAAATAGGTCAAAAATAGTACTATTAAATAATGTATATAACCAAAAAACAACAATAATATAGTTAATATATAGTTAATGTATACCCTTTAATACTATAAAACTATAGGATTGAAACAAAAATAAATACATATAACTAATTAGTATATAATTAATTACATGTATCCATATATAAAAACACGAAAAAAAAGCTATTTTTCAAGTGATTTATCTGATTTTGAAAGCATATTAGTAATGTCTTCCATCCTATATTCCAATTGTTTCAAACGATTTGTGTAGTTATCATTAATATTTGGCATCTTAGCAGATAACCTTAGATCAGCATACCAGATGCTAATAATCTGATCATGCTGAAGATTAAAGTTAGGATAGTTAGACTTATCTAAATTGTCGGACATACAAACTATGAATCCCTTGCTTAACCGGTTCTTCACCCGTTTTATATAACCGCGTCCTTCAGTGTCCACAATGGCATATACATGCTTATCCCTCATTTCCAACCATTCTGATTTATCTAACATATGTACAATGATCCGGTCACTGTCAAATAAAGTTGGAGACATTGAATCACCTTTTACCAAAACAGAAAGATTAATTCCATCTTTCACCATATTAGCCGGTAGGATCATATAATCCGTAGTTACAATATTCCGACCATTTATAAATCCTCCTAATCCGGCAGAAAGTTCAGTTTCTATAATTGGTATCTTGACCAATTTATCATCATATGTTAAACTTATGGGTGAAATAGTTGAATTATTAGACGATATATCTCGTTTTATCATGTCGCCTATTCCTAAAATTAGCCATTCAGGGTTCACTTCAGGAAAGAAAGCGAGAAATTTTGTTGTGTTTTCTTCACTCATTCCGTTGTTTTGATCCAATATACCCCTAGTTATACCTGTTTTTTGATAAAAATTATACTTTGAAATACATTTATATTCAATGTATTGCAATATATTTTTCTTTATAAGCGATTTTTCTTGCATAAATGTTTGTGTAAACGAAATATCTCGTATATATTTGCAAAGTATTTTAAACCGTTTCAAAGTGAACGGTGCAAATGTATGAAAAGTTTTACAATACACACATATATGGGAAAAGAAAAAACAATTGTAGTGAACTACAAGGTAAAAAAAGAACTATTAAAATTTGGTTCTTATCCTACCATTAAGAAGGCACTGGAAGGTGATACTAAAACTCCTCAAAAAATTGAGATCAGGGAGGAAGCGATAAAACTGGGTGGAAGGTTTTCGGAATCAGAACTAACTCAGGAGTCAGAAAAAAGTGATAATTCAACTAGTGATTGCACACCACTGATATGAAAGCATTCCTCTATTTTGTTTTTGACCGGTTGCTGTCGGATCCGCTTAATCAGCGAATTTGCAATATTGGATTAATTGCAGCAGTATTATTTTCTTAAATATCATTATTCAAATTTTATAAAACTAAAATAATGAAAGCATCAACTAATTCGGAAACGGATACTTTAATAGAAAACTGTGTATCTGAGTACAAACATCAAATTGACAAAAAAACTTCGTCGGTAATTTGTAAAACATGTCGTGAACTATATTCCGAAACTCTTTCGCAGTTACCTGAGTACTCGAAGTTGATCGAAAATAGATCAGATCAAAAATGCATGTGCAAGATTTATTTTCTGATAAATCAGAATCGGAATAAAACTGGATGTCGTAAGATGTCGCGAACTCAAGTGAGTGAAATAATGCTAGACCTGTTATCATGTCAACAGCAGTCGAACGATAAGCTGAAGTGATATCGGGATTGTAATATGTAATAATTACATTTTCTCGCCATACCTTTTTATTAGATTTTTTATTCATAATGTTTAATTTTTTGATTTGACAACACAAAGTTAACATTAATTTTTGCAATGACAACCGTGAAAGAATGGAGGCAGCCCGGAGAGACGGCATATTTTTAAAACACAATTATTTTTTTTGAACTATGTACAGGGAAATTGATAATACTTTGACAATTACGGTAAATGACTGGTGTAATGCCGGTTTAAGCTATGCACAGTTTAACCATGATAGTAAAAACGGTTTTCTATCAATTTATCGCCGAGGTTATAATGGAGATACTTTAATTGACGTACGTAGCATTAAAAGACCTGAGAGATTGAACGTCTTAGAACGCACTTTTGGAAAAATAGAATCTGAAAAGACGCGTACTTCAAATTTTACAGTTGAAATTGACCATAAAGCCCGCACATTCTTTCTAGGACAGACAAAACCTGATGGAACTCCTATTGAACCAAACCGAATAGAAGAATACGTAAACAGAGCTTCCATATTCAACGCACTTAAAAAAGGTCTTGAAACGCAAATTGCACAACGAGCTAAAAGCGGCAACCGGTTAAAAATGGGTGAATTCTGGAACGATGCTAAAGATTGGTACCTTGAACAGGTTGAGAAATACCCATGTACTGCAATAGGTAACGCACGTAGCCTTGAAAGAGCATTTAAATCGTATTTAAAAGGAGGTTACAATGAACTTATGCATAAGAATATTGGAAATGATGCTGCTCGTGTAGTATCTGTTTCAGCTGAAAAATTAATCCTTGCATTGTGGAGAACAAATGATAAACCTTTTGTAAAACGAGTACATGATCTTTACCTGGAGTTTTTATCAGGAAGAAAAGAACTTTTTGATAAAAGTACCGGTGAGATATTCCGTCCTCAGGATTTTATGCATAAAGGAAGATCAATGGAGGTTAGTCAGGCCACTATTTGGAATTACCTGAAGGATGTCGTTAACAATACGGCTACGTATGCAGACCGTAATGGAAATTTTGCTTTTGCTGATAAGGTAATGGCAAAGAAACACCGGAAGCCGGGAAGATTCTCCTTGAGTAAAATATCTATGGATGACGTTGCTATGAGTCGCAAATCAAACAGAGGTTGGATTTATAAATACATTGCCGTGGATGTAGTATCAGGTTATTATTTCCGTCCGACATACATAGTTGGCAAGCCAAACGCAGGAACTGTAATTGAAACATTCAGAAATATGTTTTGTGAACTTGACATGATGGGTTTGCCAATGCCGGGCGAACTGGAAGTAGAATGGCACTTGATGAAAGAAATGAGAAGCTGGCTTGAAGAGATGTTTCCATTCGTACGATTTTGCGAAACAGCTACAGAAAAACGCGTAGAGCATACCAACAAACAATTCAAATATGGAATTTCTAAAAAAGAAGGTCATACCCGGGGACGTTGGTTCTCACCTCATGAAGCTTACCGTTCTGTTCGTAACAGAGTCAGCGGAGATATGATTGAACCAGTTTACCAACCTCAAACTATCGTTCATGATGATTTATCCGACATTGAAAAGTATAACAATGAACTTCACCCATTACAAAAAACTTATCCAGGAATGACCCGTAAACAGGTACTTCTATCACAAGTAAATCCTGTTTTGCAACCTATCGAACACTGGCACCTATACAAGTTTATCGGAAACGAAACTAAAACTTCAATTTATCACAATGATTACTGTCCGGTATCGAACTGCGAATTTGAACTCAAGGACTTCAAAAATCTGAAAAGACTAAAATCGAATGATCGCAGCGTAACAGCCTACTGGCTTCCTGACATGGAGGGAACGATTAACGAGGTTTACCTATGGCAAGGTGATACATTTATTGGACAGGCAGAAAACAGAGCACAATACGCCTACAATGAATGTGCCATTGAACGTACCGAGGTAGATGAAGCCAATATGCTTCACCAAAATAAACGAGTCGCTCATCAATACAAGTTTATCAAAGATGAAAAAGCTGAAATTCCTAAGGTTGGAAATTTTACCACTACACCGGCTGCAGTTTACGAAAAGGTTGAAATAATGGAAAATGTACAACCTAAGGGATATGATATTGATGAGGAAGATGAAGAATCGGTTGTTGATTGGGGAAAATTTGCTAAGAACTCATTATAATAAATTAAACGAATTTTAAAACACACCATATTATGATTACAGAAGAATTAAAAAAACGGATCGTAGCAAGTTTGGCAGAAAGCCGCCAGTTGTTTGATGGATCGGATGCAAAGTTTGCCATTTCATTGGGAATTAATAACGCTCAATACAGCAGGATTAAGAACGGTGATACTACTAAGGTATTAGCTGATGCAGTTTGGATATCACTGGCACGCCGTCAGGGAATATCAGTAAATAATGCACCTGCATGGAAGATCGCAAATACACCGGTATTTCAGTTTATCACAGCACAGTTGGAAATTTGCCAGAATGATGGTATCAGCTCCCTTTTATGTGATCTGAGTGATATCGGAAAAACAGTAGCAGCTGTTCACTTTGCTAAAACTCACAAGAATGCGGTTTATTGCGATTGTTCACAGGTTAAGAGCAAACAAAAGATGATCCGCTATATTGCTAAGGAATTCGGGGTTGGGAACAGCGGTAAATACGCTGATGTGTACGAAGATTTGGTGTTTTATCTGAAAACACTTCCCAATCCCCTTATTATACTTGATGAAGCGGGTGATCTTCAGTACGACGCTTTCCTTGAAATAAAAGCATTATGGAATGCTACCGAACATACCTGCGGTTACTATATGTTAGGAGCCGAGAGTTTACAGGAGAAGATGAGACGTGCCATAGATCACAAAAAGGTAGGTTATACTGAACTATTCAGTCGTTTTGGTAAGAAATACGGTAAAGTGATACCAATTGGAAAAGAGGAAAGCGAAAAACTTTTGAATCAAACTGCTGCCCAGATTATTAAAGCAAACGCAGCGGAAGGAACTGATGTAAATAAACTTTTACGGCAAACTATGGGTGAAGATGATCGTCCGAGTCTCCGCCGTATCTATACTAAAATAACAACTGCAGAGTGATATGCAGAGAGCTTACAGCGTATCGAACGTACAAGAGGCAAAGTTCCAAACGTTGAATTTTACGGGGGAATGGAAAGAAGCAGTTGGCTCACCTGAATTAACCGGAACGTGGTTTATTTACGGACCGCCAAAAAACGGAAAAACAAGTTTCGCCATGAAGTTGGTGAAATACCTGACAAACTTTAAACGATCAGCTTACAATTCTGTAGAGGAAGGTTTGAGTCTTACCATTCAAATGGCTATGGATCGCGTGAACATGATTGATGTGGGTAGTAAGTTGATCTTATTGGAGAAAGAAGAAATTGAGCCACTAATTGAACGACTACAACGACATAAATCACCTGATGTGATTGTGATCGACTCTATTCAGTTTATGGAACTAAAATTCTCTGATTATAAGAGGCTAAAAACAATGTTTCCTCACAAACTATTTATCTACGTCTCACATGTAGAAGGAAAGCAACCTGAAGGATCAACAGCAAAACGTATATGGCGTGATGCAAATGTAGCATTCCGTGTAGAGGGGTTTAAAGCATTTACAACTTCCAGATATGGTGGCGGATCGGAAATAGTAATCAGCGAAGAATTTGCAAAGGCACATTGGGGATTAAAATATTAAAATTTAAATTATATATATCAACACACAACGGATATGAAAGCAATATTAAAAGTAACTGAAATTGACAAGCGGAAGAACGGATTGATCAAGAAGTATCACGTGCTTGTCCGGGATGCAAAAATAAGTGATGAGGACAAAATTGTCCTATTGTCGAATTGGAAGGTAAAAAGTTCAAAGGATATGAATGTCGATCAACTGATTCAGGTATGCGATTATTTAGAACACATGGTTGATCCAGAAAAGGCAGAGTTGGAAAAGTGGCGTGATTGGACAAGGACTTGTGTAAAGTCATACGGTCGTGGACTTGGAGCTAATTACAGCGATGAATATGCTGAAGGTATAATCTGCGTAGCTGCTAAGATTGATAACTTCAATACGATTTCAAAAAAACGGTTGCAAGGCATTTATAACCAATTCAAGAAAAGTAAACAGGATGCTGTTTCTGCAAAGCAACTGATTGTAGAAGATATACAGGCAATGGCCGCATTGAACTAATACTAAAAATATCACAAAATTATGGAACAAGAAAAACCAAGTAAAATTGATGAGTTGACCGAATGGTTAGAAACTCATGAAATTGATGATCCGGATTACGCGGATAAGTTTGCAGAATTAAAAAGATTGGAGGAAGATTATGACTGATCAAATATTTATCTACGTACCGATAATTATCCCCGTCATTTTAATCGGGATTTATTTAGTAGGGAATCATAAAAAGAAAGGCGTATGAACAAGCTTACTTTAATAAATATCCCTGTTGGTGAACGTGGGATGATCAATGGCAAATGTTACGAAGCACAAAAGACCGATATTTTCGGAGCAGCCAATTGCTTTGTTTGTGACCTGCATGTTCCCGGTGAAGGATGTAATAATCGAAATGTAGTTTGTTATTGTCCTCCACGAACTTTTAAGGAGGTAACTCCGGATTATTACGATTACAATGATGATTATGATGAATGGGCAGATACAAAAGTATGGCAGATAGTAGTAATAATTATTCTTTTATGTTTTCCAATGGTAGGATGTTGGATTTGGGAAAAAATATTGACATTAGGAATTTATATAATTAACAAAATAAATAAAATAAGAGAGCATGACACAAACAAATAAAAATCAGTTTTGGACTGATGAGAGTGGTACACAAATACCATATAAAAGAATAACAAAATCAGAGAGACTGATGGAGGTTAATTCTGATAAGTTAGTAAAAAGAGCAAAAATGATTAATGATAAATTAATCGCTTTTAAGAAGGAAATCAGAATTCTATGTGAGGAATGTGAGATCGCATTCCTGGAAGAAAATAAATTGAACCGGGATAATTACAAAGGCAACTATACCTGGTTTAATTTCGACAGATCGGTTAAAGTTGAAAGATCAATCAATGAAGCTTTACAGTACGATGATCAAACTATTATGGCCGCTAAAGAGATCCTGCATGAGTTCTTATCTGATAGCCTTGATTCATCAAAGGATTTCGTAAAAGAAATGATTCTAACAGCCTTTGAGAACAAGAATGGTAAACTGGACCCAAAAAAGATAACACCGCTTACAAGGCACGAAAAAAGGGTAAATGACCCTCGTTTTACAGAAGCTTGTAATCTGATTAAAAAAGCCGAACGCCGTCCTGATTCAAAAACATACTTCCGAGTATGGGTTAAAAATGTAGCCGGGGCTTATGAAAGTATTGAATTGAATTTTTCTAACATTTAATAATAATCAGTTCCGCACACACGGGACATAAAACAAAAACAACATGCATAATTGGTTTGAGACAAAAATCAGGTACGAGAAAACCGCTGAAGAGGGTAAAATCGTAAAAGTAAGTGAAACGTATTTAGTGGATGCCTTGTCATTCACAGAGACAGAGGCAAGGATTATAAAAGAAATGACGCCTTTTATAAGTGGCGAATTCATAGTTGCAACAATTCGTAGAGCAAGAATCAATGAAATATTCTTTGATGAAAATGGTGAAAAATGGTACAAAGCTAAATTGTATTTCATAGCACTTGACGAAGATAAAGGAATTGAAAAGAAAACGGCAACTACTATGCTAGTTCAGGCAAATGATACGAAGGAAGCCAACGAAGGAATAGTAAAAGGCATGAAAGCGTCTATGGATAATTACGAAATTGCTTCAGTTACGGAAACACAAATCTTAGACGTATACTTATTCGATGCCGTCGGTTAAGGAACTTCAAAGGATGGCTATGAAAAAGCAGCCGCCGGAAAATAGGATTGAATATCTGGCGGCTCTTTTTGCATTACTGATTGTTTGTGATAATTACATATTGACAAAGAAAGATAATGGTATTAAACTAATTGTATATAAAAATATACTGAGTCATGAATTTAATGTCGCAAACGAATTTGAACTAACTCAGCCATTAGGTGACTGGCTTGTATCACTACCAAAAGGAATATGGGAAGAAAAATAATAAACACTTAAAATTTTATGGAAACATTAGAAGTAATAAAAATTTCAAGAAGCAATGCCCGGAAGTTATATAACACTATGCCGGAATTCAAGTCAGCACTTGAAGATACATTTGGAAAAGCATTTTTCTCTAGTTCAATAATTGATCGAATTAAATCTTATGAAGATGCTTGTGCGGAACTGGGAGAAGAATCATTGAACGAAAGCGAAATGATTAAGTCTGGATTTACTCAGGATGAAATTGATTACAGGAAGCTTAAAACAATCACTAAAGCTTATAATGAAGGTTGGGTTGCTGATTATAATAATCCTGATCAAAAGAAGTGGTGTCCCTGGTTCAACTTTTCCCCTTCGGGTGTCCGTTTCGGCGTTTCGGGTTACGACTATTCGAATGCGGGTGCGGGTCGCGCGGCTCGCCTTTGCTTAAAAAGCGAGGAATTATCGAACGCGGCTGGTAAAGATCACACAGAATTATATGCAAAATTTATAAACTAAGATAATATGAAATTAAGTAAGAAAATAGAAAAAGCCTTTAAAGATGCCTGCAAAAAAACTGGCAGACCAGAAAGCATTGATTTATCAAGTATGCCAGAAGATATGAGAGATCAGGCAATGGCTCAATACATGTTAATGGTAATTACAGAAGCTAAAAACGACGGTTGGAAAGCAGACTGGACAAATTCTAATCAAAGAAAATGGTTCCCATATTTCTGGTTTTCCCCTTCGGGTGTCCGTTTCGGCGCTTCGAATTTCTACTATTCGTATGCGGATGCGGGTCGCGCGGCTCGCCTTTGTCTCAAAGATGAATCGACTTCGGACGCGGCTGGAACTGAATTAACAGAGCTTTATGAAATAGCTCTTAACGGATAATAAATAGTAAGGTTGTTCATTTTAGGGGTTTTCCCCTTCGGGTGTCCGTTTCAACAATTCGAATTACAACAATTCGAATGCGAATGCAGGTCACACGGCTCGCAATTGTTTTTCAAAAAAAATGAAGACCTTGCCACTTGGCAAAAAATAACTAATTCAAAAAAGTGTTAGTATCCGAATGGAGAAAACTCTAATATGAAAGCAAAGGATATGAAAAGAATAAATAATTTGTTTGAAAAGGTAGTCACAAAAGACAATTTGTTTCTTGCTTATCAGAAAGCAAGAAAAGGTAAATCAGGACAATATGGTGTCAGGATTTTTGAGAAAAATGTTGAAAGGAATATTGATCAGATATATGACAAATTGATATCGGGTACTTATAGAACTTCTGAATATAGCATATTTAGAATTTATGAACCAAAGGAACGGGAAATTTTCAGACTCCCATTTAAAGACCGGATCATACATCATGCCATCATGAATATTTTAGAACCAATTTGGGTATCGGTCTTTATATCGCATAGTTATTCTTGTATTAAAGGCAAAGGTATCCATTCAGTTTTAAAAGCGATTAAACACGATTTAAATGACGTTGAAAACTCACAGTATTGTTTGAAACTTGATATAAAAAAGTTCTATCCGAGCATTGACCATGACATACTAAAAAGCATTATTCGAAAGAAGATAAAAGATACACGGCTATTGAAATTACTTGATGAAATAATTGATTCAGTAGAAGGGGTTCCAATCGGCAATTATTTATCTCAATTTTTCGCAAACTTGTATTTAAGCTATTTTGATCATTACCTGAAGGAAGAAAAGAAAGTGAAGTACTATTACCGATACGCTGATGATATGGTGATACTAGCACCGAATAAGCCTTATTTACATGCTTTATTGGTTGACATGAATGATTACTTGACCAATCAATTAAATCTTCAAATTAAAGGAAATTATCAGGTATTTCCAACTGATGTTCGTGGGATTGATTTTGTTGGTTATGTGTTCAGACACACCCATATTTTAATGAGAAAAACGATTAAAGTACGGTTCTGCCGGAAAGCAGCAAAACTGAATAAGAAAAAACTGGATCCGAAACAATACAAAATGCAGATTGCACCACATTTAGGATGGGCAAAACACTGCGATTCAAAGAACTTAATTAAAAAGATTATAAAAAATGAAGAGATTCTCTGAGCTTGGAATTAAATCCGATGAAGATAAAACGATATTTAATGCACCACTTATATCAATAACGGACATCGTAAATTGTGAAATTGAAGTACTTGATTTCACTTCAGGTATAAAAACAGAATATGGAGAAGGTAGATATATCATTAAAATACGATATAAAAATGAAGAGTCTAAATTTTTTACCAATTCAACAAATATTAAAGATATGTTAGACAAAGTTCAAAAACAAGATTTCCCATTTTTGACAACAATTGTGACACAGAAATACAGTGGATCTAAGAAGTCATTTTACTTTACATAAGCTATGGTAATTCTATCCTTATTTGATTTTTCAGGGAATTGGGCAATGCCTTATGCAGAACATGGGCATGACGTGATATTATGGGATATAAAGCATACTTGTGATATGTATTCACAATTTTCTGATATAAATGATGCGTGTGCAGATTATTTCTATGAAAATATATTTGATAATTACGGTACTGTAGATGGAGTTTTAGCCGCTGTCCCTTGTACAGATTTTGCAGGTTCCGGAGCGCGTTGGTGGAAAGGAAAAGATGAACGTGGTGACACAAAAAAAAGTATTGAACTGGTTTGGCAAACTTTACGGATTATTGATTTATGCCAGCCTGAATTTTGGGTAATAGAAAATCCAGTTGGCCGTATCAATAAATTAGTTCCGGAACTTGGAAAACCTCAATACTTTCAACCTTGGCAATTTGGAGAACCTTATACAAAGAAAACCGGCCTTTGGGGTGAGTTTAATATGCCAGAGCCAACTAATATTGTTGAACCGACAGAAGGTTCTAAAATGTGGAAGAAATACGGAGGGAAATCAGAAAAAACAAAAACAGCAAGGAGTGAAACACCAATAGGTTTTGCAAATGCATTTTATCAGGCAAATCATTTATTTAATACAGATATTGAAAATGAAGAAGATTAAAACTTACGTAATAATGGTTAGTCGTACTTATCCAGTATATCATATTAGAAAGAAACAGCCAACATACTTTATTGAAAAGATTCAACTTGCACTTAATATGCTTGTGCAAATGCCAGGTGATTTACTTATTGATTTAGATCCAAAGATTCACACATTCCGAGGTAATTACTCACTTTGGGAAAAACGTATTAAGGAAGTATTATCCGGAAATGCAGTTATAGTTTTGAAATATCATTCTTTGGGAAGGTACGTGAAAGGAAATAAGCAAATTGAGTTTGCACGACTGGATAAAGATAGTGGAGTTGGAATTGAAGAGATTCGTTTTATTACACACTCAATAGAATTTCCTTGTTTATTAATCAGAAAGGATAACAAGAAACCTAAAGGAAAATTTTTATCTATTACTGAATTGTCCAGGAATGATGGTTTAGAGGCTATTGATTATAAGAATTGGTTTGAAAAAGGGGACTATGATATGAAAGAGTCTTTTGCTTGTATCCATTTTACACCATTTCGGTATGGAAATAAAGCCGAAATCTAAAGGAACCTGGGGGCAGCGTTCCCCCAGAACCGGATCGGAACTAAATGTAATTTGCACGGAGTTTTTTGATAAATTGATTGTTCCGGATCATTGGAAGTTTATGGAGTGGAAGAATATTATTGATAAAGAAATGAAATCACAAGCTAACCCAAACGGTACGCTGATCAGCGTCGGAAAGATATACCGGGATATGCAGACTTCAGGAATTGATTTAATGCATTACAGAGTATGTTTTCTCACTTTCCCGGAAAGGGGCGGTATTTGTGAAAAGTCAATAGTGGATTTCGGAAAGTTTAAACATCATACGGTAGTCACCAATAAAACTATTGTGAAGCTGAATGAATGGATTGAGGAACATTACAATAAAGAACCTATAGTTACTGAAGGGGAACATGATCAGGAAAATGACAAAGACGACGGCTTACAACATTTTAGAGATCGATTCGGAACTTGAATGGTTAATGTCCTTTTCTGATTTATACCTGAAAGAAATTGAAGAATTGAAAATGAAAAAAATCAATCTTTATGAGCAATCAACCGACACAGTTAGAACTTGAATTTCCTGAAAGAAAAACTATACCTGTTGTCAGATATGCTGACACCAGGTCACGGGATTCGGAAGGTCATTATACAACTGAAATAGGTAACGATGGTAACATAGAAGAGAGGTTACGTGAGCAACTACATATATTAAGAATAAACTGCAGCATATGGCTTGCAAATAGGGATAAAGAGATAATTCAACTAAAAGAAGAAATTAAAAAATATAAGAATGAGTAATTTAATATTGGCAATAGATTTTGATGGTACGATAGTGGATGATAAGCATCCTGAAATTGGTGAATTAAAGGATGGAGCTAAAGAGGCAATCAATCAACTGTATAATGATGGATATACCATTATAATTTGGAGTTGTAGAAACGGAATCCATAAAGCAAGGGCAATTGAGTTTCTAGTTAAATCCGGAATTAAATTTCATCGTTTTAATGAGAGTTGCCCGGTAAACTTATCGGAACATAAAGGAGTAGATACCCGGAAAGTGTATGCCAATCTTTACATAGATGACAGGATGCTTTTTAAACTTCCAACCTGGGACGAAATATACTGGATAGTCCGTGATTTAGTTCCAACATATGCTGATCGTGTAGGACTGGAAGGTTTTCTTTAATACTCATTAAATTAATTAATAATGCGAAAGAAAAAAGAGCATCACATTAGTAAACATATTTCAGCGGAAAATGTGAAGTTATTGTTTAAACAGAATTACGAACCAGGAAGGCAAGACCGATGTAAACTGGCTGTATATCGAAATGTAATTCAAAAAGCTACCGGTATTAGTGAACGTACATTTTGGAGGTATTTGGATGAGGAACCTACAAAAAATGGTGATGATCCAAATCAATTGAAAATAGAATTTTAAAAGAATCGTTTTTAAATATGATAAGCCGTTTTCGTTGTGAAATTCAGACGGCTTTAATTTTTTTATCACTTTTTATTGCATAATCAGAAACAACAAAACATATGATAAAATAAATTTAAGAGTTTCCTTGTTTATTCAGGGAAACTCTTTATTTTTGTAAAATAATTTATTAAAATAGATGTTATGAAAAAGATTGCGCTATTTGTATTCATGTTAAATATTTCTTTTGTTTATTCGCAAAAAGTTGTTACTGACTCAACAATGGTATTTGGATTTGTAAAAAATGGTACAGAAGGAACTTATTTAGGAAAAGCAACAATTGATTATTGCATGTTGTCATCAGATAAAAAGGTTGATAATGGTACAATTCTTTTTGTTACTGGAATTAAACACTGCATTGATAAGTCTATTTTGAAAAAAGAGGCAGATTTATATGAGGTAAATTATAAAGGAGAAAAATACTATATTGATAAAGGATGTATAGAATTTACAGATAGTATTGATTACTTTAACTCGATAAAAAATCTATCAGATGAAAGTTACAATAAGTTTAATGAGAATTCAACTAGGCTTTCAAAACTATATTATTTAGATAAGTTGTCTAAAATTGTCAAAAAGATTGATTCGTATAAATTTAAAGGATTATCAATTTTACATTGGAATATATTTGATGTAAGTGAGTATACTGAAGGTACTGGAGCTAAATTTGAGGTTTACAATCCAACAGCGAAAACGATTAAATATATCTCATTTACTTTGGTAGGTAAAAATCCAGTTGGAGATATAGTTTATAAAAATAAGAATCCTAGTGTTAGGGTTAGGGCTATTGGACCATTAAAACCAAAAGATTCAGCATCTTATTCATTCGATTATTTGTGGTTTACGGATTTAGTTGAAACTGCTAAAATAACATCAATTTTAGTTACATATATGGATGGTACTACTAAACTAATTGATAAACCAAAAAGTATTGAATTATCCAAAGAAGATTATAGTTATTTAAAAGATGACGAAAACTAATTCACAAAAAATCCCCTGAGCAAATCGCTCAGGGGATTTTTTATTTTAATACTCGTAGTTATAATCCTCAATATCCGATTAGGAGAGTGCCGATCTATCCTCAAATTCGCATTTAAATATAATCCGTTCAACAAACAGGCCGTCTGAACGTATTTCCTTCCGCTGTGAGACACGTGAAATAGGGTCGAAATCATCTGTTCCAAATCCCTGTAGGCTCTTGTAGATGTCATTTATTGTATCCTGTGGAGATAGATCCTTTTCACGAATAGTTTCTGATGCTGCAGATGAAGTCCGTTGTGTCGGAGTATCGAATGCAATACGTACAATGATGTTTGATTTACATTCCTGAATTTTACCTGAATTATCCAAATCATTACACTGGTTATATTCTATCCCAATGATTGCGCATGGAAACTTTACAGCCGGACGTTCTCCTGGTTTAATATCCAGTTGTCCCATCTCCTGATCAATCCATTTAATGGCCGGAACTGTAGCTTTTAATTGTGCCAATATGGCATTGTATATTACTTTCATATAAATAGATTATACTGATTAATATTCTATGAATTAAGTTTGAGTATTTTTTTGATTTCAGAAACAATTTTGTTTTCAATATTATCAACTAACACCTTAGATTTACCCATGAATTGACGTTTTTTCATAATGAATGCTTTTCGTCCATATACATTAGCACCTTCTCCGAAATTGTGAACAGATGCATAGGGAGTAGCATCAGTAATTCTTACCCCACCTTCAATATAAGAATAAGAAATAGAGTTTTGAAGTTCCTTAGTTTCTCCGCTTAATACCTTAGCCGTAGTACGTGCCTGTGAAAACTTTCCTGTCTGACCCGAATGTCCATGCCAGGGAGATTCCGGATTACGTCTTTTTACATCCGGCCACTTTTCCAATTCTTCATCCGTGAATCCTTCATCTTGAAATGACTTTTTGAAATGATTAACCGCCTCGACACCCATAATTATTTTTATGTCATCCCCCTGAACAAACTCATCCAGTTTTTTCATCTGTCCGGTAAATTGGGTTGAAAAATCTGCAATGTCCATATTTTAAGTTTACAAATTAAATAGTTGTCATTTAGTTGGATTCTGTTTTTTTGACAGATATTCATCCAATAATTTTGATGCGTTTAATATGATATCATTACGAACTGATTCATCAGTATTTTTATAATATGGGTGTTCCTCCATATTAATAAAGTCGGCTGTTTGAATCGGGTTATTTTGAAATACCGGATCTGAATCATCTTCTCCGGGTACCGCTGTCGGTTCTTTGTCACTTTGTGATACAGAACACTGGCAACCCCATTCACTTGGAGGCATATGATCATCCCACCATGGATGATTGAACGGAAGAATAGTACCTACCCACTTTTTATGCGTTGGACGTTCATTGGCGGCTGTACTTTCAATATATTCAAGGTTTGGATATAGATGTAGTGTTTTTTCGAACTGCTTTAAATTGGAAGCAATTCGAGCCGATCGGACCGCCTGATTGTATTCAGTCTGTAACCAGGTTACATTATACTTCTCGGAAACCTGTAAAGCCAGTTTTTTAAATTTACTGAATGACCTTAATTTTCCATTTTCATCCATCAACAGGCCAACCATCTCTTTGGTCTGTAAATGGTTTTTAAATGCTGCAAAAACGGCAGTATTATTTTTAAAACGATCGACAAATTCAGTATCATCAACAGTTTTTAATGAAGTGTCAATTCCAGCCTGTATTTTACTATTCGTAATATCAAAAAGATTTTTATTTATCAGTTCACTTTGTTTTGAATCTTCTTCGTAAAGTTCCCTGATAGCGCGATTGATAAGATCATTTATATTGATTGAATCGGATAACGATATTCCATTTACATCCAAATCAATGGTTGGCTGAGTAGATATTGTCGATTTCACGTTCAAGTTTGCCCGGCTCCCTGGTGTCCGGGCGTTTGCGAAAAAATCAACAATCCCCCGAATGAATTTATTTTCTGTATCGGATAGTTTTACTCCGGACTTTTTGACAGGCTTTACAGGTACAGGAGGTGTATCAACTGGTGGAACATCAGTTGGTGGAATAGGTTCCGGAAGAATTGGATTCCCATTTGCATCAACAGTGGGAACGGGTGGTGTATCTACCGGTTTTGTTTCAACTGTAACTTTTGGTTTTGGTATATCTGTTATTTCATAGAAATAATCATCATCAACCTGAACACCTGCTTTTTTGATATTAATAGCATTGGTAACCTTATCTGTAATACTTAGTTCTTCACCTGCTTCCGGAAATATGAATTTGCCTCCTGCAACATTGTAACCACGTTTAACGAGTAGAGGGATAAGCTTTTTATTCAGTATCCGCTGAACATACCGACGTAATGTTTTTGACGTGTCATCATCGGTATCCTGATGTACCTCTGCCTGTGATCGGGATGAACCGGACAGGGTAGTCATTGTCTCCCCCTGAATTGCGATAAGTATTTCTTCATTACAAGCACTTCTCAAATCCTTGAATAGACCACTGCTACCAGTCGACTTATTTTCAATTACCTCAATATTTGCTTCGTTAGGAATTGCAGCAACCGGCTGACTTCCAATTTTAGCTAAATCCTCGAACAATTGATCGCGTGTAGCTATATCAGACGAATTATACTTTCCAATCAAAAACGGTTGTCCCCAAATCTCCGCAAATTGTGCCCAATCACCAAATCCGCCCCGCTTATAAATTACATAAATAGCAGCCTTGAAAATAAGCCCTAAATCATCGTCTTTACCGCATTCAATGAAAAAATCATCCTTCGTATAATCATACCCGGTTACTTGTCCTTCACGCGCAACAATGCATTTCTGACGTTCGGATAATGGTCGGTCGATATAACGAATGATACAATTTTTACGAGGGTAAGAAAACACACTGAAATCAGGTGTAAAACCTAATTCAATGATCGAACGGCCATAAATTTTAGCATAGGCAATTTCCTTTATCAATTCTTCAAATTCAGGAGTATTCATCAAATCATCTATTTCAGGAATGTTCTTTCCATTTTTCTGAAATGAAATTTCTGCATTCGTAACTTTACCCACAAATTTTTCAACTGCTTTGGATAATACTCCATCTGCCATTAAATTATCATACAAATCGTAGAGTTTTTCCCTGTAACCGAATTTTGCAGAATTGACTGCATTTCTCCAGGTATCAACATCAGCAGATTCCACCCTGGATGGACGAATTACAAGTGTAGGCCTGAAAGTATCTACGGCAGTAGATTGTAATGGTTTATTATTGGTTTCCATATTGTAAAATTATATATGTTGTCCTCTTTTAGGATTTGAACCTATTTTAAAAAGCGTATTCGTTTCAGGTTTTCCGGATTCGTCCTTTCTTAATGGAAAGTCCGGTATTGTATTCCCTTTCTGAACATTTTTAAGCCAGTCGACAGCATCGGTGTAATTGTCACGTCTGAAACTTACAGAGGTACCGGCATTACAAAGTTTAATGAAATGCCATACAGCCATGTCCTTAATGAATATCAATAATAAGGCATTGCGATTATTACCGGTTGCACCAAAAACAGCATCAGTATCGAATGCATTCAGATAACTTTTAGCTTGCTGACAGGCACCATCGATAGCGGCAGTAAGTATAGTTTCATCATCGCCTTGAATGGCAGTAATATTTTCTGAGTAAAGGTGAGTTTTTAACTCATCGGATGAAATGAATGCCATAATATTAAAGTTTACGATTTGAAAAAGTAGGGTGTAAGTTTGAATGACCCAGTGTATCATAAAGAACCTGTTTTGACAACAGCCCTGTTTCTTGCTTTTTAGAAAGGACTCCACGGTTTTTCATTCGTTGAATATCTTCCCGGCTCCATACCCTATATTCATCAAAAAGAAATACCCGATATCGTTTATTATCGTTCTGAATAGATAAGTATTCAGCTTGATGAACGGCTTTCTTAAAGTGCCTAAAATTGGCTTTTCGATTCATTCGACGCACTTTGATACGATAGTTTACTCTTCTAAAAAAGTTAAATAGTTTTTTCATTTTCCCGTGTGTATTTAATTGTATATAATGTGTTTAAAAATTACATTCTTTTGTTATTCCTATGCTTTGCAAAGGTTTTAACACTGTCGACACCAAGCATAGAAAGCTTTTTATTGAGTATCCATACACCACCCTCTATACAATCGGGTCCGTCGGCAGGAGCTTTTAATTGCATATTGAATAGTTTAAATTGCTCTTCAAGGCGCTGCATGTGCGGATTATCTTTTTCATCTATATTGAAAATAAGCTGACCATTACGGTTCAATGGTTCCAGATTACCCTCTATACGAGTTGCTTTATCCGGCTTTTTCCGGTCATCCGGGGTAATGTTTATAAATCCTTTCTCTTTTCCGCATGCCATGAACATCGGTCTAAAAACCTGTTCATAAAATGGATCCTGAAGAGTATTATTTTCTATGTAATTATACGCCAGTACGCGATTACGTATATAATCTCGCAGATCGTAGAACCATTGTACAAAAATTGAATTATTGACCTGTTCAAGGAATCCTTTGTAGATGTAGAATTTTCCATCTTTATAGCCAATTATAAAAGAAGATTTAAAGCTGACACCTTTCTTTTGTTTGTCCTTATTGGATGGGCTAGGGTCTGCATAATTCACTACATAAGGTAAGGATGATATTGGCGGACATTTTCCCCATATAAGTTCTTTGAATATATCCCCTTCAGTAAGTGGATTATTAAAACATTCCGCCTGCTGAGCTTTAGTACTCATTTTTGAAAGAACCCGGTCAATACGTTCCTCACTGTTTTTTGATGGCCAGGTTGATTTTCCATTCTTATCCCTGATATTGACAATATCATGATGGTCGGCTCTTTTAGCAGCTCTCACAACACAGCAGTCTTTAGCAATGATATTTCCCAATACCAGAAATAAAAGATCTTTTGATATAGATCTAGTCATATACAATGCTCGTTCTAACCAGTCAAACCGTTTATCGATGGTATCTTTATTCTTACAGTCCTCATCGGTATCAATATCGGTGATGATGATAGAATCCGGACGAAGTTGCTCGTTCTTCTTTCCACGGGGAGATTGACCGGCTCCCAATGCTACATACCTGGCTCCGCACTTAGCAGTGATATCACCTGTCTCCCAGTTTCCAAAACTTCGTTGTTCACCATAATAAGCAATGATACGTTGGTTGCTTTCAAAATTTAATTTGTAAGGCATTAGAAGATCACAGGCTGCATCGTAGGAGCTGGATACAAAAAGCGTGAATCGCTTTTTACCTGTCAAGTTTAAGAAGAACATCAACATCATGGTGACGGTATCTTTTGCAAGTTCCCTGGACCAACTGTTCACTTCCCACCATTCAGGGTTATCAATGATACGTCTGATATATTTTAAATGAAATGGGGCGAATTCCGATGTAGCATAATTCGGAAAAAAATACATCATCCATTCAACGGGTCGTGCCTCAAGATACAAACGATGCTTTTCGATATCCGCCGTCGTTTTATTGTATTCGAGTGCCGTTCCTGTAATGAGTGCCTTTCGGTATTCGTCCCATTCCTTTATTGCTTGTTTTTCTACTTGCTTAGCCATGATTATTTCAGCGTACTTTTTATATACGAGTTGAAAATATCAGATATCTCCTTTGCCTTGTCATTATCCACCTGTCGCAACCATTCCAGAAGCTTGATCGATACATTGATTACATCCACAATTCCACATTCCACTTCCAATGCAGTAAGATCGGCTACGAGTCGACGCCGTATATTTGATTCTTCCTTGGACGGAAACCTGTAGTTTTCATCCCGGCTTTTAATCAGGTTATCAAGTTCGGTCAACTGGTTAATGGTGGAGCGGTAACGTTCGTCACGTGTCACAGAGATAGCCTTACGATAATCATCCCATTTATCATCGCGTACCCATTTGCTGATAGTTACTTCGCTAACTCCTGTTTTTGTGGAGATTTCTTTTTGACTCAGCTTGTCATATACGAATAGCATTTTTGCATAATCGTATAGTGCTTTCATCTCTTGTTTTGTACGTCTTTTTGCTTTATCTGCCATAATGACCGTATTAATTTGAAGCAAAATAACTGCTTTATCTGCTATAATAAAAAAAAGCGTGACAAAATGGCAGTACTTTTTTGACGGACATATTTTATAGTGTTTTTTTGCAGTGCAATTCACAACGAAGTAAACTTTATCCGGATGAAGAAACCCGTAAAAACGACTTTTAAAAACCAATTAAACGCTAATTAAAAATGGATCCAATCACTTTTGTATTGCTTGATGGCTCGAAAACTACGTATGATGTCTGTGTGTCAGTCGATGGAGTGGATACCACCCAATTCGAGAAAAATCCGGTTATGTTTTATCAACATAATGATTGGAATATGCCGGTTGGTAGATGGGAAAATATCAGGAAAGAAAAAGGACAATTATTAGCTGATGCAATTTTTGATACAGCCGATACCGATAAGGATGTTCAGCGGATGATTAACAAAGTTCAGAATGGATTTATCAAAATGGCATCATGTGGATTGGTTGACCTGGAATGTTCAAATGATCCCAGTATGCAATGTTCTGATGGTGATACTTGCTGTATGGTTGTAACGAAATGCAGATTACGTGAAGTTTCTATCGTATCCATTGGAAGTAATAATAATGCTATCCGGTTATTTGATAATGATGGGAAAGAAATTGATATTAAGAAAGATGCCGGATTAAAATTGAGTGATTTTATTGTAAAACCAAAAATAGAAATTATGTCAAAAAAGTATTTAACCCTATTAAACCTTAGCGATACGGCCACTGAAGCCGATATTGACGCAAAGGTTGAACTTTTGCTTTCTGATAAAGTAAAAGTTGAAAATAACCTGGAAGCTGAAAAGCTGAAATCTGCTGCCAATTTGAAATTAGCTAACGAACGTAAAATTGAACTCGATGCGCTTCAACTTGCTGATAAGACAGAAAAGACAGCAGCATTTACATCATCGGTAGATGAAGCTATCAAAGATGGCCGCCTGAGCGAAAAAGCAGATGGAAGTGTAAAAACATCCCTGTTAAACCTATTCGATAAAGATCCTGCAAGTGCCACAAATCTTGTACAAAGTTTGCCAACGCGTGAAAAGGCAGCCATTAACCTGGGTGATACCGGAAAGACTGCATGGCAAATCCGTCAGGAAGAAATTGATGCTGCTAACGCTGCTAAGAAAAAGAAATAGTCATCCATCAGAAGTAAGAAGTAAGTAGTAAAAAAGTAAATCATTCATAAATAAATTTTAGAAAAATGAAACCATTAAAATTTTTAATCTCTCTGTTGGTGATGGTGCTATTCAACACCCTTGTCAGTGCCGGAATTGCTATGGCAGCCGGATTTGATCCCGTTGCCTTTGCAATTGGAGGTAACGTTATTGGGTTTGTAAGTATGTATTATAAACCATTAGCAGCTTGTTTGCCATTTGCTGTCAATATCCAGACCGCTTATGCCGGTGAAGTATTGGAGCAACTGCTTGTTCGTGCCACAACCGGTAATGAAATTGTAGCTGGAGGACACATTCATGTACAACCAAATGTGGAAAAGAAATTTACCATTCCACGTCTTAAAGCAGGGAAAATGCTTCAACGAAGGAAAGAACAACCAATTGAGGCTGATTCAAAAGGTGACTTTGATATTGATGAAAAATATTTGGAACCAAAAGATGTAATGGCATTTACAACCTTCAATCCACGTGCATTTGAAAATATCTGGAAACCATTCCAACCAACCGGGAACCTTGTTTTTGAACAATTACCGGCAGCTGTACAAACTCAATTATTGACTGAATTAGCCAAAATTGTGGACTTTGAACTTGGTGGATTGTATATTAATTGTGAATATCATGCAACTGCTGAAGGTAAATATTTTGATGGAATTTTAACTCGTATTGTTGCCGATAATGATGTCATACGAATACCAGTTCCTGCACCTTTAGTTCAATCGAACATAATTTCAAAATTGAAACTAGTTCGCGCCGCTTTACCAAAAGCTATCAGAAACCACCCTAATTTAAAATTCTTCATGTCCATTGAAGATGGACAGAGCTTCGAATATGAATTGACTGATAAACCAAGCAAAGGACAGGATTATACCAATATGAATCCTGAACGATTCAAAGGTATTCAAATTGTTTCTTTAGCCGATTGGCCTAAAGATGTAATTGTTGCTGCAGTAACCTCTTCGGGAATAGATTCAAACTTTTGGGCAGGCGTATCATTGGCAACTGATGCACAAGCTATTCAAATTGATAAACTGACAAATTCAGGTGAAAAGTATTTCTTCAAAATGCTGATGAAGGTTGATACAAATACAGTATATGGTGAAGATATCGTATTGTATGATGGTCGCGATGCTGCAGTAGCTGCAGGGTCTACTGAATTAAACGATTTAGTATTGGGTGCCGGCGAAATGGTTCCTGAATTTGAATCCGGAACATTGAATTACACTTTAAATGTCGCTAATAACGTATCGACAACCACCGTAACTGCTACCGGTAGTGAAGCTGGCCAGGTATTGAAATTAGGTTCTACCGTATTGGCTACCGGCGTTGCATCAGCCGCTAAGAATCTGGCAATAGGTGAAAATATTATCAATGTCAGCGTGAAAAGTGCCGATGGTAATGCAACCACTACTTATCAGGTACTGGTAACAAGAGCTGCTGTCTAATCTCACAATAAATTATAAACCCGTGTGTGTAAAGGGCACGGTAATATGAGTCCTTACGGGCTGTATCGTGCCCTTTCTGTTTCAACTAATAATTTGACGTATATGGCAAAGATAGATCCTTTAGTTCCCATTGAATTCAATGTAGAGGGTGGAAAGGTAAATAACCGATCCGATCATGGAGGACAAACAAATATGGGTGTCACCTTAGCAACCTGGAAGAGCCAGGGGTATGACAAAGATGGGGATGGTGACATTGATGCAGCGGATTTGAATCTGATTAATCATGCTGATGTTGTTGGATTGCTCCAAACAAGATGGAATATGTGGAAAGCGAATTCTATCAATAATCAATCCATTGCAAATTTAGTGGTTGATTGGGTGTGGAACTCCGGAGCCTGGGGAATTAAAAAGCCACAGGAAGTATTGGGTTTAACCCCGGATGGAGTAGTTGGTCCTAAAACGATATCAGCTATTAATACTGGAGATCAATCGGAAGTATTCAAAAAAATATGGTTAGCCAGGAAGAAATTCTTTGATGACATTTGTAAAAATGATCATACTCAATTGACTTTTCATGCAGGGTGGATGAACCGGTTAAACTCCTTTAAATTTAAGGCATAATGTTGAAAACTATACTAGATCGCGTACATTCAAAATCACCTCTGTTTTTCATTCAATTGAAAAAGACAGCTTTAAAAATTGGTGTATCTTCTGCAGCTGTTTTGGTTGCAAACTCAACAATGGGATTAAATTTGAATGCTTCATTATTAACTTGTTTGGGATATGTAGTTGCTGCATGTGTGGCAATTGCAGGTACTTCACAGCTAACAAAAGAGTAGGATGAACTGGAAAGATATTATCGAACTCATTTTTGTAGTGATCCTGGGTGGTAAATGGATGATCAATGTTTTAACCATTAAAAGCCAAAAGAAGAAAGTACAAGCAAATGCCGACAGTGCAGAAATTGATAATGCTCAAAAAGTTGTCAACCTGTATGAGCAGTTTGAAAAAAGGAGATCGGATGCTGATGCCAAGCAAATCGCTGAATTGAATAAAAAGATTATCGACCTTGAAAATCTTTTAAAATCATTTCAAAAAACAGTTGAAAAATTTACCAAGGCTATTAATAAATCAAAGGAATGTCCGGGAGTTGAAAACTGCATTATTTTAAAAGAATTAAAAGAAAAAGAATCATGAAAAAGCTATTAGTAATTATAATTATTTGCATTGTTTTCATTGGTTGCAAAACAACCAGGTCAGTCATTAAAGAAAGTGTAAAAACTGATCTAACTACGCATGTTGATTCTACATCATCATTAAATATTAATCAACGTTCTGTTTCCGATTCATCTTCTGTTATTGCAATTACTACAAATAATCATACCGTTGAGCGAATTACTCAGATAAATTATACGAAACCTGATTCAACCGGTAAACAGTCTGTATTGTCTGAGATTTTAACGGAGCGCACTATTGATAAAAACTTACAGAAGGACATTAAAACCAATGTTAATACCAATTCTGCTACTAATAAAAAACAGGACGTAAAAACGAATAAAGATGTAAATCTGAAACAAGGTATTAAGATTGAAGATACTACTACAAGTTCTTTAATTCCTTCATGGCTTTTATTATTGATAGGTTTTCTGGCAGTAGTATATATTGGTTCACTATTGTGGAAAAAACCTTCAATTTCAACATGGATTAAAAAGATTTTAAACATTAAATAACTAATAATAAAAATTATGGCAGAAAGAGTATTAACAACGCTACGAGTCGCAAAAATTGAATTTGCACCTCCTATTACCTCATCTGATGAAATTGCTACTGCAGTCTGGGTAGAACAACCACTTACCCTTCGCGATGATGCCGTGGATATTGTAGAGGCTGATCCAACAGCTACCGAAACTTATTCACACGAAAATGATTCACCGGAAGATTACCAATTAACCGGTGTAGGCCTAACCGCTCAGGGTTCATTTATCAATGCCACTTTTGCTCAAATGGCAGCCATTATGGGCGGAACGGTTACAGGAGCCGGGGAAGAAAAAATGTATGAGCATTCATCTGTAAAAACGATGATTCATACTGCTATCCGGTATACATTGAAAGGTGGTGGTTATTTTATCATTCCTAATTCGAAAGGATCTGTTCAGTTAAATGCCAACGTTGGCAAAGATGGAAGAATGAAGCATCCATTCAAATTTCGTGTATTGGCTCAACCGGGATGGGATACTGATTTCATAATCATGTAGTGACATGGAAATTGACAAACGATTAGCAGCCGCTAATTTGTTACTGGAACGGGGCGTGCGGTTTAAAATAACGGATGCCCCGTTTTATTTTCGATTTATCGGACTGAAATACATTATCATTCGTCCGCTTTATCCTGGGACTATTATGGAACTATCGCGGATCATACTGCAAGAAGGTATTGAAAAAATAGATACGATAAAAGCAGTTGAAAAGATGGAAAGCATTTGCCGGGTAATTGCTATTGCCATGTTGAATGATAAACAAAAATTGAAACGCACGGAACGACTAACACACACTCTGATGAATAAAGTACCATTGGCTGTACTTATACACATATTTCTGCATATAGTTGATATGAATGGTGTGATGGATTTTACGATTATTACCAATTACTTCAGCGGTCAGATGAATCAGATGATGACAGTGAAGAATATGGGTCAGATAAAGGGGAGTTAACAGGCTACATGGATGGTCTCCATAGCCCCTTTGGAGTACTAGGACAATTGAAAGAGAAAAGAGGACTTACCCACGATCAAATTATGTGGAGTCAGCCCTGGGCAATGCTCCTGTTGGAGATGGCCGATGAACCTCGCTACGTGAAAGGACAACGTCCCGCACCGGTAGTGGATAATGCAGATGATTTGAGAAAGATATTACAAAGTAAGTAGTTTATAGTTGGTAGTAAAATACCAAAATAAACTACTTACTACAAACTACTTACTACAAACTACTTACTATAAACTTACATGGAACCTGTAGAAATTGACATACAAATGAAGCAAAATGTCACCGAGGAAAGCAAAAAAGCTACCGCCGGAATAAATGACATAAGTGAGGCAACGGATAAAACCAATGCAGCTATGGGTAGTATTGTCAATACAGGCAAGCAAGCCGTTACAGCAGCTAAAGCAGCCGTACAGGAGCAGGTAAATGTGGTAAAGCAGATTGAAGCTGATATAAAGAATATCGAAAAACAAATTGTAACTGCTGCACCGGGGAATGCTAAGAGTGCAATGATTGAAGAATTGCAAGCTGCTAAACAGGCATTATCAGAAGAAAAAGCGGCACTTGGTGAGTATTCGACTAAAGTTGACGAAGCGGCTCAATCTAATGTTCGTCTTCGTACCCAGGTGATGAATGCCAAACAAACACTGGATGAAATGGCTCAGGCTGGATTACGTGGAACTGAAGCATACAAAGAACAGCAAACTGTATTGGGAGAATTACAGGCTCGTATGAACTCTGCAAATAAGCAGGCTCATGTGTTGGGTGATCCACAAGGAGGAATGCATGCAGCTATGCAAACAGCAACCGGCATGTCAGGTGCATTTACAGCTGCTACCGGTGTTATGTCACTATTTGCCGGTGAAAATGCCGATTTGCAAAAAATACAAATGAGGTTGCAGGCTGTAATGGCTATTACCATTGGACTAACCCAAACAGCAGAAATGCTGAATAAAAACAGCTATTTTACACTTAAAATTCTAATTCCGGCAAAAGAAATGCTGGCTGCTGCTGAATTAAAAGTAGCAACAGCTTTAGGGATATCAACAGTTGCTGCCCGTGCATTAATGGCAACATTAACATTAGGTTTGAGTGTCGCAATTGGAGCTGCAATTTATCTATATGATAAATGGAGTTCCGCACAAGAGAAACAAAAGAAAAAAGCTGAGGAACTGGCAAAAGAACAAGCTGATTTAGCACAAAAAACAGCGGATGACTATGGAAAAGAATTATCTAAAGTCGAAGCATTACGTGCTTCACTTGATGGTGAAAATGTATCCAGAAAACAAAAGTTATCTATTATTAATGAGCTTAAAAAAATTATACCAAGTTATACTGCTGAATTAGATAAAGAGGGTAATGTCGTTCGAGAAAATAAAAAAGCGATTGATGAATATATGATATCGTTGGATAAGTCACTTAAATTACGTGCAACTGAAGGATATCTGGCAAATCTTTATTCTAAAATTTATAAAATAGAATCAAGTCCGGATTTCCAACGTGAAAAAGATATTAATGAAGGTGCAAGTACTGTTGTTAATAAACTTCGAGCAAATAAAGGTCAATCACCAACATCTATAAAGACAACTACTCCAGAACTGGACAAACTTTATGAAGAAGTAGATAATGCAAAGAAATATATTTCCCAGAACAATCTAGTTGAACTTATTAAACCTGATAAAGTAAAAAGGGAAAAATCAGCAAAAGAAGAATATAACGCTGCTGAAGAATTGCAAAAACTATTACTTGATATCAATAGTAAAACTTCAGATCTATTAATTAAACAACAGGAAGATGGCCTGCAAAAACGTCTGGATGAAATAGATCACGAGAAAGAAGAGGAAGTTCGAAAAATAACAGAAAAAGAAACCGCAATTGTTGAAGCATACAATAAAAATCATAGAACAGAAAAGGGATTTAAACCCCTTTCTACTAAACCGGAAGATTTACAATCTTCTTTAACAACCATTGATCCAAAAGACACCAAATCAATCAATGATGCATTATTATCTTTGGATAAATCTTATCAATCAAAATCGATAGAAGCAACCGAACAATGGGGTCAAAAGATGTTGGATCTAGCCGGGGAATTAGCGGATAAACGGGTAAAAATAGAAGATGACTGGAATAAAAAGATAAATCAAATAGATGCCCAGGCTCAGTTTTTAGACACCAAAGCTTCCACTGAAATAGATCCCGCATTAAAGAAGAAATATGAAGATGAAGCCGCTTATCTTCGTACAGGGGAAGAGGATGATAAGGTAGAACGTGACAAACGTGTAAGTGAAGTGACAATGAGTTATATAAAAGAAACCGAAGGTTATAAACTTGCCACTGATCAGCAATTGAATTTAGGGAAGAAACTGAATGATGAACTAATAAATAAGATAAAAGAACGGGTTAAGGCTGAACTTGCATCCAATCAGTTGACACAGGAAGATGCGAATAAGATACTCACTGCAGTGGAAAAATCACAAGCTAAAAAGGTTAGTGGTTCGATAGTGGATTTAATAGACTCTTATTCAAAATTAAAAAAAGCAAAGGAAGAACTTGCAACTGCACAAAAAAATGGTGATCAACAAGGAATTATTAAATCAACTGAAGCTGTTGAGAATTATACAAAAGCAAATGAATCGAGTTTTCAACAAATGCAAAAAGGATTTTCGGAAGCTAGTTTTTATGCCAATCAAGCTATAACTTTACTAAATGCCATATCCACCAAGGATGGTGATGCTGCCAGTTCTGCGGCTAAGAGTATCGGTGCTGTGATGAATATAGCTGATGCTACTATGCAGGGATATGCACAAGGTGGTCCAATCGGGGCGGCTGTTGGATTGATTACTTCCACATTAACACAGGTTTTTGAAGCAGAGAAAGCACATCAGGCAGCATTGGCCGCTATTGCTAAAGCTAAATTAGATACTCAGAAAGAGTACAATGATTTGCTGATGAAGCAAAACGAATTACTAAAAGCATCTGAAAGCATTTTTGGAACCGATGCCTATGGTAAAGCGAATGCTTATGCTGCACAAATGGCCAGTTATAATACAGCAAAAAATAATTCTGTATCCAACTTGTCAACTTCCACCGTCCAAACCGGAAGTCATAAAACCGGATTATTTGGGTGGGGTGGTGAAAAAGCTGATTATTCAAGCCTGTTGAGTCAGTATCCAAAATTAATTGATGCACAGGGGAACCTGAATACTGAATTGGCACAATCAATATTGGATAATCAAAAGTTGGATGACAGCAGTAAAGCAGCGTTACAATCGGCTTTAGATTACACAAAGGATTATGAAGATGCATTGGCGAACCTGCAAAGCTACCTGAACAGCGTATTTGGATCACTGGGGGATGACCTGATGACTACCATCGTTGATAACCTGAATGACTCAAAGGCTGCATTGGATGATTTTGGTGATTACGTGGGGAAAGCAGTTCAAAAAATGCTAAAGGATCTGGCCTATTCTATTTTCTTTGCCAAAATGTTCAATGATCTTTCAGACAATCTGACAAAAATATATTCAAGTGCATCGCTGACAGATGCCGATAAAGAAGCACAAGCCTCTGATGCAATAGGAACGTTCTACGGTGGGTTAGATACAAAGATAGCAGCTGCAGCTAAATTTTATAATGATACCGCGGCTGCATTCGAAAAGAAAACCGGGATTGACATGTCCTCTGATACCACCAGAACCGGAACTTCAAAAGGGATTGCCACCGCTTCACAGGATTCAATTGATGAGTTAACAGGTGGAGTTTATGCTATGCGTATTGGTGTGGCTGATATTCGAAATTTCTCTAAACTACAAGCTGATTCTATAAAAGAACTGCTAATTATTGAGCAAACAATGTGTAGTCAACTTGCACAAGTAGTTTCTAATACCTCGTATTGCAAACTTCTTGAAAATATCAATCGAACGTTTGATGATTTGAATTTAAAAGGAATAAAGATAAGAGTTTAATTATGGCAGGTTCATGTATTATAAATGGTGTTGATATAGCTAACCTGGGGATGTTCATTCTCCGGGGTGGAGATAATGACCTGATCGCTTTTCCGGAACGGAAAGAACCAAAATCAAACGACTGGTTTGAACAGGATGGGTTGGATGTCGATTTATCGGAAATCTATTTTAATGCTAAAAAAGTAACGATTAAATTCTATTTAAACGCTGTTACAACGGCTGATTTTCTGAATTTTCTGAATACTTTTAAATCATTAATAACGGGATCCGGAATTAAGTCAGTTTACATACGCGAATTTGATAAGACATTTATATTGCGATATGTCTCCTGTCCTCAATTTACGTTCCGGGGTGGATTGATAAAGACAAGTAGTAAATCAGCCGAAATAGATGTTCAATTTTCGGATGATACTCCATTATCAATATTTGATACTACTATTCTGGATCCGGTTTCTACAAAAGTACAAAACACGTATGTTTGGTTAAATCATATCGAATTAAAGAATTTTGGAATCATAGTAAAAAACATATACAATTCAGCACTTCAGATTTCTGATTCGAAACCAGGATTAATCATAACAACTGAACGCAGTAACGGAGTAACAGCTTATACAGGTTCAAACGTCAAATCAAAAAAGATAACAATTGACTGCGTGATGTTGGCTGAGTCCTTGAATGAGTTTTATACCAACTATAACGCCTTATTCAATAAATTATCAAAAACAGAGGCTTTATCACTACAAATAGCTGATGGAAATGATATAAGCTGTTACTATTCGAATATGACCGGATTTACAAAGATTCGTCCATTTTCAAACGGTATTGCAATCTCATTTAGCCTGGTATTTGAAACAGTGTCATTTGTTGAAAATTATTTTGTAATAGAAGCTGAGGATGGATGTGTATTTGTAACAGAAGATAATATTTATATACCAATAGATTATGAGTGAAAATATAATTCCCGTTAAAGCCAGTACACTTCCAATTTATGAGGGAAACCTGAACAATGTATTCGGTATCGGATACAGGATTGATACGAACCCGAAAACATCGGTTCGATTTCCATTATCCTTATTGAATACTGGCGGAGGAAATGACCCGGGTACTGGAATTCAAACCATACAAGCTAATACACTGGCATTTTTTGATACATTTTTAAATATTGGGTTTTATGAAAATACTGGGTATTTATGTGGAACATATTCCGGAAGATTTCGAGCTCCTTATTTTGATCAGCGCGTCGATACGATTGATAAGATTTATATCCGGACTATAGACGTGTCAAATCCAAACGCTGCTATACCTCCATTTACCGTATATGGTACTTCACAGGTTTCTCCTGTAGTGGTAGATGCTGAAGAAATAACTTTAATCCTAGGGCATTTATCTTATACAATAAAAGTCAGTGATGCTGATAATTGGAAAATTAGTTGCAATACAAACGGAGGAAGTGTTATTTTTCCATCTCTTGGAGATGTAACAAAGTCCATGACATTTATAGTTCCTTCTACTTCTTTTCCTATCACTTTCAACGGGGTATTAATTCCGGCAGGTAATACTGTTTTTGCGATATATACACTTGGTGCCTGGACTATCGATTCAACGGTAGTAGATATTCCTGTCATACCGAATTATTCTGATATTAGTGTAAAAAAAATTATTACGAATGAGGTAGTTCTCTCAGCATCTACCAACGGTACATTCAGGATTACGAATGCAATTGTAGACACCCTTGGAAATGGAGATTTATTCTTAATAGCTAAACAATCTGATTTTTCGACAATCGGGATTTATACTAAAATTGTAAAAATCGGGACTTACAATTTAATCAAAATGTTAGTTTCCGGCATCGCGCTAAATACCGTAAGGGTCAGCGGTGATGGTGCCTATGAAAACAAATTTGATGGGTTTGATCCAAGTACAGTTTTATTTGAAAAAATAGGAATAACACCGGTTTACATGACCGGACTTATAAAAGATTCTTTTACATCGTTTCCTCAAGCAATCACTTCTGAAGGTGAAAATATAGTCACAGAGAGTGGTAAAAAACTTTCAGTTGTAACACTTAAAGATGATATCGTTGCTGCAATACCTACTCCATCTGATGGAGATGATGGTATTACACCTCATATTGGTGTAAATGGTAACTGGTATATTGGTACAACCGATACGGGAATAAGTGCACAGGGACTAACCGTAAATCAATCAAAAATACTTAATACCATCCCGTTAGTTTGTTCTGATGAAGTTACCGATATTACATCTTCCACTTCAGTACGAAAAAATAGATATGTTTTTCAAACAGCTCAAAGTTTTACAAATATTGTTGGAGAATTAATTGTTCCGGCGGTTGGTGGAACATTTACAGTAATTGTAAAGAAAAACGGAGTATCAATATTTTCAACCAACCTGACATTCAACTCAGGTGCGAGTACAACCAGAACGGCAACTGTCCCCGTCGTATTAACGACTAATCCGATATCGTTTGCGATTGGTGACTATGTCGAGGTATTTGTAACAGGTGTAGGTTCTGTAACTCCAGGACAGGGACTAACAATTTATTTAATCTAACATAACAATTTAAAAACAAAATAAAATGACTGATTTAAGCAAAGGAATTTTAATTTATTGGTTAAACCCAATTGATGAACGTGATTATAACAATTTAGTTGAAGGGATTGATTACGAAATTCGCAACCCAAATATGGCATGCCCAAATACCGATGGTAGTCCGGTTAATTTTTCCGGAGCACCTGGAGCCGAAAACTACGAATGGTTACTTAGACCGGATGGTGTACGGGTAGGAGTTGATTACAGGATTTATAAGGAGAACGAAGCCAAACGTCCAACTCAGATTAAGGATGAAGAATATCCGAATTATAGCATATTTATTACAGAATATGGAGTAGTAAGACGTGATGATGCTGAAATTATAGCAGCTATCCGTCAAATGGAAAGTGCTGCAAATTCGTCGGTATTATCTGAAGGGGAACAAAATAAATTAACGATGATGCAAGCTGCTGTAAACAGAGCTTATAATTTAAAATTGCTTCCTCTTACACAGGATTTGCAAACGGTTGAGGACCGATTGATCGAGGTTGCAAATAAAGCAAATCAGAACGCACGTAATGCCTCTGATTTAATTGATATTGTCAATTCAGGTGGTATCCCAAATCTTGATTCAGGATGGGAATATGATAACATTACAGCTCAGGGATTCCCTTTCAACTCATAAGCTATGTTTATTCATTCGAACAAAAAATATATAGAAAGAAGTATGTATTTAATAGACCCATATAGATCAGGTAGTTTAAATATACCAATGTTAGATATTGCTCCAGGAGCCTCTTCGGCATATTCATTGCGAAAATTAAGTAGTTCATATAATGGGTTTTGTCTTAGAGTCAGGAAGACAGATAATTCTACGAAAGACATTGGATTTGTAGGAGGTATATTGGATACAGCTTCTTTATTGGATTTTTGCGGATCGGATAACGGTTTTGTAGATATTTGGTACGATCAAAGCGGAAATGGAAATAATGCAAGCAAAACGTCAAGCAATCCAATGATTGTTGCATATGGTAATGTAATTTCACATCATATAAATGGTAAATTAGCAATTGCTTATCAGAACGAATCTGTTTCTTTAGACATGCCACAGTTAACAAACATAAGATCAGTTTTTTTTGTGGTAAATCCATCAGGTGGCTCAAATACATTTCTATTGGGGGGCAATTCAACCTATGATTTTCACGCAGATGGACAGATATATTTTAATAGTACTTACTCTAGTAGCAATATTAGGAATGGTACTTTCTTTAGAAATAGTCAGTTAATCTCACCATTTTCAACAAAAACTGGCAATACTGAAATACTTTCCTTATTCACAACTGGAAGTGTTACAGCTGCAAAAATAGCAGATGATAGGGGTATTGGGATAAGGTCTTATACAGGGCCGGATTGTATGCAAGAAATAGTAATTTACTCCACAGATAAGTCACTTCAAAGAACTGCAATAGAAAAAAACATAAATGATTTTTATAAGATATATTGAAATGTTGAAATATTGAAATATTGAAATCGTAATGGACATATTTTAAAATATTATCGATGATTTATAAATACTAAAATATAATTTAATGACAATTTACAATTCATTAGGTGAACAAATAATTGATGTGATAGTTGATGATAAAAGTTATCGGTATAAAGTTATAATGGGTGAAAATTCACTTACCCTTTATTTCTCATTATCTACTTTTATTGATATACCTGAAGGTTCATATATTGATTTTAAGGCCGAACGATACATTTTATTAGATCCTGAGAACTTCACCCAACACCATAGCGAGAATTATGAATATACGCTTCTATTAGACTCTTATCAAAGTTTATTGAAAAATATTAAGTTCAAATTCTTCACTATGGCCGATGGTGTAGTGAATAGTCCTTTTGAATTGAAATTCTCATTAACTCTTACACCAACCGGATTTGCACAACTATTGGTAGATAATATGAATATTGGTGATTCTACTGGTGATTGGACAGTTGGTGATTGTATAGATGCTGATCCTGTATGTTTGGATTTTAATCATGAATACTGTTTCGATGTATTGTCGAAATTAGTTGCAAAAGAAGCTTTTGATACTGAATGGGAATTTGAGAATAAAATATTGCATATTCGTCCTGTTGAGAAATTGAAAGATTCACCTATTCCATTGAAATATGGTTATAATTGTGGACTTATACCAGGTACTTCACGTGTAAATGTAAGTACATCAAAAGCAATTACCAGGTTATTTATCGAGGGATCGAATCGGAATATTGATAAAAGTGTATATGGAAGCTCTACACTAAGAATGCCAAAGAATCAAATTATTACTTATAAAGGAATTGATTATAAAACGGACTCTTCAGGAACATTTATTGAACGAGTAATTTCTACCGGTCGTGTGGTGGAAGATAGTTTGGATGTAACAAAAATTTATCCGAGTCGTATCGGTATCGTTAGTCAGGTTAATACGGTTGATGTCGAAAAGAACCTATATGATATTATTGATTCATCGATCCCGGATGAGTTGGATTTTTCAAAAGAAATTATTTCGGGTGAGACTATGACTATTATTTTTCAAACCGGACAATTGGCAGGTAAAGAATTTAATGTTGCCTATAAAGCACCTACAAAACGATTTGAAATAGTACCTACATCCGACAATGGTATAAACTATCCATGTGAATCAATCTTTCCAGAAATAGGAGATAAATATGCAGTTTTTCATGTTAGTTTACCAACTAATTATATTACAAGTTCAGAAATTGATGTATTAAATGCTGCTGTAAAATATCTGTATGAAAATGAATCTCAAAAATATACTTATACCGGTACGCTTGATGAGATATATGCTAAACGAAATTGGTTGACAATTGGCGGATTTCTGAACTGTGGATATTTTGTATCGTTGCAAGATGATCAGTTTTTAAATATACCTGTTGTTATTAGAATTACTGCTGTTAAAGAATTTATCAATAAACCGAAACAGCCAGAAATAACCTTATCAAACGAGGTTACAGGAGAAACTTTAGGAACTGTTTTAAAAACGATACCTACACAGATACAGGCGACAGATCGGAAGGATTTGGAAGTTACACGTAACGCACGTCGCCAGTGGGCAGATGTGAAGCAAACAACCGAAATGCTTCAAAATTCGTTGTTAAATTATAGTGAATCTATTTCTCCTATAAGCATTAAAACGATGCAGTTGATAGCAGGTGATGAAAGTCTCCAGTTTCGATTTGTGGATAGTATGATAAATCCAATATCCGTTATTCATAATGTGACGTATGATCCATTGAATAAAAAACTGACAGCTCCAGAAGGAATATTACAACATATGACTCTTGGGATTAATACTGTTTCAAGTGTTCATGCAGTTTCAGAGTATAAATTTTGGGCATTACCGGCTTATATTTCGCCTGTATTGACCGAACTGGATATGTCGTATTACTTGTATGCAAAATGTAGTAAAACAGAAACAACAGGTATCTTTTTATTAAGCGAGACATCTATTGCATTGGAAGGTATTGAAGGTTATTATCATTTATTAGTTGGTATTTTGAATAGTGAAAATGATGGTGATCGAAGTTATGCAAAAATGTACGGTTTTACAGAAATATTGCCCGGTAGAATTACTACCGACAAAATTGTATCAAGTGACGGGAATACCTATTTTGACTTAATAAACAACATTATAGCCGGAAAGATAAATTTTAAAGATGGCCTTATCTCTTCTATGATTGCGTTAGCAAGTGGTCAGGATATAACAGCAGGTTTGCAGGGAGATTCTAATGTAAATGTTGGAATGTGGTTAGGTGGAACGTATCAGGATGCATTGGATGGAATTGCTAAATCAATCGATTATAAGGATGGTTCTGCCCGTAAGGCTAATGGTAATCTAAATTGGGATAAAGATGGAAACGTTGTTTTAAAAGGTATCATTACGGCATTAGGTGGTAAAATTGGTGGACTTGGAATTTTTAATAATACCCTCATGTCAGATTCAATGGAATTTACAGAAAATCCTATTGATTCGTTAGGAGTATTAACTACTCCTGAAATTCAAACAATTGAAAGACAAGAAATTTGGAGTTCAGGTTTAGTTACTGCAGACGAAATAACACATGAAGTACATGCAGTTGCCAATACCCAAACTTTTACATTCGAACATTCTTCAAGTATTGACGTACGAATTCGATTTACAAATCAATATGCAAATAATGGAAGTAGAATGCAATTCAGTGTTAAAATTATTGATTCTCTTGGAAATATAGTTTACAGTGATAATCTGAATGGAGATTTGGGAGCAATACCTTCTTTTGAATTTACAAAGATATTACCACAAGGAACATATTATATTGAAGCAAAACAGGATATAATAAATAATATAAATTGTCCAAATTTAAATGGAAGTGTTTCGATATTTGGGAAAAGACAATTACCTGATATCTCTGGTTATTATTGGGATGATGCTAATATATTCGCAACCGGATATGTATTTAAAACTAAAATAGGAAATAATGGTCTATTCTCTTTTTGGAATAATTATCAGTACCTATATTTTAGTTCTATTTACGGGTTTGAAGTATTGTGGGGTAGTTCTTTAGCTACTGCAAAAGGAATTCAAATTACAGATTCCGGAATAAAAAAATGGAACGGTACGGAATGGGTTAGTGAAAATTGGTTTGGAAACTTACCACTTATTTCAACAATGCATAATCCCCAGAATGACGGTAGGAGTGTATATTTTAGCGTTTATGACGGTAAATTATATCGGGATAATTAAAAATACTCTTGGATGTTGAGTAAAAAAAGAGCATCCGGTTCCTTCATTTTCACCACAAAAACTTTAGATAAAAACGCAGCACAAACCACGTCAACCGGATGCTCTTAGTATAAGAGTGTCCGACGTGGTTTGTGCTGCTGTTTTTGTGGTTCGCAAAAGTAGTAGTTTTAAATCAAATTTAAAAACAATTTAAAAACAAAAAAGTAAAAGAGTAATTTATGAATGAAGTAACTTTCACAACGGCTCCCCTACCATTTCAGGGGCAAAAAAGAAGATTTTTAAAGGATTTTAAAATTGCATTGAAACTATTCGATAAGTCGACTACTTTCGTTGATTTATTTGGCGGTAGTGGTTTATTGGCTCATACCGTTATCCGGGAACGTCCGGACGCATATGTTTATTACAATGATTTTGATAATTATCACATACGGTTGAATAATATAGACCGTACAAACGCATTGCTTGACGATATACGCATTATTGTCCAGAATTCGCCCAATGATAAGGTTATACCAACAGAGTTGAAGGATCGCATTATAAAACGTATTGAAGTGGATGAGTTAACAGGTGCTGTTGATTATATTACTTTATCATCTTCATTATTATTCAGCATGAACTATGTAATGAACATTGAGGACTTAAAAAAACAAACGATGTACAACTGTGTCAGAAAATCAGGTTATTCCTCTGCGGATGGATATCTATCCGGAATCAATGTTGTAAAGTCCGATTATCGGGAACTATTTGATAGGTTTAAGAACATACCAGGTGTTGTATTCCTTGTTGATCCACCCTATCTGAGCACAGATGTAAGTACTTATTCAAACTACTGGAGACTGGGAAACTATTTAGATGTTCTAACAGTTCTAAAAGGAACTAACTATTTTTACTTTACTTCAAACAAATCATCAATACTTGAGTTCTGTGAATGGGTTGAAAACAACTTAAATGCTGAGAATCCATTTAAAGGAGCGGTCATGAAAGGTATGAACGTAGGAGTTGGCCACAATGCAGGTTATACTGATATTATGCTTTACAAGAGGGTTTAAAGATTATTTAAATAGGAATTAAAAAGGGATGTAAAATGCATCCCTTTTTTCTTCTATCTTTGCATTTCTTCAAAAAGATGTACTTTTTGATTTAGAAAGATGTACTTTTTGATTTTTCGATTATGGATGCCATTGATATAGGAGAAGAAGCAACAAATATTATTATTGACAGTGTACTTATCGTAAATTCCTATGATAAAGGGATATCAGTAGGACAAAGATCATCGGTGATACTCACCAATAGTGTACTGATTAATTGCAATATGGGATTAGGAGT
>Ga0302209_10000109_pt1 | contig 38279 bp, 48 predicted proteins | sample II_Fen_E3_1_FD_194574 | JGI IMG/M metagenome (GOLD analysis project Ga0302209, IMG submission 194574) | Peat permafrost microbial communities from Stordalen Mire near Abisko, Sweden - II_Fen_E3_1 | ecosystem: Environmental > Terrestrial > Soil > Wetlands > Permafrost | place: Sweden: Abisko...
TACATAAATTATCATTCATAGTTTGATATATAGTCCTCACATTTGGTGCTCCTGGGAACATGTCGTCTCTTCTCATAAATGTTTTTAATTCTGATGTTATCATTTTTTCCATTTTTCATTCTCCTCTATTATAAAATTTTTATTGAAAATATTTAGTAACTAAGTTTTTTATAGAATTAATATCTACAATTATATTCAACCTATTCAATTCTATTTTTATTGATTCTGATAAAATATCTGAATTAGATTTGTCTAACTGCTCTTCAAAGTAAATATTAGTTAAAACCTTATCAGTTATTTCTATTATATTATTAGATTGAATCGAAGGTAAATTATTTAAAGCTGATATAAAATCTGTAAGTTCTTTTCTAAAGTTTAATCTCTTTAGATATGTATTAGAATAATTTGTAACATTAACAGATCTTTGTTTACTAGGAACATAATCATTATCATCTAGATGATTATTATATTTTGGAGATAATCCTTGTAAGTTTTGTTCCTCTTGCCATGGTAATCTTATTAGATTTGGTTGTTGTATTCCAATGTCATATTGTGATGGTAGATAATTATTATCATTATACATTGTTTATTCATCCTTTCTTAAATTGATTTGTTATATTTCTAAATTGTTCTAAACCTTGTTTATTATTATAGAAGTCTCTATAAACCATTTTTTCAGTTTTCATACCTATTAAACTTTTCTCTACATTATCTAAATAAACTTTTGTCATTATATCTACTTCATTGTTATACTTAGATAGATTTTCTATTAAATTAGTAGAAGGGTTTATATTGTTTATTGTTCTAAATACATTAATAGCGTTGTCTACTGAATCTTTATTCTTTACATCAACATGTCCTTTTTGATGATAGAAATTTATGTAGAGTTGATTGGTAATTATGTCATCGATTATGTTTTTAAATGTATCTTGATTTTCTACAGGTTTTCTAGAACTATTTACAAATGATCCATTTTTAGCATTCTTTATCCATGAATCTAACCATACATTTAATCCTGATATACATATATTAGAATCGGCAAATAGATTTATAACTCTAAATCTATATTTATACATATTAGCAAGAAAAATTCCTAATCTTACTGCTTGTATTTCTCCAGAGTTATTAGTAGAATCATAAGATAAATATGCTTGTTGATTACAAATATAAGGCAAACCATTGAACGTGGTGACTGCGACTGCACCTGGGCATGCTATAAAATAGTTTCCTACCATTTTTACAGAAGCATCTGTAAACACATTTAAAGTATAAGGATTAAAAATTTCATCTACAATTAAATCCTTCATATAATACATTCCCCCTTTGTACATCTATATAATATATAACTATAAATATAATTATATACCTATCCCTTTCTCATTAAAAAATAGAGATAGCCTAAGCTATCTCAAATTGAGTGTGTATTAAATTAAGATGTTTTTTATCAATTTATAGTTATATTTGTTGTATTTATTTACATTCACATTTCTTCTTACCACATTTCTTACACTTAGTTTTTGATGTAGAATTCTTTGTTGTTACTTTAATACCTTTTTCTTTTATATCATCAATAGTTTTCTTTATCTTCTCTTTTTCTTCTTTACCTTTTTTCTTTAAAGATTTAAGTATAGAAGCTTTTTCATCAAATACCAGATAAGTATTAGACAAATTCATTCCTACTGATACATTTTCCTCAAGTTGACAAACTTTATCTAGAGCTTCTTTAATAGTACAATCACAATATTCTGATAGATTATATATATCATTATAATCTACATAATTTTCTGTACCAATTGAAGTTACTCTCTCTTGTACAGGAATATCCTCTACTCTATATATAAATTCCTCTGGCATTTCTGTACATTCAGAAAAGAATTGTTCTATATCAGAATCAATACTTTGTTCTGACATATGTTTATAGTTATTTGTATCAATACTAGCACATTCTTGCATAATACTTAAAGTCTTATCATTTAACATTCTTAGTCCTCCTTATATTTTAAATTACTTGTAAGTTCTTTGGTTTATCTCTTACCATAAATACTTTTCTATCATATAAATCTCTATCTCCTAATTTTAATTCTATAACAGGAGATGATTCTTGTTGTCTCAAAGTATCAATTCTTTGATTCATTTTTTCTACAATAGAATCATAAGTTGGTAATTGGTACACATCTGTCATATCTAAATATAAATAATTTCTTTCAATTAATCTTATATTCTTTGCTAAGTCTGAATTATATACAGAAGTATATTTTCTTATTTTATCTAATAGTAGTCTGGTTTCTGGTTCAAAATAAGGTTCATACATTCCTATAAATCTTTCTATATTCCCAAATACTTTATCCATAGGCACAAATAAATAATTACCATGTACCAATTCATGAACAGTTTCTGATAATGGGACTAATCCCACTAATAAAGAATAATGTAGATACATTACTTCTTCTGCTACTAAATTCTCATTTATAGAATGTCTCATTCTAACACGTTTATTATAGATTGTTCTAGTAATATCATATAAAGTAAAAGGTTCATGATGAATATGGATTTTGATCTTATAATTATTCTCATTGGAAACATTTTGCATGAAAGCACATTTATTCATATCCATATTATCTCTTAGATAATTAGTTAGTTGTCTATACTCAAATGAACCACGGCATATTTTTTCTATGTTACCCATGTATTTTGAGAATTCTTTTTCATTCATTAAATCATAATCATCTACGTCAAATTTAGGTACAGATGGTATTTTATGAACATGTGAAGGATTAGGATCATTGTCAAATAAAATCTCCTTAATTTCATACGGGTCTCGCATAACATATCAACTCCTTTTATTGATATGTTTTGATAAAAAATAAAAGGCTAATTAAAGCCCTCTATTTTTTAAATGTATTTGGATATGCATTATTAATTGCATCATATGTAGATCCATTGAAAACCGAAGAAACCATTCCTATTAAACCATTGTCTATAAATAAATTAGCTAAATTGCTAATATTTTTTATATCCTTAATATTAAGTTTTAATTTTTCTTCTATTAACCATATCACAGCTTCTTTAGAAGTTTCTTTGTCCCAATAGTTATTAGCTACTCTATTAAATTCCCATCGTTTAAATTTATTTGGATAAGCTGAATTTATAGCATCATATGGAGAATTATTAAATTTATCATGCAACATGCTATATAATCTTGTATCTTTAAACATTTCAGCTGATAATTCTTTTTTCAATTCATCATCTGTAAGTTTTAATTTTTCTTCTATTAAATATATAATAATTTTATTAGCGTTATCTAAAGCTTCTGGTTTTTTCCAAAAATCTGTTGGAAATCTTTTTATATATTTACCTGCTAATACATTTTTATATATTTCTATAGCAGAAAGATTTAATAAATCAGATTTAAATTCCTTTTTTGATTTATATTTTTTCATTTATTTTCACTCCTTACTTTTTTAATCTTCTATTAAGAACTATACCAGCTAATGTATAGATATACATCCTATTAATTTTAGTAAAATCAAATTGATTACTATAGGCTTCTTTCTCTATATCTTGGTCCATGTAACCTTCTAAATTGGTTATAGTTGTATATTCATTTAAGAATTTCTCTTGTGAATATCTACCTTCTATATCTTGTTTATAATGGGTTAATTCATGCACTATCGCAGCAGTAATATTAAGGAATAATTCACCATAGTTTTTGAGTTTAAAAAGTTTAGCTAATTCATAAGGACATATAAACAATTCTTTTGTATCGAATTTATATAACCCATAAACAGTAGGTAAGTCAAATGATGTACATAATTGGATAAATGGGGCTGATTCTATATTTAAATATTCTTTAATCTTTGGTAGTACAAGACCTATAAATTCTATACAATCTTCTGTAACTTTCTCATCTACTACTATTGGTTTTTTACTCATATAATGTTTTAATGTTTTTATAAATACCATATTAATACGCTCCTTTAAAATAATTTATATTGTTTATTCATAAATATAATATACAATTATAATAAAGTATTTTTACAAAAAAGAAAGAGGAGAATTATCCCCTCTCTTTGATTATTTGTTATAATTATTTTTATATTTTTCATAATCTGAAATATCTAATTTATTTATAGAAAATAAATAATCTAAATAAGATTGAGCTAGGCTAATTTCTTTTATTTGTTTTCTATTTTCTATAAGCTCATCATATAATCTCTTATTGTTATAATTATTATAATCATGTTGTTCCTGTTCTATTCTTCTATCATTTTGATTTTCTTCTATATCTAATAATTCTTTTCTAATTCGTTGAGCTATTATAGAGTCTCTTAACAACATCGCTATATTTAATATAGATCTTTTGTTTAAAAGTATGTTGCTATTATTTGCAAATCTTTGATTATTGTATATGAAATATCCTTTCATATTAATTATTTTAGTAGAGTTCATTTCGAACTCTACTAAAGGTTCCATATCTTCATACACAGAATTAATCATATTTTTAATATCAGAACCAGATAATATTTTCATTCCATTTTGTAGAAGTTCATCTCTATTTCTTTTTATAACAGTATTTATAGTATCCTCTGGGACTTCAAAGTATTCTGCAACCATTTTTACATTACAATAATTTAAATGTGATAGCGTCATAATATTTTTAACTTTTGTCATTACAAAATCATTATTTAACATTCTATTTCTGGTAGATACATCAGTTAATATATCATCTTCAGTTGATATAATATTACTCATACATAATTCATAAGGATTATTTGTTATTGGAAATTGAACTGGTTGAGTGTTAAAATATTGGTTAGAATTGCTTTCTAATTGATTTGATATTTCAATATTTATTTCTTTATCTCTTTTCATAAAGTTTTTCATATTATCATTCTCCTTTTAATTTTGTTATATTAATCTAGGTTTATTTTTATTAAATATTACAAACTCTTCATTCAGTAAATTATTTACATAGATATCATCAAACATGATATCTGATTCTATATAATAATATTTAACTCCATTTTCTAATTCATATTCATCTGGTAAATTTATGGTTATATCTTTAATTTTCAATGATATTAAACTAGAGAATAATTTATCATTATTTGTATATATAAGGGATAAAAACATTGGTAGATCTGGATTTATCATATATAATTCAACAAAATTATTTTCTTTATGTAATACATCAACTGATACTACTTCTAGTTCACCGTTAGATGATATTAGATATATAGGATCATAATTATCATTTACTGTTTTACATATAGAGTTCTTATTATATTCCATTTCTTTAGATATTTTTAATTCATATATTCTCCCTAAAGAATCTTTTATAATAAATTCAGATTTATCATCCATAAAATATTTATCCTTAATATATATTATAAATTTTCCATTATAATTATAATATTTAACTATAAGACTATCACAAAATATTTCATCTTTATTATTTTTTAAAGGATATTTCCATATGGTAATGATTAATAATTCTTTATCTTTTGTAACTGGTATATTTATTATATAATTATTATTAAAGCCAATTAATTCAAATTTATCTATTATTGTCTTATATTTCTTAATATTTTTAATCTTATTATTATCTTTTGTTATTTCTTTATATTCCTCATAATTTAATAATATTGATTCTTCACCATTGTCTTCATTATACTCAAATTTTCTGTCATCCCTTAAATATTTAGTATGTTTAATTTCAAATTCTCCTCTTAAGTTTTCAATCTTTATTATATTATCAAAATTTAAATTAAATTTCATATCATTTTCTCCTTTATTATATTAAAATCAGCAGGCAATTTTTCTAATTCTAACCATCCCATATCCAAGGATACACCACAATTATATATCCCTCTACCAATCCATTTTTCTAATATATACCATGCTCTTTTATAATTAATTCCAGATATTTTTATTATTTCTCTTACACTTTTATCTCCACGTGTTAATATCATGTAAAATAACATTGTTTCTTCACTTTTCCTAAGATTTAATAATCTTTTATATTTTAATATATTCATTTTAATCTCCCCTTATTAAAAATATAAAATAAAAAGAGGGAACTAAGTCCCTCTCTAATTAAAACATCCCTAATCTACTATTTCTATTCATAGTTCTTAAATTATACATAAGATTATGCACCCTAATACGAGATGCTTCTTTTGCTTTGAGTTCATCTATTATTTCATTTTCTAAAAGATTCATTATTTCTTCTATTGAATTTGATTTGATAAGTTTCTCAAAGTTATATTTTATTGGAGAAACAAACTCCGATTGTTCTTGAGTTAGATTATATTCTTTCATAAGATATTCTATTCTAAGTTTATAATCTACATCTCCACTTCTTTCTATTATGTAATATAATCTAGTATGTATTCCTTGTGATTCAAATCTACTCATTTATACCCACCACTATTTTCTTTAAAATATATTCTTGAACTTTTGCGGGACTATATGTAACACAATCTTTAAACTCATCTAATTCTAATATCTCTTTAGGATTTATGTCAAAACTCATACACATCTTAGAAGCTTGATCTTCGTCTAATTGACTTATTTCATATTTATAATCAAATCTACCAGATCTTTTTATTCTTTCATCAACTTTATCTATATAATTGGTAGTAGCTATAAATATTATATCTGATGGTGATTCTTGTCCGTCTAACCAATTCAATAATAAACTTAATTTTTTATTCTTTTCATTGAATGAGTTATCTTCATTTTCTGATAGATCAATTTCTTCTAATAATATTATTGAAGTTCTTATTCTGCGAGTTCTACCGTTAATATCATTAACAGTATTCTTTAATTGACCATAATTCAATTCAGTTAAATTGATATAAAATATATCCATATTAAAATTAGATGCAATGGCTTTTACGATAGAAGACTTACCTGTTCCTGGTTCCCCATATAAAAATATACCAGTTTTAAATGGAAGTTGATGTTTTTTGAATATAGATTTTTTACTCATAAAGTTTTCTAAATCGGAAATTATTAATGGTAATTCATTAGAGAATATAGTATCCAATGATCTTTTTGGTACCAACATTCTATCACATATATCTTCACCATCACATTTATACATAGCTATAAAATTATTTGATGAATCCGAAATACATTCTAGAGACCCTGCTGATATATCTACTAATTCTTTATATATATTATCACCTATTTCTTTTTTGATAGTTATTATTTTTATATCTAATAATATATTATCCCCTTCTTTGCTATGATCTATATACAACACAGAGCCATTATATTTGAAAGTGTAACATTTGTATGGAATGGATTTGAATCTATCCAGCATATACACATCCTCTATATTAAAAGTTTTTATTAACCATCTTATAATCCTAACATATTTAATTTTAAATTTGTCTTCATGACCCATCAATTTTAAATTTCTACTAAATTTAGAAAGTATATCATTTTTCACACAATTTCTGTATTTATTATCTGATATTAATTTTGATGTTTTATCTCTTATTATACGGATAGCCATTTGTTTAGATTCTTTTACCAAAACATTTAATATTTTATTATTCATTTTAATACACACTCCTATAAATTAAAATTAATTAGTTGCTATTATCTTTTCATCATATATTGGTTCAGAACCATAAATACGGTGTCCGTTTGAATTCCACTTATTATCTACTCCCTTATTTATATTAAACGAATTTACCTCCCCTATATAAGATGATGGTGTATATTCAGCTTTACATGAAGTTTTATTATTAGATTTATTTTTAAGGTTAATATTGTCTATATTTACAATATTATTTATATTTGATTTTTGTTTATGATATTCATTTAATATTTCTGCTTGCAATGTAGCTGGATTGTATTTTTCTGAATTAGGAAATTTAATATTATAATTTTCTAATACTATATTAGAATCAACTTTAAAACTTTCACACATTTTAGTAGCTAAATCTATATTTATATTTGTAATCTCGATTATATTATCAAACCTTCCTGGTCTTTTTAATCGTACATCAACCCCATCAATATCATTAGTAGTAGCTATAAATATTATATTATTTACTCCATCAACCCCATCTAATAGAGTTAGTAGTTCTTGCATTTTTTTATCTTTTTCATCAGAATCTCTTAAATCTATTTCTTCTAATAATACTATCTTATTTTCATCTGTTCTTATTTGTTGAGAAAATTTTATTAAATCTTTAGCAGATATAGAAGCTATATTTAATGTAATCATATTCATGGCGAAATATGTTGATAAGGCTTTAACTATCGAGGTTTTTCCTGTTCCTGGAACACCATGTAATATAATACCAGTTTTAAATGCTAGTCCATGTTTATGATATATATCACTATCATTAGACCAATTGCATATAATATTTATTATATCATCAATTTGTTCAGAATATATAGTTTCTAATTTTCTTCCTAATATTGAAATATAATAATCGTCTGTAGGAAATCTTTTATAATCTATGTATATACTGTCTGGATCTTTTTTAGTGTTTCTAACATTCTTAATACTAGAAACTATGTATTCTATGATGTCTTCAACAATTTCTTTACCTGTTTTACCAATAACATCTATTATTATATTATATGTACATATCATCTGTATATGATTTTATTAATATTAAATTATTTTCATATAATATTTTATATTCCCCATTTTCTAATAACATGACATCATTATTTTCGAATTGTTTTAAATTTTTATAAAGTTCTTTATTTTTTATATCTCTAATCCAGTGTATTAAGAATTTATATTCTAATGATATAGTATTTTTAACTGTAGATACTTTATAAGATGATGATATTTTCGAGAATATTAAATCTTTTACTTTCTTTTTATTATTATTACTAAATATAGTATTCACTAATTGTTTTTTGATTTCTTTCTTCGCTTCTTTAATTAAAAATTCTTTTATTACAGTTTTATTCATTTTAACACCCCATTATGATTATATTATTTTTAATATTTTATCTTGTAATTCACTAGGATTAAAAGATTTTTTACCCTCTTCTAATACAAGTACAGGATCTATATTGAAACTTTCACACATTCTAATAGCGGTATGTCTACAAATATTAGTAACCTCTATTATATTATCAAATCTACCTTTTCTCACTAGTCTTTCATCAATTGCATCTATGTAATTACTTGTTGCTATTATGATACAATTATTAGGACTTGTAATTCCATCTAATAAAGATAATAAAGAACTTACTTTCTTTTTATAATCTTCGTCATCTTTCATTAAATCTATTTCTTCTAATAGTAAAATACTGTTATTTCTAATATTGATATAGTCTATATCTTGAGCTTTTATTGTAGCTACATTAACATACATTATATTCATATTAAATTCTGTAGCTATAGCTCTAACTATAGAAGTCTTTCCTGTTCCTGGAACCCCATGTAACAATATACCTGTTTTAAATGCCATACCATGTTCTCTAAATACATCTTGTTGATCCTTCCATTTTATTATTAGATTATTTATTTCATCAAATTGATCACTAAATATAGTATCTAATTTTCTTTTAGCAATGGATACAGGTTGTCCATTTCTTCTTTCTAATTGGATACAAGATTCACTATCTATTTTAATAGTTTTATAAGCATCTTTTATAATGGTTTTATTATTAGAACCTAATATATTTATTTTAATTTCTTTATATATAGAAGTCTCTTGATCAAGACCAAGATGACCTGCCTCTACTATTATCAAACATTTATTATGTATTATTTTATAAGTACCATCTTTAATAGTACTATTATTTCCATATGAAGTTACAGTTGTATTTATATTATTATTTAGATTTTTATTATTTAAACTATATAACCATACAATGATATTATTATAATCTTCTCTATGATTATATTGATTTATATATAGACCTTCGGCTGTATTATCTAATACATAGTTCATATAATCTCTTTCTATTTTGTTTATTAGTAACAGCTCTTACTACTGTTCTAACAATCATTGCTTTTGCACCCATAATAGCTTTCTTTTTAATTTCTTGTTTGTTAATATTTTTTAATAATTTTTTCATTTAATACACCTCTTCTTAAAAATTTATTCATATAAAATCTAGGAAGATAGAAATCCTCCTAGAATAAATAACTAATTATCTTAATCTATATACTTTAGTATCTTCATCAAATTCTGCACAATCTTTTATCATTTTAATAGATGCTAAACAATCTTCTTCTACTTGATGTGTTTTTGATAATAAATCTATTAAGAATTTATCATTAAATAATATATCAATCATAGGGAATCCAGCAGCTTGAGTATGACCTCCTCCACCATTCCTAATAGCAATTTCTTTTACATCATAATCATTTCTACATCTAAGATATATTTGATTACTATTTAAATTTACCATAGCAAAATAAGATAATTCTCTATTAGCTCTTAAAATAAAATTACCAACAGCAGAAACTTCATTATCTCCAAATACTATTCCAATCTTTTTATCATCAATGTTTACTATTCTCATATTATGGTAATATCTATAAATAGTTTTTCTAGTCATATCTCTCATAAATTTTATTTTTAATTTATCATCATTATCAAATATATCATGAAAATTATTAATATTATTTAAAACATGTTGAGCATATTTATCTTTACTCATAGATTTAAATAACATACATATATCTTCTGGTCTATTACCAAAATACTTTTCAGATAATTCTCTAGTATAATCAAAATTAGAAGACCAGAACCAAGTATCATACAAAGCAGTATTCATTGCTAAATCTATTATTGTATCTAATATTAAATTGCAATTAAAGTTAGCAACACAAAACATAGAATACAATAAAGTACCAGAAGATAAATATAAACTTTCTTCATCATGAGATAACACAAAAGCCCAATCATATTGATTTAAATACATAGCATGTCCATGATGATCTAATAATATAAATCTTGAAGTATCTAATTCATTTTCTACTCTTTCAGCATATTCTTCTGTAAAGTTTAAATCTGCAACTATTACAAACATACCTTCATCTAATTTTTCTTTTATAATATCAAAAGCTTCATCAGCTCTTACATCACAACCAAAAGTATTAGACATATCACCATTATTTAATAGACCGTTGATTATTTTTACACTATGACCATCTATATCAGCTTCATGATATACTACAAAAATATCTTTATAATCATTATATTCACCAAGCCTACTTATATTATGTACTGGATAATTGAATTCTCTAAGTCTTACTCTTAAATCTTTAAGATTAATTAAAAAAGTTTTTTCATGTTCAGTAAAATTATCAACATAATCTTTATAGAAGTATTCTTTTGTAAATATTTTTCTAATAGCCTCATGAAAATTTGAATATGTTTTATCCTCAATTGATTGTTGTACTAAGTCTTTTTGTTTACACATAATAAATCTCTCCCTCATTTTTTAATTTAATTCTTCTATGTATTCTAAGTTATCTAAACTTAAATCAATTTTATGTATGATTTGATTTAATAATATAAATCTTTTTTGTTTTCTCTTCTCTTCTAAAAAACCATCATATCCAATATAATTAGATAAATAATCTAACCTTTTCTTAATATTATTTTTCTCAAAAGTAAATATACATTTGATATGTATTAGAGTTAATATGCAATCTACTTTACATATATCCTCTACAAGTATTTTCATTTGCTTATCTGATAAATCATGAATATCAATTTTGTTTTTTAATAATTTTTCAAGCATTCTTCACACCTCTTTTATAATTTTATTACCCTCCTTTGTTTATCTCATTAAAAATAAAAGGGCAATAATTGCCCTTTTATTTTAATTTTCTTCTACATATTCGTATTGTATGTATTTAAGACGTCGTAATCTACTGTCGATTTTGTCTATAACAAAATTCAACCCGTTTATCATATTTTGTTTTCTTCTAATAGATAACAAATCGTTATTAGTATTAGATAGATTTTTATTAATAAATAATTTTTCATATCCAATTATAAGTTTAAGTTTATTTAATTTTTCACTATAAAATTCATAATTTATTTCTAATACTAAATCCTCCTTTAAATTATTTAATGATAAATCTCTGGGGTCTGAATCTCCGTTTATAATTTCTTCTATCATTTTATTTCTTTTAATCCCCTTTCTTCATAGATATAATATATAACTATAATATTTTTTATTTACAAAAAAGGAAACAGGATTTCTCCTGTTTCTATTAGATTATTTCTTTACATTATTATATACTTTTGCATGATCTGAATTATGATTAATTCTTAAAGATCTTTCTTTTGATTTTGTCTCTCCAAATCTTTCATCAAGACCTAAATATCCTGTAAGTCTAGAAATACCTTGAATACTAGTAGACCCACAATCACATTTTGATTCTCCATGTAAAAGAGTTCCACATTCTTTACAATATCTTATATGAAAGTTGATTCCTATATAAGCTATATTAGTTTCAGTGAATGATTTTGTTACAACCTTTTCAACTAATTTTGGAGTTGGATAATCATCTACCTCTATATATGATATATGACCACCATTACACATTTTATGATAAGGTGCTTCTATTTGTATTTTATTCATAATTGATATAGGGAAATCTACAGGTATATGAAATCCATTTGTATAGAATTCTTTATCATTTACACCCTCTATAATACCAAATTTCTTTATATCACTTTTACAAAGTTTCCCAGATACTTCCTCAGCTGGAGAAGCATATGCACTGAAATTTAAGGAGTATTTAGTAGTATAATAATCTGCTTTCTCTCTTATAAAACCATTTATTTTTTCACCTAATTCTCTAGCTTCTAATGTTTGTCCATGATGCACTCCTAATAAAGCTACTAGAGTTTCTGCTAACCCTACAAATCCCATACCATAAGTTCCTTGTTCTAATATAGGTAATATAGAATCTGTTTCTTTTAATCCTTCAGATCCTAAGAATAATTCTTGCCCTGCTATAAATGGTAGATCTTTTACTTTTAGATTTGATAATACATCTTTTCTATATAGTAAGGAATTCTTACATTCTTCTAATAAATTTGTTAATAATTCAAAGAATTTATCTATATCATTATTAGATAAGATTCCTAATCTTGGTAGATTCATCGTTGTATTTCCAATATTCCCCCTACCTGTAGGTCCAGCAGACCCGTTTATATTCGACAATACTTGAGTACGACACGCTTAATAATATTTTAATATTAAACAGACTATCTCTTCATTATTATATACTGTTACCATATATAATAAGCCTCATACTTCGCATTACGGACTTTCACCGAGTTTCTTGCTACGTCTACTTTCTTCGTGTATAATGTTAATTATACCTTATTTTCAATCAAAGTATTTCTCTCTGATATATAGATTTCAACTAGTCGTTACATCTCATTTTTATAATAAAAATTATATTAACAGACACGGTATTCCCTAGCTATCCTTATTAAAAAAGGACCTTAGGCTCTCTTACGAAGCTACTTCGTTTATGGACTACTATTTCTAGTAGGGTTATAATCACTTTTCTATAACCAATCTTATTCAACTTCTACCGTTAGCATATACTTCTAGACTCGTATATACACCCTAGATTTCTAGGTTCATGAGGTTTTATATGGGCTGCTCGTAACCTAACCCATAGTTTGTGCAACAATACCTTTATTATAATATTCTAAATTAAAATCAGCATCTATATTTAAGAAAGTTGGATTCATCTTCTTAGATGCAACTTTACATGCTAATTTATATAGATAATAATAAGGGTCTCCTTCTTTCCTATTTACACCATCTTTAACAGTAAAGACAACATTAGGAAAAATTAGAGGACTTCCTTTTCCCATTCCTTTATCAAATTCTTCTAAAAATAACTCACACACTAATGCAGCGTCATCATCTAAAGGTAATCCTAAATTAACTGAAGAGAAAGGAACTTGTGAACCAGCTCTTGAATGCATTGTATTAAGATTATAACAAATACCTTGCATAGCTTGTCTAGTTTTCTTTCTTACTTTTCTATCTAATTTGTCTTTTGTTACTTCTGTTTCATCTTCATTCATTTCTTCTAGAATTTCTGCTTTTGTTAGATTTACAAAGAATCCTAACGTATTATCTAGATCAGGAATACTTACTCCACCGTATTGATCCTATTATACCGTCACTTTCGTGATACTTTAACATAATTTAAAATTATCGGACTAGACTATATCATTATCCTATAAGTATTTGTTATAGGATACCCTGCACTTCGGTGACATATAATAAAACCAATTATTATATACCATATAAGTCTCTAAACTTATCCCTACTCTTACTTTCTTCGTGTATTATTTCTAATACCTTATTTTCAACTAAGACAACTCTTAGTGTATAGATTTCAGATACTCGTTTCACATTTATACATAATATTAATTATGTAATTTAGCACGGCTATTACCAGCTATCCTTAGAAGTTATCAAAGGATCTTCAGGCTCTCTTACGAAGCTTATTCGCTTATTTCTCAAAGGATTACAATTGTCGTGCAATCAATCTTATTTCACTTCTACCGTTAGCATATATCTCTAGACTTATATACACACCCTAGATATCTAGGTTCACAGGGTTATTCAACATATGTTACCATATGAGGGAACAATTCAATTATTCTGTACGGATTGTATTAGTATACAGATTAAATCTGATGCTGATTCTATCCTTTGGGGAGGTTTAATGTATCCATAACCAGTGTTAAAGCCTTTACTAAGTGTCTTAGCTGCTGGTATATGTAAACAATTTGTGGTAAGGTTAAAACTATCTAAATCGTGATAATATAGATCTCCTACTTCATGAAGTCTTGCTATTTCTTTTGGCATTTCTCCTAGTACACTACATTTATTTGCACCAGATGCAATCATTAATAATTTCGAACTAAAATTATTACCCACATTTGCATTTCCACGATTAGTTTCTTTTGATAAACCTGATACCATTTTCATTAATTCACTATTCTTCATCCTACATTTAGATCTATCATCTCTATATTCAGAATAGTTTATTGCTAATTCATATAAATGATTTTTCTTTAAAAAATCTATTACTTCATCATGAATTGTGTCTACTTCTATTGTAGAATCATTTCCATACTTTTCTATTATTTCATCTAAACAACTCATTCCCAAACATGTTAATTTATAATGATCATATCCTTTTTGACCATTAGTAGACATTATCATTGCATTTATTATTTTATGCGATACTGCTACTTCTTTTCTTCCATCTCTTTTTATAATATTCATAATACACATCTCCCTTTTCTTCTATATATTGTAATCTAATGTTTGTCCTTATGTATATAAATATATTATTCAGCTTATCTATTTGATAAGTATAGATAATATACTAAATATATAAAAAATAAAAGATAAGAGTGTAAACCCTTATCAATTATTCGTAATAGTATAATTATTGTTCTTTGTTAGATACTATTCTAGATATCTCAAATGATGTTATTCCTTCAGTTTTCATCTTTTTATTTAAATATTCTTCTATATTGAAATCGTCATAAGCCAATACAATATGATAAGTTATTGTTTTCTCATTCTTATTATCTATACTAAAACTTTCTATGGAATATCAGTATCGTTCTTCATTTTACTTGGTCTGAAGACCAAGTCAGTATCTTTGCTTGTATTTCAGTTGAACTGTTGTATTATGCTATATTCAAGTTCAATTTTATTTATTAATCATTCTGATTAATAAATGTGGTTTATGATTTTCTTATTTATTTGTATCTATAATAATGAATTTTATTATCTAATAATATATTTTTCTAATGATTTATTTATTAATCTATTTACTTTTCTATTTGTGTTTTATCTTTTACATTTATGTGAATCTAACAATAGAAAGTTACAACTACTTTTTAGTACCTATTTGGGATAGCTGTGAAAACATATAAACCATATACCAAATGATATGTATATACCTATATTGTTATTTTCTAAACAGATAACTATAATTATTTTATATTAAATGTAAAAAATAAAGAGAGGAAACTAATCCTCTCTTAAATCAGATATATCTACTTTGTTTATTTTATCAATATACTCAAATAAATTTATTACTGCCATCAATTCAGCATATCTATTCATATCAATTACTTCCAAATCAAAACATGTTCCAATATTGTTTAATAAATTTCTATAAATATAATATAAATCACTTTCAAGGAATATATATTCTTGTAATATTGATAATTTATATATAAGACTTTGAATTACTCTTTTTTGATTACCAAAACTATTTATAAAATTATCTAATTCTTTTTTATATTTTAAATTTCCTTTCAAATTTATCTTAATAGATTTTTCTTTTGTGTTTATTATATTTTCTTTACCATATGTAATAATATATTTATTAAAATTTAATTTTTGTGATATTATTTTATTTACTATATTAACATCAGATCTGTCTTCTAATAAGTGTGGTAATTCTATTATACTATCTACTATTTTTTCTTTATTTAACATCTTATGTACTTTTATAAAATTAGAATAAGCATACATATCACTGTATACCTCTTTTGGTAATAGTCTGTACCAATAATCTATATTTTTTTTCTGATGAATTGAATATATTTTCTATAGAAACTTCTAAGGTATGGTTAATCTTGTTCATATAATCTCATTTGTCGTTATTAGATAATTTTAATGATAATTTTAAATGTCCGATTTCATGTAAAATAGTAATAATCAATAAATCAAAAACTGTAGGTTCTTTAATTAAAGAACTTATAAATTTTATAAAATCAGGAGATGATTTTTCTATATTTTCTACAAGTTTATTTATATCCTTATCTATTATTATATCTATCACATCAAATAACATATAATCTCCATATACATAAGATACTCTCATATCTACATCTTCACCTAACTGAACATTTATTCTAAAATGTTTTATAGATTTATCATTCATTTTAAATGTAGTTATAATATTATATATAAATTTCATATAATCTAAACTAGTGTGTTTTTCATCAATTTTTATCATAATAATCTCCTTTAAAATAAAGAGAGGAAACTAATCCTCTCTTTACTATTAAATTAATTCTAAATTTGTTTTTTCTATTATTACTCTTATATTTTTAGTTAATTCTCTAAGCTCAATAGTAGTTATAGGAATATCTATAAGTATCAATTCTGATATTATATAATTTTGAACATAATCTTTTATTATTCTTATATTCTTTATCTCTGGGATGGATATTTGTACACCAATATCACTTTCTTTTATTCCAAATAAACAACTAGAATGTATAGAATATATATTAGACGTCATTATCATATCTAATTCATTCTCTAAATAATATCCCATATTATTACTTATAAACATTAATCTTATTTCTTTTTTAATATCAATTTTTACCTTTTCACTCCATTCTAAAAATTTCATTTTAATCAACCTCTTTCCATAAATTTTATATTATCATTATTCATGAATATACTAAATATAACTTCATCTTTCTTTTCTAATAATGTGCCTCTGTATATTCTTTGCACATAACCCTGATACATATATTTGACCATAATAGTATTCATTTTTTCAAAATCCAATACAAAGTCATCTCTAATTGTATATTGATCTACTAGAGATTCATTATTTAATACAAAATGTATCCTTATCCTACCGTATTTCATAAACATGTTATATATTTGAATATTAGATATATCTATAAATTTGTTAATAAGCTTATTAAAATACTTCATATCAATATTGTTTCTATTGATAATCACTCCACCTTTATCATAATGATTAGATAAAGTATCAATATTATATTCATACACTATTATATTAAATATTCTTTGTAATTCTAGATTGTTATCATTTATATAATGCATCGTGGTATAGTCAACATTTCGTTCCACATTCATTTTATATTTTCTATCACTTACATATCTTTGAGGATCTGTAAATTCTAATTGATGTATGGATTCATGAAATAGACTATATAATATTTGATTCTTCATATATATTACATTATAAAAGTTTTGGTCTTTCATTCTTACTCCCATATAAACTGTTATTTTATTAAATATATTACCAGCATATTTACTTTCAAACACCGTATCATAATTAATATCCAATTTCATTGATGGAAAGTCTACTAATATGGTTTTCTTCAGATATGTAAAAACTTCTTGTATAAAGTTGTGATATAAGTAAATATAATCCAACCTTAACTTACCTCCTTAAATAAATTTTTATAAAAATTATGTATCTTTTTATTTATAAGTATAAGTGATAGAGATGCAAATATTATATTTGCTATGTATAGACTGTAAAATTTAATTAAACCTCTGTTTATGGTAGGTTTACTTATTATTGATATTATAATAACCATAATCAATGCGATACATCCTGCTATAAACCAAACTCCTATACAGGACCTAAAAACCTTTAAATTATTTAACCGTTTATTCATATAAATCCCCCATAAATTTATTTTACATAATAAATTAATTTATCATAATCATATTGAGTTAATTTTCCAGTATCTTTTAATTCCAATAAAGTTTCTTTTGTTATATTGTTAGTATTTATCATGAGTTTAATATATGGACCTAGTAGTGACATTATATTATAAAAATCAGACCCAATATATTCACTATTAATAGAATTTAATGGTATTTCAACAGGTTTAATTTCATTTAAACTTATTATGTTTTTTCTTAATTCTAAATTTGTTAATATATCCTCCTTTATTATATTTGGTTCTCTATTCATAAACTTTTTCATATTATGGTTCTCCTTTACATTATTATAATATACAATTATATTTATATTTTAATCTATATAGTTTACTACTTCATCTACATCTTCATAAAATTCTTTTTGCTCTACATTTTTATCAGCATATTCTATCATTTTTTTATATGATGGTTGTAATATTGTTTCTATAGTCTCCCTTGTGCTATTATCAGGATGATTAATATAATCTAAAACACTATCCTTAATAGTATCAAGTAGATCTTCATTAAACTCTTTATATATCTCCTTATAAGGAATATTAAGAACCTCAGATTGACTTTTGAATGTTATGGTTAGTAGGTCTAATATTGATCTGAATTGTATATCTTTAAATATTTCTTTTTGTCTCAATATATATTGAATCTTATCATAGTTGTCTATATCTAAGATAGTAAACCCATTTTGTCTAAATGTCATGTTTATTTTTTCTGTAGGGTTATAATTTAAGAACGAATCATATTTCATTAATCCATCTTTTATAAAGTCATTAAAATAAACTGATTCTACTTGATATAATTGTTCTTTTACAGATAATAATATTTTATTATTCACATTATCGGAATTTCTAAATAAATTTTTATAATGAGAAATATCTCCGCACATTAAAAAGTGAATTTCCCCTTTTTCTATATCTATAGCTTGTGCTGATATATATTTCATATTACTACATAATGGTATGAATTCTAAAAGATTAGTATTATTATAAGAAGCTTTTACATACATTATGATATTGGACAAATAAAATAAAGATTCATCTTTTATATTATTGATCATATATTGGACTCTGTCTTCATATGTAGATTTTATATCCATCCCTAAAGCTGTAGATATATTATATATATGATCGTTCATATATATAATTTCAGAATAAACTTCACCTTCCTTATTATTTTCCTTTTTAAACATACCTTTTATTTTATTTATAATATTCATATTAAATTCCTCCTCAAAAAATAAAGAGGACAAAAGAGTCCTCTTTTATATTTAGTTTGTTACTTCTTCTATATGCTTTTCTAATTTATCTAAATCTTCTTTAACCTCTTCTATTTTCTCTTTAACAATCATCTCTTTGACTTTTTCAATACCTTTCGATATAGCTAGCCCTAATAAAATACCTCCAGCTAAAAATGATAAGTTGTCTTTATTTAAATTTTTCATAATTCATTCCTCCAATTAATTATTCTCTAACAAGAATATAGCTTCAATCCATTTTTTTGAATCGTTTGTATTTTTCAATTTAAAATAAGCAGAATAAGCTGTTATATCAAAATTCAATTTATTAGCATCTTCTAAAGTAATAGTAATCATATTATCTTCATCAGATTGATCTTTATGAAAATGATATGAATTTATATCACATAATATTCTGTTATTTTCTAGACTAGCAAAGCCTCTGTTATCAGAAATATATCTACTATTAAAAGTACATAATTTATTACGATTTTCTGAATATAATTTTATAGCTGAATTTATAACAGATGAGTCTATATCATTCATATCATCAAGACATATTAAAGGTATATTAGTTATTTGTGGATCAGGTTCATCTTCAACTATATTATTTTCTTGTATATTCTTTAGAAATACTTTTAAATGAATATACATATCTTCATTAGATATTCTTTTAGATATAGAAAGTATCTCTCTACATTCATCTAATATTCTAATTCCATGCATAATATATTGAACTACGTATTCTTTTCCATCCAATATTATTTTCATTATTCGATCATTAATATCATATTGAATATGACCTTTGTCTTCTGGGATAAATTTTTCTTTAACAACCAAATTATACCAGTTAGGTATGAATGATATATCTAACCCACTAGGTGTATACTCATCTCCAGTATTGTAGAAATATTTATGTGTTGTAATTAAATCAGGTCCAATGAATTCTATATGAGTAATCAATTGACCATTTATATGTAAAGGTGATATATTAGTTGTATTTACACTTGTTGGACTATTTAGAGTAACCTCAGTTGAAGTGAAATTATATAAATTACTAGTACTTCCATGAATACATGTTTCTATTTCATGAATAGGTATAAATTTTACATTCTTCTTTTCAACTGCAATACTCATAGCATCGTCCATTGACAAATATGATAAACTTAGATCTTTTATCTCTTCTTCGGTAAACAATTGTTCATATATATCTTTAGGTGTACCTACATCTGTTAAAAATTCTGAGTTTTCTCTATCTTCTAATTGATATCTAACTACAGGATTCATAACTTGTTTTACTTCTGACATATTATTTGTCCCCCTTCTTATTTTCTTCGAATTGTTTTCTTACAGGATGATCTTTATCAAACATTGGTCTGAACCAAGCTTCAGGTAATGTATCTTTTATCCATTCTAATGCGATTGGTTCTATTGCTATAGATAATACCACTGACATTGTAGGTGGATAATCTTCGACTTTATCATCCCATCTACCATTCATTGCATTATTAGCACTATCTTTATTTTTACTATCTATAACTACTCTATTCATAACTTCTGTTGCTTGAATATCAAACATACCTTTACTTACTAAATCTTTAATTCCAAATTCATAAAATGTCATTATAATCTACCTCCATTTTAATTTAAATATACTTTCTTTAATAGCTTTTGGTTCTGGTGCTTTAGGTTTTGGTGGTGCTAATTTTTCTATATTTGATTTAATTAATCTTCTATTTTTATCTATTAATTCAGCAGCTTTTTTTAAACATTCCTTATTAAAACCATTATAATCATCACATTTAATATGAAACTTTTCTAAGTCATGTCCAATAATATCTTCGTCATCTAGTATAATTATATTAGATAATCTAATATCAATATAATTATCTGTTATAAATTTATGTATCTCATCAGCTCTTGATGATTTACTTAAGTCTGGAGTTTCATATAGTTTATCAAATATGATATTATATAATTCTAAATTTAATTCTATATCTTTTAAACCAGTATTACTATTTCTCCATGATGAAGATATACATATCTTAGGATTATTCATATATGACATTAATAGTTTTAAGTTTTTCATACATATAGGATCAAAATTTAAGTCTGCATCTTCATGAGCACATTCATGATTTTTTACTTGATAATCTATAAATCTAAAGGTACTAAGTACTCCATCTATGTCTAAGAATATATAATTGCCTACCATTGTTCATCAACCTTACTTAATGTCCAATGTCCATTTGAATCGTATTTCTTAAATTGTTTATCTTTAGTGTTTATGCAATAAGCAGGCATACTACAAGATCTTATATTTTTTGTAGCATATAATATTGAATGGAATAATGCTTTTTCTATATCTTGTATATTTGAATTTTGAAATGCTGCTTCTGCTCTTGTACAACCAGAACCTATAGATTGATACTCTCTTATTTTTATTACGTTAAAATATGATGTTATGTAATATAAGTCTTCTTTATATCCTACTAGAATATCAGCTAAATCATTTTCAGATAAATTATTATTTTTGACTAATTGTTTGATTGCTGGACATAATTGATTTACCATAAAATCAATATCAATAGTCAAATTATTATCTTCAATATCTTTTTGTGATGGAAAATGTAATTGTCTTTTTAATGATTGTATCATAGTTAATGAACCAGCACTTCCAATTACAAAATCATTAGAAGTCCAAATTTTATTAATTTCATATGCAATACTTTCGCCTCTACTAACCATTGAATCACCCATGATATGTACCGTTTTGCTTCTCTTGTCTACTACTCCTAAAATTACTGTCATTTTAATCGTCTCCTCTTCATTATAATTTATTTATATACAATATACTGTTTACAATACTATAATATACAATTATAAATAAATTTGATATAAAATATAAAGGAGTTAAATACTCCTTTATATAGTTATTTGGGTTTAGACCATTCTTTTATATCTTCTTCTGTAAATTCATCTATTGTTTTTTCAATCTTCATATCATTATCCATGATAAATCTTATGTAATTATTATAAGATTGTATTAATTCTACCATCTCTAATGAGTAATCTTGTATTTCTTTAGTTACTCTTCTTAGATTATATCTATCCTTATTTACTAATTCTTTAGTACTTATATATAGTTCTTCTGATATATTTTGTAATGTTTTTATTATAGGCATTACTCCATTAGGTTTAGGTAATCTTGTTTCTTCTACTTTTAATGTAAGTGATAATGTTTTTAATCTACTTGTAGATTTTATTTCATGAGTATTGTTTTCTGATACTTTATGTAATATTCTGTTTTGTTCTGATATGGATTTTAATAAATCATTTTTATTCATTTATATACCCCATTTACATTTTATATTGATACTCCCTTCTTGTCTGTTCTTATCAGTTATCTACGATTATTAGTTCTTATTTATAATTACGAATCTAATTATGGATTTATTTCTTTTAAATTAATGTGAATTACGTAATTATTTTTTATTATATTTAACCAGTTTATGAAATATAAGGGATTAATCCCTTATATTGTATTTATGGATGGTATTTATATATTACTACATTATATGGAAAATCCTCTGCTAATATTTCAATTATATTATATAGCTTCTTCCAATCTCCTCCACCATTATCACATCCAATTAGATAAGGTATTGCTATATCACAATTAGCATTTAGAAATAATCTTGTAAAACCTCTTATTAATGCATTATAATTAGTATATTTTTTATCATTACCATAAAAATCTTAACCAAATAAATTAGCTACAAATTTAGTATTATTAACAGATACTAATTGACATATACCTAATAATGGTTTATTCTCTTTATAATGCTTTTCACATAGTCTCATATAATCATTATACACCACTGGATACCTATCTTTCATTTCTAATGCCAACCCACTACCCATTTTTGCTTGCGTATTTACTTGATGGCAAATTATATTTTCCTTTGCATTGAATATAGAATCCTCTACAATTCTTATCAAAATTTTACACCTCTTTCTTTATACTGATACTGGCATTTTTATTGCACTATGATGTTTATAATCTATAAGTTTTACATCGTCTGATGTAAAATCATAAAAATCTTTTATTTCTGGATTTATCCAAAATGTAGGACTATTATATAAATCATTCTTTCTAGATAATTGCTCATTCATTCCATCTATTTGATTTTCATAAATGTGAGCATTATTTATTACGTGAGTAAACAATCCAACTTTTAGACCTGTTACTTGAGCTAACATATGTACAAGTACAGCATATTGAGTTGTGTTAAATGGTAAACCTAATGGTGTATCTGCACTACGTTGTATTAGCATACAGTTTAATCTTCCATCAGTAACATCCCATAAGGTTTGGAAACAGCATGGATATAGAGCACCTTTATCTAAGTGTGGTATTTGCCATAAATTTATCATCATTCTTCTATCTTGTGGATTATTTTTTAAAGCATCTATAAGTGTATCTATTTGATTATATTTCTTAACAATCCATCCATAACTTTCTCCTATAGTACCATCTTCCATTTCCCACTCATTCCATATATTAACATTTTGATCTTTTAGTTCTTGTACTATATTAGATTGATCTTTAAAAATCCATAGAAGCTCTTTAACAGCAGTTTTAAATGCAACGAATTTAGATGTTAATATAGGAAATTCATTTTCTAAATTAACTTGTATAATTTGATGTGGTAATTTATATGTAGAGACCCCAGTTCTATTATTATCATAATATCCATCTTTTAAAATGTTTTCTGATAGTTCTAAATATTGTTCTTCATATGATTTCATTTTTAATTCCTCATTTCTTATATTATTTTTTGTTCTACTGTACATATTGTATCATAATGATTCCCACCATGACACCATGACTGACCATTAATATTTCTATAATTTCAAAACCTCTGACCTTTCCCACACCACAACTATTCCAACCAAAAGAAATAACTATAGCACCTTTTGTTGTAACTCTTGCTATCTCTTTTTTCTGCTCACTCCAATAACTAGATTGAGTTGTAGTTTTATCTACACTCATTCCTAATTTCTTGTAAGATTCAGACACTTGCCTAGATGAATAAGGTGGATCGTATAGTACCATATCAACTGAATCTGATGGTATTATTTTTAAGAAATCTACAGCATCTTTATTAAATATAGTATCATATTGAGGATCTAGATCGTTTGTTATATTTGCTATAGTATTTTTATTAGCAAAAGGATCTATAACCACCTCTTTACCAATTATATATTTTGAAATTAATTGTTTTATAGGTAGAATTTCAAAAGTATTTTTAGATGGCATATTCCAAACTCTATTTATTAACATATTAAATCCCTCCTCTCCCTAATACAAAGTTTATGTCTATGTAATATAAAAAATAATAGGGGAACAACTCCCCTATTAAGTTAAAATAATATATCTTCTATTTTCATTGAATCTTTTCCTCCGAATGTATTCAAAGTATTATAAGTTGAATCTTTATTGAAGAAATTAAATCTTTTTAATTCAACTCTTTGTTTAATCTCAAATAACGTTTGTAAATCATACTTTAATAAGTCTTTGTATTTATTTAATAAATCATTTTTATTATTATTATATTCATCATTCAACTTCTTCAAATCTTCATTATATTTTATTTCATTGATAGCTCCTTCACATAAACAACAAGATCCTATTGTTGTGTATATATCTTCTTTAGATTGAATAGTAAGTTTAATGTTACCACAATATGGACATCTCTCAGTATCATTCATAATTACAGACTTAGTGGATTTTAAATTACTATTCAAAGAATCGTAATAATATTCATATACTACTGTTCCATCTACATAATCATGGCTCATTTTAAAATAACTAATAATATTATCATTAGGAATAAGTTTATCTTCATCTTTACAAGATTTACATTCTTTTTGATTTACACAGAATATACATAAATTTTTACTCATATTTAATTCATCCCCTCTTATTTACATTTCTTTTCTGCTAAAGTTACATAAATTTCTTTAGTCTTATCATCTATTTCTTCTGACTTTTTTATTTGAAATTTTATTTTATTCTTTATAGATAAACCTCTAGTATCTATAAATAACCCATCAATCAATTTTATATTACTTTCTCTATATTTATTATTACAACACTCCAATTCCAATACAAACTTTTGAAACTCTTGTTCATACTCCTCATATTTATTTTTCTTACACATAAATATACTTAAAGGATTCTTAAACTTTTCTGTTACTCCTTCAGTATCAAAGAATTGTTCTACATGATTATATTCATCTATTACAATACATATGTTTAATAAATCCTCTATAGATATATCTCTAAATTCCTCTATAAATATTTTATGAGTAATATAATTATAAGTAACTCCTACATTAGTAATATTAGCTGGATTATTTGTTCCTATAAATATTTCTTTATCTTTATCTATTACTTTAAAACCATTATGTTTAAGATACGATATAAACTTTTTCTTATTCATCTCTCCAATCAAACTCCTTATTTATTTTATCCTTTCCAAAATTCTGGTCTAATACTCTTATACATTTCTACTTTAAAATAATACTCTAATAATTTCACTATATCATTTAACCTTTTCATCTCCTCTGCCATATCATTTATATCTGAAATAATATTAATACTAACACAAGATTTATTTAATATTATTTTATTAATATCAGAATTTGAATTACTTATACTATAAGTATCAAGATATTTAGTATAATGTAAATTGTTCTTAATCAAATAATCTTCAAATGGTGAGTGTAATTTCACTATTTTTAATTTATCGAAAATAGATTTAATAGATAAATCTTTATCCATTTTATTCATCCTCCTCAATTTCATATTCGATTTTACCATTATCTATATCAAAAGCTTTATCTATTTCATTTTCCAATATCCTTTCAGTATCTAAAGATTCTAAATACTTTATACATTTTAATCTTCTTTCTTTGATAATATTATCTGTTTCATTTTTACAAACATCTGGTGTTAATTGTTTAAAACTTCTGATTAGTTTTAATCTGTTTGTTGATAAAGTCATGTTTAAATCTCTCCTTTAAATTTAATTTTTATTAAGATAATCTTCAAATTCTTCGTCGGTCATTTCTTTAGCAAGCAACATTTCAATTTTATCTTTATCTTCTTCTCTAGTATATTTTTCTATTATCTTTATAATATCAATATAATCTTTCACTATATGTATATTCATTATATTAAATACCGCTTTATATTCATTTCCTATATAAAAATTTTGATGAATTAAATATCTATCCTTATCATTCTCTTTTATTAATTTAAAATCATAAGACATAAATTCATAACCAGATTCAGATAACGTATGCTTCCATTTATCCTCAATATTATTTATATAAATTTTATTTATTTTAGATTTATATAAAACCTCACCATCATTACATATATATCTTTTTGATTCTAAATGTTTATCATTTATATAATCTTGATATCTTAATAATAAAGTGATATTATTTGTATCTTCATTAATACCATCAATTGAATTATCTCCCTTATAATTATTAAACAACTTAGTTAAACCATCACCCTGAGTTATATTTCCAACTCTACACCATTTAGAAAATTTATTCTTTGTTTCTAAAGATAATCTTAAAGTCATTGATGTCATAATTTCTTTATTATTTTTCATATTAAATCTCTCCTTTATAAAACCTAGTAAGTATTCTTTTTCTCACTCTTAATGTAGATAAAAATACAACTCCTATTCCTTTTTCATTATCTTTTAATATTTCTGTAGAGTATAAAAATCTATAGTAATCACTTTCTAATAAATCAAAAATTGAAATATGTATTTTATATAATATGTAACAACGGTTGTCTTCTTCTAACTTGCATATCAAGATATTACCATCAAATTTATTTCCTATCTCTGGTATTATAAAAATATTAACTTTATCTGTTTGATTATTCATATTAACAGTAAACAATCCAGTTCGTTTACCATCAACTAAAATCATAGAGTGGAATAACGCTCCTTCTGGTTTACTACCTTACCTATACCTATATCTTGTCTTTTTATATCTTTTAATAGTCTCTCGCAAATCATTTATAAACACTCCTTTATAATAATTTCTATATACTACTCATATATATAATATATAATCATAAAAAAATTAGGAAGAATAAAATCCTCCTATGTAATAATATTATAATAAATTTACAAATTTTAAATATAATGTTTTAGTCTCTTTTCTGAGATCAGATGAATCTATCATAATTCTTATCATTTGTATCGTAAAATCACGATTCCAATTACATCCAATTACATCCCTACCATTACATCTTAAACATGAATATTCTAATTCTGGTAATTTCATTCTACAAAAATTATTAAACATCTCCTTATAATGGAAATATTCACCTTCACCCAATTCATCTATTAAATTAGAAATTTTTTCTAAACCCTCAACTGGTATCATAGAAGATATCTTGTTTAAATACTTTTCTTTAGTACTTACTCTATCTATTGTATTAGTTGGAATATTATCTTTAGCTAATCTATCTAATTTACTATTAGATAAATTATAACTCCCTACTTTTGATTTTAATATTTCTTTTAATTTACCTTTCAGTTTATATTTCATGATAAATATTATATAGGCTTTATCTATATTCTTTGAAGCAATTATAATATCATCATTTAAACCTTTATATGTAAGGTTATATAAATCACCTATTACTTGAGATACATATTCCTTAGATATAGTTAATTTAAATCTAGCCAATACATTATCATCTTCAATTACTTTTAATCTTTTTATTGGTATTAATGGAACTCTAAGTTCTTTTGAAATTCTTTTTAATATTTCTTCTCTACTTTGTTTAAAATTATTTTCTATCATTTTAAATCTCCCCTTCAAATTAAATATTATATATTTACTCATCTATATAATATATAATCATATATTAATGCTTTTACACAAAAAATAAAGAAGGGAATCTATTCCCCTCTATTATAAATTATTTATTTGATTTAGGGTGATCTGATTCTCCTTTAATCCTATCAGTACGAAACATTTCATATTTTCTATGTTGTTTTAAAACATGAAACATAAATGTGAGTAATTCAGTTTGACCATCATCTTTTATTTCTTTTATGTAATCGTATATAACTTTTTTATCTTCAACCAATTTATCTACATCTACATTTATTCTGTATATAATATTACATGTTTTATTATCATCTTCTAATTTACATATTATAAAATTTTTGAGTACTCCAACATCTTCATTAATAATAAATATATTAGCATCTGTACCATCTTTCATTTTTATTTTAGATACTCCTCTTTTACCATGTCTATCTTCAATTTTAATTTTTAAATTACCCTCCTCACCTTTTATAATTTCAAATTTGTGTGGAAATACCTCTTTTATCATATTAATCATTCTCCTTTCTTATTCTCATATTTTATTATTTTAAGATAAATTTCATCATAAGAAACTACATCATTTTCTATTTTAATTTTTTCTAATACCTTACCATCTAACCAAACAGTTATCATAGATGTTTCACCTAATTCATCTAATACCTCTTGTTCTAAAACTTTTATCATATCTTCTGTTATTATTATTGTATATTGATCATATGGAGCTGTTACTTGAAATATGTTCATAATATATTAGTCCTCCTTCTAAAATATAATATATGTATTCAATATAATAATATATAATTGTAGATAAAGTTAAAATATATAGGAGGGTTTTCCCTCCTATATTAAGTTATTGCATTATTAGTTTTCCATCATCTCTTCTAGATATTTCCATTTAATTCCTAGTTTGTCTTTAACCAATCTATCCAATTCTATTAAACCTTTATTTATACTACCTACTTTTTCAAGGCTGCCAATCATACGAGCTAAAATTCCTTCCACAGCGGTAATTGTATGTATTTTCTCATCAGGTCTAAATTCACTGAAAGGTTCCATCCCTTTTGGATACATTCCTTTAACTACTCCTTTTAATGCTGAGTATGCCACCTGCTTATCACCTGTAGATAGCTTATCTTCATACTTACAGAATATTTCTATTAATAAACCTTCATCTACATTCTTCAATTTACCAGTACTATCTAATTTATAATCGGCATCTAATAAACCATTATTAGGAATATCATATTTACTTAATATTTGTTTTTTATCTCTAATTGGTTTTTCATACGCTTTAACTATTTTTTGTAATGATTCAGATAATTGATCTATTTCTACTGTTCTAGAAATCTTTATATCTTGTACAATTCCTTCAACATGAGATTTAATTGGAATTCTTCCTAATTCAGAAATACCATCCTCATCATCGGATAAATTCTTTAATAATATATTTACATCCTCTTGATCATATGCATTTTGGAATACCATTAAAGAATCTCCTTCTTTAATAGGTTGACCTTTCTTTACCATAGAAAGAATATTAGAATCTTTAGGTATTATAACTTCTTTCTTTATTACAACATCAGAAGCCATTGCATCTGATAACCAATCAGAAATGACTGTACTATCTTCATAACCTTCCTCAGTATTCATTACAGCCATTTTACATATTACATAACCAGAGTAGGCAGGATTACGTCCATCCCCAACTTTATTAGAGTATGATAATTTATCATAAGCAACTATATCTTTAGCTTTTATTTTTTGACCTTGTTTAACACAAGGGTCTAATTTAATAGTAATATAAATACCACCATTAGAGTTCTTTTCTACCTTTTCTTCTAAACTTATAAATTCATGAGTACCATCTTTATATCTCAACACCATATATGAATCTGTTAATTCTGCAACCTCACCATCAGCTTTACAATTATAAGAGAATGTGTTTGATGTAAAGTAAGGCATCGCTTGGTCTGCTCCATTAGTAACTAAATTAGGCATACCTTTTTTAACTCTCATACTATGAGAACCTGTTTGTATAAATGTCATAGCTGATCTAAAAGGATCATCAGAAGTAGTTCCATAAGGAGTCAATGCTTCTGTAGGACAAAATGTCTTGGTAATAGAATACTGATCCTCATTATGATCTATTTTAAGATATCCCCTTTTCCCTTGAACATTAGAATCTATTGTACAAGAACGATTAACTCCAACATTACCAGCAAATCCAGTAGACATAGCTACAAGATTAATCATATTTTTATTATAAGTTCTCTTATCTAAAGAATATGATCTATCATTGTTCATACCAGATAGACCTTTATGAGATAAAGCACATTCATCTTCCCAATCCATTATTTCATTTAATACAGATTTATCCCCACAAGTTGAGTCTAATAATATAGCATCTATAATAGCTGTTCTCTTCATAGTCATAGGTTTAGTCTTACCCTTTTTAATAAATGTCTTATAATCACCATAAGACGTAGCTATACATTGATACGCATAACCAGCTAGTAATTCATTACTTCTATAACGATTACTTTCAGGATTAGTATGAGCTATATACTTATTATCCACTAACAATTTATTTGCTAGTAAGCAAAGTGTAACATAATCTGTCGGTAAATTATATCTTTCTAATACATCTTCTGTTATCCCATCTATCATTAACTCATAAAAGTTATCCAGACCATCGGCTAATATTCTACCTCCATAAATATCTAAGAAATCTAAAAACATCGTAGGATTATCTATTTCAGTTAAAGAATAGTCCTCTGTATTACATTCTTTCAACCCATTCATTAATAATGAAGAATCATAAGTTAAGGTATAGACGATATATCCATCTTTAAACTTTATGTAATCTTCAAATGTATTATTTATAGAAGGTCTTTTTTCTTGCATATTATATACTATCTTTGATTTATCTAATACTTTTGTTAAACCCTCATTGTAACCTAATACAACAATTAATGGAATTTTTGATGCTAGTATACTTGCTTGTGAATAATGGTATTTAGTACTAGTTTTTTGTAAATCAAAAGATTCTTTATAATCTTTTATATCTACACTTATTTGAGTAGAAATCATATCAGATAATACAACATTATCATTCCAATATATAATATTATTATTAGATTTATTTACAGCAAATGGTAAACCTTTATTATTATCTATTTTATCTTTATATTTTTTATTAATTTCATCTTGATTAAAATATATAATAGTATTAGGTGTTTCTATTGTAGAATATATAGTAGCTAAATCTATATAATCCATTGGAAGATCATACTTATTAGATATTTTAGTATTATCTCCTGGAGTTATTTTTAATCCTTTAAATTCGTTTTTAGATAAAGTTTTATAAATCAAATCAGCAGTTGGATAAGATTTTCCTGGAGCAGACAATCCAAATCTTCTAATAAATATCTTTTTATAATTAGATACAATTTGAGCTGTATAAACATCTGTTTTAGATATAGGGATTAATACATATTGTCCAGAGATCTTTTTCTTATTACCTCTTAGAAATAATGAACTTTTATCTTTAAATTTAGGTAATTCAAATACGAAACTAAATCTTTGACCATGTGCATCTTCCATTTTAACAGTCCATGTCTCCACCATATCTTCAGAAGTTGATGTATCTTCTATTTGTATATCCCTAACCATAATAGGATTTTTCTTAGTAGATAATGAATTTAGAATATCTACTATATCTTTATTTATATCATACACAGTATTGAAATTCACAAATTTTAAATCATTCCACTCCTCATTTACTGTATCTATTTTATTATTTAAAGATAAAGTGGGTAACTCCTTATTCTCATCTTCTTTAGATAATAATTCTTTTACTGTTTTATTCTTTATCTTTACATTCATAAATTCTTCATGTACTTTATTTAATCTAGCTTGTCTACTTGCATTGATTTTTACCTCACCATTTGTTACAGCTGCTTTTAAAACTAAATTCTTGAAATCATCTGTATCATTATCATTTAATTTATCCAGAGTTTCATCCTCTGACATAGATTTAGATGCTACATCTGATACTTTATTAATTATATCATCTATATTCTTATCTCCACTTTGTCCTGTAAGATTATGTATCTTAATACCTTGTGAAGTTTCAATTTTATCCGATATATTAGCGACTATAGCTTGCGGTGAATCTTTTATGTTACTATCATCAACTATCGGTTCTTTATTGACAAATTTTATTAATAGACTTTCAAATTTAGGAATATCTTCTTTAGTCAATTTATCAGGTTCAAATTTCATATATCCATTATTGGATAATAATAAAAATTCTATACCTTTAAAATCCCATAAACCATCAGGATGTTTATCATTAATCATTCTTATAATACAAGATAATATATTTATACTTTGAGTATAAATTAAATCTCTCTTATCTTCTATAACATGGTCTAACGGTATAAGTATAGTTCTCTTATTATAAATACCATCTAATCTTTTATCTAATATTAATCTTTTTATAAAATCAATATAGAAATCTACAGCTTTGTCATTTGTAAGTGAATTATTTTTATAGAAAGAGTCATTATAAAAAGATAAATCTATAAACAAGTTTTTTCCAACATATTTATCATAATTTAAATAAGTATATTTTATATCAGAATTTTTTTCTTTTACAGTATCATACTGATTTAAAACTTCTTTAGGAGTTTTAAATCTATCATTATATAATAGATTATGAATTTTATTTTTATAACTAGAATTTATATTTTCATTCATATATTCTAACTCACTCTTAATTCCCAACACAACAGAACAATCTTCTTTTACAAACTCTATGAAACCACCAGTAAGAGAGTCTTCTATTTTACCTATAAATTCGTCTGGAACTAATTCTTGCTCAAAATTACCTTCAGATATAACTCCATTTTCTAACATCAATCTATTTTGTAAAGCTCTTTCTTGACATTCTTTATTATAAGCATCTATTTTAGCTTGTTTAATCATACCCATAAAATCACTTATCATTTCATAACTAGAAAACTCATTCATAACTTGTTCTTTTACAACTTTACTATTATTTAATTTCATAAACCACATATATTCAGTCTCATCATAACTTTCAAAACCACTTTTTTTGTACATATTAATAGCAACTTTATTCTTTTTATTTACAGTAAGATTCGTCGCATTGAGGTTTTTTATAGCAAAATTTAATATTTGAGAACCTAAACCAGTTCCTTGATACTCTTTAGACACTTCCATAGCCTGAATAGTATTATTATCTTTATTTACATTTACATATCCCACTAAAGCATCTCCATCATAAAAAGCTTTTCCGTTATAATTCTTACCTATTCTAACATGTTTAAATTGGGAACTATCATGTATTTTAATAGAAGAATATTTAGATAAACTATTTCTAGAACGTGGAGATTCATAATTATTATCATAATCTTTGAATGTTAATTCAAATATTAATTCATGTTTATTTCCACCTTTTTCTTCTACCTTATCTAATTCATCCCATATATTTATTCTTGAATCTTGTTTTAATTTAGATTTATCATCTTCATTTGTATCTATATTATCATTACTACTATCTGTACTATTTGGATTTGTTGGTTCAGCGTCCTCGGATTTAGATACATCCGCTTTTAATTTGTTGTCTTTAGTGTCATCTGGATTTATTTCGCCTTCTTTTAATTTTGGTTGTCCTTTATCGTCTTTGTCGATATTAGGATCATCATCTGTCCCATTATTCTTGTAATGTCTCATACTTAATGATGATGCAGTACCAAATACAGTTGATAACTTATCTAAACTATCTTCATTTAACACTTTCGACATTTTATCAACCATTACATAACCTTCATTATTTATATAGAAAGTAACATCTTTTTCTATATAATAAGATTCGAAATATTTTTTATTAAGTAATGGATTAGATGATAATATATCAGCAGCAGCATAACCACTACCATCTGGATAGGTATTTCTACCTAAAAGAAATACAGAACTTCCTCTCTTCTTATCTTTTAGATTAATAGGAAGATAAAAAGGTTTATTATACAACTTAAGAGATTTTATTTCGTCTATAAATATCATAAACTACTCACTCCTTTCTTATTATTCTCATGTTTCGATTTTCAATAAATATTTTTTTAACTTAACCTAAACATTGCAGTATAGAATGTTGAGGAGGTGTATCCAAATGAACTCTTATAAAGAAAACTTTTTGAATTTTGTGTCTAATAGTACACCAGAAGAACTAGCAAAATTCATATCTCTAAATGGAAAGAAATCCAGATTTAAAAGATTTATGTTTAGAGTATAATTCTAAAATAAAAACTATATATTAAATAAAAATTAGGAGGAATAAATATGTCAGTAGAACAAATTATACAAGAGGTTCAAGGAAGAAGAACACAAAGATCTGTAAACGTAAAAGAAGAAAATTTGGTTATGAAAGAATTATTAAACGACCGTTCTTTTAAAGCTGCGGTATATGGAAAAGATGGAGTAGAAGATTATATATGTCCAGCAGAAGAAATGGATTCTATGGTAGGAGGAATTATATCTAAGACTACAGGTATAAGTCAACCAGAAGCAGAGAAATTAGCTATCGAATATGAATATACGAAAAATGATGCAGGTCATATGATTAATGTAAGTAAAGAATTTGTCAATACTTATATGGATACAGGTAGAAAAATGTCATTAGGAAAAAGAAAAGATTCTGATATCTCTATTGCCCAAAAAGAAGTTCCTGCAAGAATGAGACATGTATCAAAGAAAATCGGAATAGATGAAAAAGGTGAAGATATCAGAGAAACAATCTATGTAGATGTAAAAGAACATAAAAGTATCAGAGTTATTTCTAAATAATATTATTCTAAACATTGTAGATACGGGGTTTCCCGTATCTATATTTTACGCAATTTAACATCCTAATAATTATATAGTAAAGGAGGTACTAAGATGGCTAATTTATTAGGGTATAGTACTAATGTTGCAAAATCTATAGTATATGCTACTGTTAATCATGTATCAGAAAATATGTCTTCAGTCAAAGATTTTAAAGAGACTAATGCCGATTTATTCAGATCAGCCTATTCTGATATTATTAATTATAAACAAACATATAAAAGGATGATGGATTATACTAAAAAATCACAAGTATATACTGCTGGTGAACAATTAAAAAAATCTCTTATGGAAGATTTAAGAGATGGTACTTTTTATAATACTAAAAGAATAGATCAAATATCTGCTGAACAATCAGGAATGAATTTTGATGATGAATTTGAAGGGTTAGATAATTTTAATTTTGATGATGAAGATTTTAATGATTCTCCTAGTCCTTCTAATGATAATATGATATCCAGTAACATTCATCAATCATCAGAAGCAAATGCTAATGCAATAAGTTCAGCAATAGTTAGATCAACAGAATACTCTACTCAAGTATCAAAAGAAAATACTAATTTATTATATGTGCAAAATACTAAATCGAATCAAATGTTTTCTAAACATCTTGGAGTTATAAATGATAATATAGGTTCTATGATGCCTGTTGTTGATATTACAAAAAGTATGGCAGAAAATCAAAAGAAATATTATGAAGAGTCTACCAAGTTACTTCAAGATCAAACGGCTTTATTAAGAGAAATATCTACTAAAATGAATACTATTATTGGTCCAGAAAAGAAAGAATCTAAGAAAAAGAAATCTTATTCTGATATTGCTATTGGTGGTATTCCAGATATAAAAGAATATTTTTCACATGTAAAAGAAAACGTTATGAACAATCCAGATTTAGGTCTAATTACATCTACTTTAAACTCTATGGGTGATGATACAAATGTATTAAAGATGTTGGCAGCTAATCCTTTAGGTATGCTTATGGAGGGTTTTGTTAGTAAATTCATAATAGGTAACGGTTTGAAGAAGAGTATGGGGAAGATAGATAAAACTGCGTCATCTCTATTCGGATCATTAACAGCTAAACTAAATGGGTTTACAGATGAAGATAGAGGAGATAATCCATTCACTGATAAAATTAGAGAATTAACAAAAATATTCTCTCCTGATACTGGTTTAAAAAAATCATTATCTCCTGCTAAATACCATAGAGGTGAAATGAAATGGAATGGAATTTCTGATAAAACTTTAAATGATGTAATACCACAACAATTAGCAAAAATAATTTCGTTATTATCTGGTATGCCTGCTCAGATATTTGATCATGAAAAAGGAACTTTTGTAGAACAACATCAAATCAAAAAGAATTTTGATAATCTAAAACAAGGTTATGCTGATTCAGCTACAAGAGATATAGAAAATGAAATGAAAGAAATGTCTAAGTATATAAATCTAACTTACTCTGAACAAGAATCTTTATTTAAAGATATGAAGAGTATGTTGAATACTATTTATGATAAAGGTATATTATTTGAATATAATAATAAAAATCTAGATCATAGTTATTATAATATACAAGATTCGGATAATTATGAAATTATAAAAGGATTATTTGAAGGTTCTAATCAAGATACAAAGAAAATGTTATCTCAAAATATAATGAGAAGTAGAGCAGATCAGAAAAATCATCTTACAGATATAGAGAATAAAGGTAATAGTGTTTATAATACTATTGACAATAATCTATTTGGTAAAGATGATTATAGAGTAGATGAAAAAGGAAATGTGAAGAAAAATTCTACTTTAACCTATAAAAATAGTCCTTTAAATGTAAATAGTGATAAAGGTTATAGTGGATTCTGGTATTTGGATCAAATATTAAGAGAGTTAAGATTTATTAGAAGTAATAATACAAGTAGTACTGGCAGAAGAAGAGGCACTTCATTAACAACACCAAATATAGACACATATAATATTCCAGATAATAATTCAACTAGTACTGAAGATTTAAGAGAAATAGAAACTAGAAGAAGATCTGAAGCATCATATGAAGTTACTAAAAGAAAAGCTAAAGATAATCATGGTCTTATTAATACCACTGATTACGATTCTGATAAATTACAAAGAGGTGTAGCTGGTAAAATTTATAATGTAAAGGAAACAGAAGAGTTTAGAAGAAACTCATTATTACAAAATAGGACGTCTTTTATACATGAGATAATGAATGATCTAGATGAGACGGGTACATCTTATGATAAAATTAAAACTATGACAGATAAAATTAAATCCATTGTTGATAAACCTAATCAAATAATGTCTAGAGTATTTGATAAAATAGATAATAAATTATATAGTTTAATTTACGGTGTTGGAGAAAAAGCTGATGATAGAAGTTTTGTAACAGTAATGATTGATAAACTTAAAGAAAATTTCAATAAATTCTCTACATGGTTAGATGAAAGAGTTATAGATCCTCTAACAGATAAAATAAAAGATCTTGGAATAAAAGATAAACTAAATGATATTCTAGAAAGAACTGGATTGAAAGATTTAGGTGCAAAAGTAAAAGAATATTTATTTGGTAGTAAAGAAAATGGAGTTGATGGTTTATTTTCTGAAATAGGAAGAGGAATCAAATCTGTATTCTCTGGAGCATGGGATTCTACTAAAAATGCTTTTGGTACAGTAT
>Ga0302209_10000111_pt1 | contig 37766 bp, 29 predicted proteins | sample II_Fen_E3_1_FD_194574 | JGI IMG/M metagenome (GOLD analysis project Ga0302209, IMG submission 194574) | Peat permafrost microbial communities from Stordalen Mire near Abisko, Sweden - II_Fen_E3_1 | ecosystem: Environmental > Terrestrial > Soil > Wetlands > Permafrost | place: Sweden: Abisko...
ACATCCTTTATCGCTTCGGTATCTCCATCTGTAAGTAGTGGAGGACAATTTATTTATGGCGGAAATAACTATCCGGCATCTATTTCGGGTGTAACGCCAGAATATCTGGACATTCGTAAATTGACCCTAGATCAGGGAAATATATTTTCAAAGCAACAAGTTGTAAGTGCAACCAAAGTTTGTGTTGTGGGAAAAACCATTACAAAAAATTTATTTCCCAATGGTGACAACCCCATCGGAAAGGTCATTCGTTTTAATAAAATTCCGTTTACAATTATTGGGACATTAAAAGAAAAAGGATATAATTCGATGGGGATGGATCAGGATAATATTGTACTGGCACCCTATACCACGATTCAAAAGCGGGTTTTGGCAATCACCTATATCCATGAAATTTTCACTTCGGCGCTTTCGGAAGAAGTAACAGATAAAGCAACTACAGAAATTTCTAGCATCCTTCGTACAAATCATAAACTTAAGGCAAGCGATAAAGATGATTTCAATGTGCGTTCACAAAAAGAATTAAGTACCATGCTCACTTCGACCACCGACATCTTAACTATATTACTGGCTTGTATTGCGGGAATATCGCTTTTAGTTGGTGGAATTGGAATCATGAATATCATGTACGTATCGGTCACCGAGCGAACCCGCGAAATAGGTTTACGTATGTCTATCGGAGCAAAAGGGAAAGATATCCTGTCCCAATTTCTTATTGAAGCAATAATTATCAGTTTTACCGGTGGAATTATTGGAATTATAATTGGAGTTGGTGCTTCTTTCCTGATCAAATTTATTATCAGCTGGCCCATTTCAATTCAACCGTATTCCGTATTTCTATCGTTTCTGGTGTGTACTGTCACCGGTATATTTTTTGGCTGGTATCCTGCTAAGAAAGCTTCGCAACTCGATCCTATTGATGCTTTACGTTATGAATAATTTAAATGGATTGAAAAGATATTCTCTCAGTACAGAATACTGATAGAACCGGATTTTAGGATTCATTTAAAAGCTGATAAAAGTCAATGGTATTATATTACATATTCATTATCTTTGCCTCACATGAAAACAAAAATCAATAAATTCGACAATAAAAACATCATTCAGTTTCTAATCCACTTCACCGGCTGGGGATTGTTTTTTAGTTTGCCTTTTCTTATTTTCTGGAAATATCCTGACTTTAATATTCTGGATAAAGTATTGCATCATTCTGTGACAGTGTTGTCGTTGATGACTGTATTCTACCTGAATTACTTTATATTGACCGAAAAGTTTCTCTTCAACAGAAAAACAGATAAATTTTTAATTTATAATATTCTTATCATTTTACTGATTGGAATTGCAGTCCATTTCTGGCAGGAAAGCAACATGCCACAAATGATGCAAAAAGAGAAATTCCCTCCCGAACTAATACCCCACGGAATATTTTTTTTAATGAGGGATATCATATCATTACTCACTGTTGCCGTATTGAGTGTTACAATCAAGATAACCGGTAAATGGTATAAGACAGAAGCTGAAAGACATATAGAGCAAACAGAACGAACAGAAGCTGAATTGAGAAATCTTCGGCAGCAACTAAATCCTCATTTTTTATTTAATACTCTGAACAACATTTATGCTCAGATTGCCATAAATCCCGATGAAGCTCAAAAATCAATGCTTGAATTGAGTAAACTTCTCCGGTATGTATTGTACGAGAATAATGAAAATTTTGTGGAATTGGAACATGAACTTAATTTCTTACACAATTATGTTGAATTGATGCGAATCAGGATCAATCCGGAAGTTAATATGAAAATAAATATTTTAGTAAATGACACTAAGAGTCTTGTGGCACCATTATTATTTATAACGCTTATTGAAAATGCCTTTAAACATGGAATAAGCCCTACACAACCTTCGTTTATTGATATTGACATTCATCAGAACAAAGAAGGACAATTATATTGCACAATCCGAAACAGTTATTTTCCGAAAGATGAAACTGACAAAAGCGGATCGGGCATTGGATTGGATAATCTGCGTCGCCGTCTGGAAATTCTCTATCCTCACAAACACATTTTAAGGACGGTAAAAGAAGGAGAAATTTTTATTTCAGAACTGATCATCCCACTCAATAAACCAGACGAATTATGACACTCAGTTGTTTTATTATCGATGATGAACCACTAGCACTTACATTGCTTGAGAGTTATGTATTAAAGACTCCTTTTCTTAATCTGACAGGGAAATTTTCATCAGCTATAACAGCTGTTGAGTCGGTGAGTATATTAATTCCGGATGTGATTTTTCTCGATATTCAGATGGCCGAACTTAATGGATTAGAGTATGCACGGTTAGTGCCTGAAAAAACCAGGATAATATTCACTACTGCATTTTATCAATATGCATTAGAAAGCTATAAAGTAAATGCACTGGAATATCTGTTGAAGCCATTCAGTTATTCCGATTTTCTTTTGGCAGCCAATAAAGCTCTTCACTGGCATCAAATCTACGATAAAGCAATTTTAACAAACGGAAAACAAACAGATGATTTCATTTATGTTAAATCAGATTACCGGTTGATACGAATACCACTCATTAAAATTTTATACATTGAAGGGTTGAAAGATTATCTGAAAATTTTTATGGAAGGAGAAACGGAGCCTGTCATTTCGCACATTACATTAAAAGCAATGGAAGAAATGCTTTCTTATCAGTTTTTTATGCGTGTTCACAGATCGTTTATAGTCCAAAAGGATAAAATAAGAGTAGTAGATCACAATCGCATTGTTTTCGGCAAAACGTATATTCCTGTTTCAGATTCCTACAAAGAAATATTCCAGAAATTTTTAGATAAACAGACACTGATTTAAGTGGTTTTCAACCTAGATTAATGTGTTCTGCATGAATATCCTCATTCAGAAATATGGATGCCGAAGAAGTGAATTTTTCAATGGATTCTGTTGAAAAGTACTGGCATGTCGAGTTTTTCGTACACATCACTTCCATTTCGGGATGACGGGTCAGGTAATCAGCCAGACTTCGTGCTACAATATCACCTTGTGATAATACAGCAATTCCTTCGGGAAGGAAAGCTTTAATTTTATCTTCAATTAGTGGAAAATGAGTACACCCCAACATGACTGTATCAATCAACGGATCAGCATCCATCAGATTTTGCACGTTCTTTCGGATAAAATAATCGGCTCCTATTGATAAATGCTCATTATTCTCGATCAATGGAACCCACATGGGACATGCTTCTGAAGTCACCAGTATATCTCTGTTTATTTTATTAATTTCCAGTGGGTATGAATTCGATTGCACCGTTCCGGAAGTAGCCAGTAGTCCGATATGATTCGTACGAGTGATTGACACCACTGCTTCCACGGTTGGACGAATGACACCCAATACACGGCGATTTGGATCCATTAATGGCAAGTTACGTTGCTGAATCGATCGCAAGGCTTTTGCAGAAGCAGTATTGCAAGCAAGTACCACTAACTGGCATCCCATTTCGAACATGCGTGTCACACATTCAAGGGTATATTTATAAACCACATCAAAGGAACGGGTTCCATAGGGTGTCCGGGCATTATCTCCCAAATAAATATAATCGTATCCGGGTAATTGCGTCCTGATTTTTTCCAGTATAGTCAGACCTCCATATCCAGAATCGAAAACACCTATTGGACCGGGACCAACAGAAAATCTACCGACTCCTAACGGGGTATTGAAGTTATTTTCTGTATGTATTAATTTTTCTTGCATGGTTTAGGATTCGATCTTCGTTTTTTATTTCACTATTGAAGTTAAAGTTCTTAATCAAACATTTGACCTGCGTTGTTACTCATTTGAACCATACGATCATAATCAGCAGGTGACAGATCGAGGAAGTAATAGTTTTGAGGATTCATAATTTCTCCTTTATAGTGCACTTCGTAGTGAACGTGAGGACCTGTTGATTTACCAGTACTTCCCACTAATCCAATCACGTCACCACGTTTAATCGTCTGGCCAATCCGTACTTTAATAGCACTCATATGACCGTACAAGGTGAGATAACCATAGCCGTGATTGATTTGGACGCAATTACCGTACCCTTGCTGCCATCCGGCGGCTATAATTGTCCCGTTACCTGTCGCATAAATATCGGTCCCTATTGGAGCAGTAAAGTCCATTCCGGCATGGAAACGACGTGTATGATAAATCGGATCGATCCGCCAACCATATCCGGAAGCCATACGGGTGAGGTTCTTATTCAATACAGGCTGTATTGCCGGAAGGTTTGCGAGCATTGTTTCTTTATTTTTTGCCAACAATACTAATTCATCATATGATTTCGACTGGATATAGAGTTCTTTTTTTAATTCGTTTAGTTTTTTGGTGGTTGAAACTACTATTTCCGAATTAGTCATATCCAGTAACTGTGCATAATATTCAGTATTGGCAGAAGAACCTCTTCGAACTGAAAGGGGTATGGGATCGGCCTGAAAAACCACACGGTATAGATTATCATCACGTTGTTCCAGGTCGGACATTACAAACTGGACTTCTTCCAACTGACGGACCAATACCCGGTATTGGGCTTCCATGTGACTTTTATCCTGACCAAGTTGTTTTTCTTCGGGAGACTGAATAGTTGAAACAAAAATAAAGAAAAATATTATTCCTGAAAAAACACCTGAAAGAGCATGTATTAAAAATCTTTTTAGCTTATGACCAATGGTATGTTCAATTTGTTCATAGCTTAATGTCTCGGTATTAAAGTGGAATTTTTTCTTAGCCATAAACGATTATTATTGTACCTTGATGTTAAAAAGAAACGCTCAAGCAGAAAATTGGTCGATAAAGATACTAAAATAATCAATTCTGAATCAAAATCGATGGGTCTATTCAACTTTTATATCTTCTATTGCTGCAAAAATAATAAATTTGAGCTATTTTTGCAGTCTTTATTTGGGATTATTAACCAAGAAGAGTTATTTGGTACGCAACTCATGCATTCAGCAATATCAAAATACGTAAACAAATAAAAAATTACAGATTTCAACGATTCAACAAAAAACAATATGACTTCACAAGAAATTCGTCAATCCTTCCTTGATTTTTTTGCTTCTAAAGGGCACAAAATTGTTCCATCCGCACCCATGGTAATCAAAGATGATCCCACACTCATGTTTACGAATGCAGGGATGAACCAATTCAAAAATATCATTCTTGGAAATGATCCGATAAAACACCCTCGAGTGGCAGATTCTCAAAAATGTTTAAGGGTAAGCGGTAAACACAATGACCTTGAAGAAGTAGGACACGACACATACCATCACACGATGTTCGAAATGCTGGGGAACTGGTCGTTCGGTGATTATTTCAAAAAAGAAGCTATCGAATGGGCCTGGGAATATCTGGTTGATGTTCTGAAACTGGAGACAGATCGACTTTATGTTACAGTTTTCGAAGGCTATGCTCCCGAAGGATTGGATAGGGATGATGAAGCTGCTGCAATTTGGGAACAGTTTTTGCCTAAAAGTCGAATAATCAATGGAAATAAAAAAGATAATTTTTGGGAAATGGGTGAAACAGGTCCTTGCGGGCCCTGTTCTGAAATTCATATTGATATTCGTAATGATGAAGATCGTGCTAAAATAGATGGATTAACCCTGGTTAATGGAAGCCATCCTCAGGTAATTGAGATTTGGAACAATGTTTTCATGCAGTACAACCGCAAAGCAGACGGTTCACTCGAAGGACTACCAGCCAAAGTAATTGATACAGGCATGGGGTTCGAACGATTGTGTATGGCATTGCAAGGGGTACAGTCTAATTACGATACCGATGTATTTACTCCCATCATCAAGGAAATTGGTATCATTTGTCATTCTGAATATGGCAAGAACCCACAAACTGACATTGCCATGCGGGTGATTGCTGATCACATACGCACCATTGCATTTGCCATTACCGACGGACAGTTACCTTCGAATGCAAAGGCTGGTTATGTAATCCGTCGGATTCTTCGCCGCGCTGTACGATACGGATATACTTTTCTCAACCAACGATCATCATTCATGTACAAACTTGTATCTGTATTATGTGAAAACATGGGAAAAGCATATCCTGAACTTATATCTCAACGGTCACTGATAGAAAAAGTAATAAAAGAAGAAGAAGAGTCATTCCTTCGAACACTTGAAACCGGGATACGGATGCTGGATAAAGTAATGGAAGATTCAAAAAACGAAAAAAAGACTGAAATTACCGGCAAAGTAGCTTTTACGTTGTACGACACGTTTGGTTTTCCTTTAGATCTTACTGAATTGATTCTACGTGAAAATAATTTTTCAGTTAATATCGAGGATTTCAATTCAGAAATGCTCAAACAAAAAGAACGTGCCCGTCATGCTGCAGCAACTGAAACCGGTGACTGGATAACTGTTCGTGAAGGGGATACTACTTTTGTTGGTTATGACTTTACAACTTGCGAGACTACTATTCTTCGTTACAGAAAAGTCAAACAAAAAAATCATGAATTCTTTCAATTGGTATTATCAAATACACCTTTCTATGCAGAAATGGGCGGACAAGTAGGTGATAGCGGCTGGTTGATTTCCGAATCAGGAAAAATAGAGATTATTGATACTAAGAAAGAGAATAACCTGGCAGTCCATTTTACAAACCATTTACCCGAAGACGTCACTGAAATATTTACTGCTTCCATCAATACTGATAAACGTAAGGCAACCGAATGCAACCATACAGCGACACATTTGCTTCATGAAGCATTACGGAGCGTGCTGGGCACTCATGTGGAACAAAAAGGATCGTTTGTAAGTCCCGACACGTTACGCTTCGATTTTTCCCATTATCAAAAATTAACGAAAGAAGAAATCCATCAGGTAGAACAACTTGCAAATATAAAAATTCGTGCAAACTATCCCCTGAACGAAAGAAGGGACACCCCGATAGCCGAAGCACAGGCACTTGGTGCAATGGCATTGTTTGGAGAAAAATACGGTGAGACGGTCCGGGTGATTCAATTTGGGAATTCTACTGAACTCTGCGGAGGAACACATGTACAGGCAACGGGTGAAATTGGAATGGTGCGTATTGTATCCGAAACATCCATTGCTGCGGGTATACGCAGGCTGGAAGCCATCACTGCGAAAGGTGTTGAGAATTTACTTGATATGCAACAGGACGTAATAACTGATGCCCGCGAGTTGCTCAATAATACACCAGATTTAATAAATGCTATCAGAAAATCTGTCGATGAAAACAACCTGTTGAAAAAACAACTGGAAGGTTTTATGCACGAAAAAATCATGGGATTGCGTGACAAACTCATCAATGAAGCTACCGTGATGAAAGGGATCAAAACCATTCGTTACCAATCCGATTTATCTTCTGATGCCATTAAAACACTTGCATTTCAAATAAGAAATATCGTAACTGAAAACTTGTTCTTTGTTGCCGGAAGTGTTTACGAAGGCAAGCCATCCATTACCATTTTACTATCCGACGACCTTGTTACAAGAGGCTTAAATGCAATAAATATTGCCCGGGATGCTGCCAAAGAAATACAAGGTGGTGGTGGAGGACAACCGTTTTTTGCTTCTGCCGGTGGTAAAAATGCCGACGGTATTCTGAAAGCCATAAACAAAGCTTTTGAAGTAGTCAACTAAATTCAAACGGTATAAGGTTTTATTTAAAACTCCGGAAAAATATTCCCGTCGGAATGATTTTACAAATCATACCGACTGTTTTTTCGCTCAAATAATTTTAACAAAGAAATAACAAATAAAATAAGTTCGCCCAAAACGGCCTTCTATAAAAACAAGGTGAAAATCAAATTTACAATATTAATCATACTGATTCTGTTTTTTCAATCATGTTCAGTAACCAAGGAATCTCACAAAGAAATATTCGCTGAAACAACTCCGATTGACAGAGTCTGGGGGATTGATATTTCACATTACCAAATAATTTTGGATTGGGTCAAGTTTCAACAACAGGAACCCGGTTTTATTTTCTTGAAAGCTACCGAAGGTTGTACTGTACAGGATCCAAAATACGCCGAATACTATAAGAAGTTCAGAGAAATGAATATACCGGTAGGATCATACCATTTCTTCACTTACATGACCAGTGGAAAAGATCAGGCAAAAAACTTCCTGTCCATTGCTCAATTTCAACAAGGTGATTTGCCGTTAGTACTCGATGCTGAATTTGCAAATAAAATGCCTGAGAAAGAACTTATCCAAAAACAGCTTCTAGATTTCATGACGGTTCTCCATGACAAAACAGGACATTACCCGATTCTGTATTGTTCCTATAAATATTACCTCCTTTATTTGAAAGGCAGTCTGTCACCTGAATGTAAACTCTGGATTGTGGATTACAGAAGTAACCCTGATTGTGACTGGATATTTTGGCAAACCACCGAGAAATACAGGGCTGCAGGAATTAAAGGGTATGTGGATTTCAATTTATTTTACGGAACTAAAAAAGACTTGAAAAATCTGCTGTTATAAAATAAAACATGCATCAAAAGGCATCCGTCAGAAATAAATTTTCAAAAAAATCATTTTTACAAAAAAAAGGAACTTCCTCACGAAAGTTCTTTTTTTTGTAAAAACTATATGTTTTATTTTGCCTAGAAACGGTACCTGGCTCCCAAACAGATACCATCATAGCTTCCATTAAAAGATGGTACAAAATAAATGCCCGGACGGTAATCCAATGATAAAGTCAATGGAATTTCAAATTTATATTCAAGACCGACCTGTCCTAGGACACCAATACTAAAATCACGGTTGGCATGAATATCATTTCCGTAATTAAAATTATAAGTTCCTATACCTGCACCAACTCCAGCATACCAGTTAAATCCATCCCCCAGATCAGACAAATCCCAAACCCATTGGTAAATTCCGTTTAAACCAAAGCCCCAACTATTCAATCCAAGATCCACTTCCAAGCGGTTTGACTTATCAAGCGGTTGTTGATAGGAAATTTCTGCACCGCCGCCAAAACCGCCACCTAATCGGAGACCAATTGCCTTGTTATCTGCCTGTACCTTAATAGCACTTACCATACTCACAACAAGTGCGAGTGTAAGAATAATCTTTTTCATAACTCTAATGTTTATTTTAATTTAGACAAAATTATATTGAATACTAAGTATAAATCTTCTGATTTAAAAGCTAGATATTAGATAGAATAAATTAAGTTGCTAATGGATAAATCACATCCGCATTTATTTCTCAATTTCTGTAATAAGCAGTTCACATAAAATGGAATTTATCAATATTACTTTAACGGAAATTTATTTTATTATTACTTTTCATGGGCTATAAATTAAATAATATATATTAATAAACCACCCCGTCGTATTAAACTATGGAGTGGTTTATTAATTGATAAAAACACATTTACAGTGTATTTTTTAATTTACAAAAATGATTTTTTATAACCTATAACGAACACCTAAAGCTATCCCATCACCAATAAAACCGCTTCTATTTGCATTAACCTGAACTGCAGGTCTCCAATCCAACGATAGTCTTAACGGGAAATCAAAATTAAACTCAAGTCCTACCTGTCCTAGAATTGAAAAAGGATACCCAGAATAAGTATTACTAACAAACGAATAGGAATAATATCCTAACGATGCACCAACACCAGCATACCAGTTAAAGCCACTCGATAAAGTGGATAAGTCCCAAACCCATTGATAAACTCCTGATAAAGAAAGTTCGTAGTAATTACTGTTTATACCATAACCATATCTACGACCACCTACACCTAATTCAATTCGATTAGAATTACTCAAACCTGACTGGAATGATATTTCCAGGGGATAACCCAACCGAATACCAATTGTTTTACCATCTGCCTGTGCCATGAGAGTACCAAACATGGTCACAATGAGTGCGAATGAAAGAATAGTTTTTTTCATAATTGCAATGTTTTAATGTTGAACCGGAACTAAAAAAATATTGAATTACTGTACAAAACTACTAACAAATAACCAATAAATTAGTTTTAAAAAATAGAAAACAATTATTAAGCTAATAAAGCAAAAATTCAAGGGAATAAAAAAAAGAACCCCCGTAATGGAAGTTCTTTTTATTTATTGAATGACTCTATTAAAAACGATAACGCAATGACAAACCATTACCACCGTAATAAGTGTAATATGAATTAAAGATTGTAGGACGCCAGTCTAATGATATTTGTAATGGAATATTGAAATTATATTCAAGACCCAACTGACCTACAAAACCAAGACCTATGTTAGACGTGTAAGATCCTGCCGAAGCTCCTAATCCAGCATACCAGTTTAAACCGGTTGCAACAGAATTAAGTCCCCAAACCCATTGATAAATTCCTGTTACCTGAAATCCGGAATTTGAATTGCTCCAGTTATTCAGACCTAAATTTAATTCCAATCTGTTTGCATTTCCAAGTGCAGTCTGAAAAGTCAATTCGCCACCGTTAAATTCATTGGCAAAGCGAATACCAATTGCTTTTCCTTCAACTTGTGCATTTATAGCGCCCACCAGACTCATTGCTAATACAAGAGTAAAAATTAATTTTTTCATACGTTGTTCTTTTTTAGAAAGTTTGTTTTGTAAAATAAATTATTCATATAGTTGATAATATCAAAAATAATCAAAAAGGTTAAGACTTTTTATCGTCACTCTCATTTTATAACAAAAACTATATATTTTACATTTATTAAGCCACTAATATACAATCAAATGAAATTAAAATAGTTTTTGATCAGCGAATTAAACAGAATATTTAAATTATTTGACAATTTTTGTAACTTAATTTTGTTTAATATTATTTCTATTTTTATTAGGGGACTTTACTATTTAACTAAAAAGGGAGAATTTATAATTTCTTAATGATCAACTAATTCATATCAATCATGAAGAAGGGATTTCGGATTTTATTTGATTTCATAAGTTTCAAAATAATAAAATTTTGATTTATGTTTAAAGGTCCATATTACTATAAAATAATTTCTTTTGACAAAGATTTCGCATTTAAGTAATCTTACACTTTACAAGAATGAAAATTGATTTCAATATCTAAGCATATCCTGCACCTGATTAAAAAGAGAAAGAAGTAAGCTGACAATCTACTGTTTAGTAGTTGTAAACTATATTAGTAGTACCTGTTGACATATAAATTCTTAATCCTTAATTTAAAAACATCGTGGGTTAGTTTTATATTCACGAAAATAATTATCTTTGCATTCAGTTGATTTTATTTAAATATTTTGTCAGTTATGAACAAATTGGTTTTTGCCACTAACAATGCTCACAAACTTGCTGAAGTCAAGTCAATTTTGGAGCCTCAATTTAAGATTATCAGTTTAAACGACCTGAATTGTAACGATGAAATACCTGAAACAGCAAATTCACTACAAGGAAATGCTTTACTAAAGGCAACCTATATTCATACTAAATTTGGTTTGGATTGTTTTGCTGATGATACAGGTCTGGAAATTATTGAACTGGGTGGTGAACCGGGAGTTTATTCTGCCCGTTATGCAGGTGAAGAGAACAATTCTGTAAATAACATGAACAAAGTATTGACCTTACTTGAAAATAAAACAAATCGAAAAGCCTGTTTCAGGACAGTGATTGCGTTAATTCAAGGTGAAAATACACTATTTTTTGATGGGAAAATTAACGGGAAAATTGCTCTTTTACCTCAGGGAGAAAGCGGATTTGGATACGACCCAATATTCATACCCGAAGGATATCAAATAAGTTTTGCTCAATTAAGTTCAGAAGAAAAAAACAAAATCAGTCACAGAGCTTTAGCTGTAAAAAAACTGATTGATTTCTTAATGCAAAATAAAAAATGATTTAGGCTTATCCTTGATATTCTAAAACTAAATGATCCATTTATAATATCTATGTACTGATAAAATAAAATGGAAGTATTTAAGTTTTTATTGAATTGAGAATAGCTTATATATTTTACGTTATCAAAAGAATAAAATACTACATGAAAAAAACAATATTAACTTTAGGATTCTTCCTTTTTGTAATTTCATTTACCGTGATGTCACAAGTGGCTATGGGGAAATGGAATACATATTATGCGTACAACAGTGTTTCACAAATTACCCAGTCGGATAATAAAATATATGCAATCAGTGAAGGTGCTTTGTTTTCGTTTGATAAGCTGGATGGGAATATGGAGTTTTATAGCAAATTAAGTGGTTTAAGTGATGCTATCATTTCATGCATTAAATTCGACATTTCGAATAAACAACTGTTGATTATCTATAAAAACGGGAATATGGATATTTTGGGTACAGGTGGTGTAACAAATATTCCCGATTTTTATAACAAACAAATGAGTTCGTCAAAAGATGTAAATCAAATTTTATACTACGATAATAAGGCATATCTTTCATGTAATTTTGGAATCATCGTTCTGAACATGTTAAAAAAAGAAGTGTCTGACACCTATTATATCGGACCAAATGCTTCAGAAGTAAAAGTACTTAATATAACCATTAATAAAGATTCAATTTATGCATTAACTGCTTCTACTATTTTTAAAGCTTCCATTACAGAAACCCATCTTGTAAACTTCGAATTTTGGTCATCAACTAATGGGTTACCCGGGAATGGTAATTTTCAAAGAATTTCTACTTTTGGAGGACAACTTGTTTTATTGAGAGGTGGTTATCTTTATAAACAAGAAACTAACAATTCATGGACTCCAATTCTTCCAAACATTAGTGTAACAGATTTCAAAGTAACTAATGAAAGTTTGAATCTATTTACATCCAATAACGTATATCAGTTAAACAACAAATTTGAGATAACACCTATAAGCAATATAGGAATGGTTAGTGATGCTGAATATGACACTCAAAACAGCATTTATTACTATGCTGCAAACAGTTTAGGAATTATACCATATAAAAATGGTGAGATAAAAACTCCAATTAAACCTGTAGGACCAGCAGTAAATTTACCTTGGAACATGATATTTTCAGAAAAGAAATTATTTGTTGTACCGGGTGGACGCTGGGCTGCTCAAAATTTCACTCCGGGTGATGTAATGATGTATGAGAATGGAATATGGACTAATATCTTACATAGTTCCATTCAGAATCAAACAGGACACCCGGCTTTAGATTTTATGAATGTTGCGGTTGATCCAATCGATAATAAACATTTTTTTGTTACTTCCTTCGGGACAGGATTATTTGAATTCAGAAATAATGTTTTTTTTAAATGTTATGACTATCTAAATAGTGTAATTGAAGTAAATCCAGTAGCTTTGAATGATCCCTATCATTATATGCGTATTGATGGAGCTGTTTTTGATAAAGAAGGGAATCTTTTTTTAGCGAATTCAGCTGTTGATAAAAGTATTAAAGTATTATTATCGAATGGGAAATGGATTGAACTGAAATACCCGAATGCAACTCAACCTACATTAGGTAAAATCCTTATAAATAGTCAAAATGAAAATCAGAAATGGTTAATTTCAGCTCGGAGTGGTGACATTATTGTTTTTGATGATAATGGAACAATAGCCGATCAATCAGATGATAAATCAGTTCTAATCCATCCATTTAAATATCCAGAGATTGACAATAACGGACTTACTAAAATAATATCTGTAATACCAGGAGCCATATATACAATCGATCAGGATAAAAATGGAGTTATCTGGGTTGGAACAGATGTAGGTCCCTTTTTATTTAACAACCTTTCAAACGTTTATAGTTCTGATTATACTTGCTCAAGAGTTAAAATCCCACGAAATGACAGTACCAATCTTGCTGATTATTTATTAGTTGGAGAGAATATTAAATCAATTGCTATTGATGGTGCAAATAGGAAATGGTTAGGCACAAAATCTTCTGGTGTTTATTTGATGTCTGAAAATGGGCAACAAACAATCCAACATTTTACAACTTCAAATAGTCCGTTACTATCTAATGATATATTATCGATTGCTATCAACCCTTCAACAGGAGAAGTTTTCTTCGGTACAGCGCAAGGAATAGTATCATATCAAAGTGATGCCAGCAATGCAGGCAGTACTTTCGGAGATGTATATGCTTATCCAAACCCGGTGCGTCAAGGCTTTACAGGTGTCATAACAATTACAGGTTTAGTTTTAAATACACAAGTGAAGATAACTGATATTAGTGGTAATTTAGTTTGTCAGACTGTATCAAATGGTAGTATTGCGACTTGGGATGGGAAAGATGTTCATGGTAGAAAAGTAAATACGGGAATCTATCTTGCAATTTGTGTAAATTCAGATGGAACGTTAAGTACAATTACTAAGATTTTAGTAATAAATTAAAATAAGACACCCAAAAATAGTATCATTTTGATTTATGTTCTAAATCGCTAGTTTAAAACACAATCTCATTTCGATTACAGTTTGAAAAACAATTTTACATGAATAAAATTAGTTTTGTTAAATTACGAATTGAAAATGATAAAGACACTAACAATTCTGGCTCATTGGAATTTGCGGAATTGAATGGTTAGCAATAAGATATTGCTCTTTTATCTAAACGCCCTTTTCCTTGAATTGATATTAATAAATAGATATATGCCATTTGTAATTGGAAATAAAGAATAATGAAAATAACAAAAATAAATAATTTCCAATTTTTCCTATTCCTATTTTTAAGTATATTATGGGTTGGAATTTTTTTTATTTTACCAGATTTTTTGGACAATCCTGTTAAAGGTTTAACAGGAACTATAATTCTAGTTTTTCATTGGGGATTAATCTGTTTAGCAACGTTTCTATTAATATATATTGCAGCTATAAATAAATATTTTTTTGCAATATTCTTTCCACTTTTTACATTATTAGGTTCTATTCTGGCATTTTATCGGTATGCTTATAAAGCGACTTTAACAACAATGCTAATTGATGCAACTTTACATAATGATTTGCGTACAACTCTTGATGTTATTACCTTACCATTAATTCTTTTCGTAGTAGGTAGCTTGTTCATCTCTGGATTTATAATATGGATAAGGATAAAAAAAATTTCATTGGAACATGTTTTTTTGAATTTTGCAATTTCGATTTTACTTTTAGTCTTTGTATTAACAGTAAATGGAAGAGCACGATATAGTATTATGCAACGATTTCCATTCTCAGTTTACGATAAATTTGTAGAATATCAAAAACTTCAAAATGATATATCTATCCAAAGAATCAATCCAGACCCAACAATTTCACATATTGATAGAGATTCTTTGATAGTTGTATTTGTAATAGGTGAATCTTTGAGAGCAGATCATTTGTCATTAAATGGATATAAACGAATGACTAACCCACGCTTAACAGCACGTAGAAATATCTTCTCTTTTCCTCATGTTTTTTCGGAATATACAAATACTAATCGAAGTTTACCTCACATACTTACACGAGCAGACAGTACTCATACAGAACGCGCATTCAACGAAACTTCTTTTATCCCATTATTTAAACAATGTGGATATACATCTGCTTGGATAACGAATCAAGATCCTGCAGATACTTATGTCGGGTTTATGAAAGAATGTGACACAATAATGTATTGTCATCCTGAAAAGTCAGTATATAATTATAACGAATGGCTTGATGAAGATCTATTCCCTTTAATAAAAAATATATTGAAACTCAAATCTTCAAAAAAATTGATAATTTTGCATACAATTGGAAGCCACTGGTATTATAACAATCACTATTCAAAAACATTTGAGAAGTTCAAACCAATAACAAAGAGTAGAATCATAACACAATGTTCTTCACAAGAAATAATCAATTCATATGATAACACTGTAGTTTATACTGATAATTTTCTGGATTGTTTGATAAACCAACTGGAGGACAAAAATGCTGTATTAATTTTTCTTTCAGATCATGGTGAAACTTTAGGTGAAGACGGTACATGGCTTCATGCCGGAGACAATAATGCATCTAAGAACCCTGCATGTATAATATGGTATTCTGATATTTATCAAAAAAAGTTTCCTAATAAAACAAAAGAAATAAAGAAAAATAAGAATAGATTTATACGTACAGATTTTTTGTATCATAGTATAATAAGCGCAGGTAATATACCTTCTAAAACAATTAATACCAAACTCAATATATTTCATAAGTACGAATAAAAATTAATATTACTATAATCTCAATTTATAATGTTAATCGTATACTGTCAAAAAGATTATTTTGGATCGTAATAATTTATTTAGGACTAAATATCAAATTACTTTTATTCACTTAAAAAAAAGGAGATTCCGTTTATTTCTTATACTGGATTGATTTCATTAAATCACACGATTACTTTCTTGATTAAAATATGGTTTTTACGACTACACATTTTTATACATCTATTTTCTTATTATCATATCCAAAATAGGACTTAACTCTCTTTGTTCAATAAAAATCACATCCATTATATTTGAATATCTTGCAGCATTCTATATTTGAAAAATTGCGTTTCTAAAATACAATTCAAATATTACTACATGGACAGAGTTGGCTGTAATTCCTATTCTACCGACTGTTTTACTAAACAGTTCTTATTTATCACAATGCGATTCAATTTATTCGGTTATTGCCGTAGGGAGTATCTATTTTATTCTAAAAAAGAAACAGTTTTTATCCATTTTATTTTAAGTATTCATATAACAATTAAATTGCAAGCAATAATGGTGTTTACCTTGTTTTTTTATTATTACTTCGAAAGAAAATAAATTGAATATTCTTTCCCAGATTATTATTTTTTAAATTTGTTGGAATAAATTTATTTCACTTAATTGATCAATATATATTTAAAAGAACTAAATTTAAGTATTGGTTCAAACAACAAACTAATTAAAGTTTTAAACAAACAAATCAAGATTTATCGAAACTCTGGTTCGGAAATAAGAAACCTGACTTTTTTTTAGAAATTCAATTTTACTACAATAAATTAACACATTAAAGATGAATTCAAACTACAAAACAACAAGGATTTTATCAAATGAAAATTTCTGGATTGGAATAATAATCAGTGGATTAATATTAAAGACTATTATGCTTCCAATAAAAACCGGAGATTTTATAGTTTTTATTGAACCTTGGCTTGAGTTTATAAAAGCACATGGATACTTTCATTCATTAAAGTATAACTTTTATAATTATACACCTTCTTATATTTACATACTAGTAATAATTGCTAAAATAGGGTTAAATCCACTCTATGCGGTAAAAATTGTTTCAATTATTTTTGAGTATTTTGCAGCATTTATAATAGGAAAAATTGCTTTTCAAAAATATAAAAATAATCTGGTTATTTGGGTAGCAATTGCAATCATACCATTATTACCTTCTGTCGTTCTTAACAGTTCATATTTATCGCAATGTGATTCAATTTATTCAACTTTCGTATTATTGAGCATTTATTTTATACTTAAGAACAAACAATTTGCATCCGTTTTGTTTATAGGAATTGCATTTGCTTTTAAAATGCAAACTGCCATAATATTACCTTTCTTTTTTGTTTTATGGCTACGAAGTAAAATTAATTGGTATTATTTTCTATTAATACCTGTGGTTTTTATTATTAGCTTATTACCTGCCTGGGAATTTGGGAGATCCTTTTCAGATCTTATAAATGTATACTTATCTCAAACAAATCATTATCATTTTCTAACAATGAATTTTCCGAATCTTTATATTTGGATTAGTAATGAATATTATGAACAATTAAAAATAACAGGAATGATAATTACGGCATTATTTACATTATTATCCGGTTATTTTTTGAGTAATAAAAAATACATATTTACATTTGAGATTTGGATTAAACTGTCTTTTTTAAGTGCCATTGTAATTCCTTTCATCTTACCGGGAATGCATGAACGTTATATGTATTTGGGGGATGTTCTTGGGGTTTTATATTATATAGTTGTCCGAAAAAATATACATTTACCGGTTGGTATTCTGCTTGTTTCATTTTATTCATATATCCGTTGCTCTCGATATAATGAGATATTGCCTATGGGACCTGCATTTGTTTTATATTTGACAGTAATAGCATTAACAACTTTCGATTTCATTAAAAGTTTAAAATATGAATCTGACATTATTAAAAAATAGAAACAATACCACATTCCTGGTTTTGATAGTATTTGTGTATGTTCTTCTAACAATACTATCCTTAAACAACTGTTACTTTTGGGATAATATTCAACAGATATCAAAAGAAGCCCACTGGTATTACCAGAATAATTTTAAATCGCTGTTAATACCAACAGATTCCGGAACTGATATCGCTCCTACAGGATATCATCCACCTTTAATGGGATTTATGACAGCTGGCTTATGGAAAATTTTTGGATATAAACTTTGGGTATCTCATGTTTTTGTGTCTTTTTGGGCGATTATTTTAATATACAACGTATGGAAATTAGTCCGGTTACTTTTTCCTGAAGACTATGTTGGATGGGTTTTATTCATTCTTTTAATTGAATCAAGTCTGTTAACTCAATTTGCAATTGGTTCACCTGACTTTATTTTATTCACAGCATTTGTAATCTCACTCAGGGCGCTTTTTGAAAATAAAACAGGAATTTTATCCTTTGGTATTTTTTTTCTATGTTGTATTAATATGCGTGGAATATTTGTAGGTGTTATATTGTTTTTTGTGCATTATTTTTTCATTTCTTTGCAAAAACAGAATAAAACAGATCTTCATTCATTAATTAAATTTATTTCACCATACCTTCCAACATTTTTCTTATTAGTTGCTTATTACACCTATTATTTCATCTTTAATGGATGGTTTTTTATCGGATCAGCAAATACGGAACATTATATTATTCCTCACGGATCGAGTCGAATTTTTAAACATTTTGCTGAATTTGGACTACGTTCAATTGAAAATGGACGTGTATTTATATGGTTTACAGGAATTTATATTGCTTTTATTTCAGTTAAATCCAAATTAAAATTATCACTACAAGAAAAAGCTATTTTATTGTTTTTATTTTCACTTTTAGGTTTATATATACTTTTTATTTTTATCACACAAATGCCTTTCTCTGCGAGATATTTTATGCCTCAGTTTTTTTTATTGACTCTATTAACGCTTTTAGGTGTAATTAAAAAATTCAGTAAACTTAAAATAAAACTAGTATTTATTTTCTTTATATTTTTTGAGTTAACAGGTAATCTTTGGATTTATCCTGACCATATAGCTAAATCTTGGGATTGTACGCTCGCTCATATGCCTTATTATGAATTGAGAAAAGATTGTTTTAATTATATTGACAGTGAGAAATTAGACTATAATGAAATTTCAAGTGGATTTTGTCTATATGGGAAAAGAGATTATATCGAACTTAATAAAAACGAAAAAGTTGTAGGAAATAATTTCAACAGTAAATATTTCATCTATTCAAATATTTCTAATGTCCCTGATTCAATGTCGGACGCACTTCATGATCATAGAAACTGGACTCCAATTAAAAGTTTTGAAAAGTGGCCTGTTTTCATAACAATTTACAGAAAAAGCATGTATCATGAAATTGTGAACCCATGATACATCACAAATCGCTTGTTCAATTCATTAAATTTGGAATTGTTGGAGTATCCAATACTCTTCTCACAGCAATCAGCATATGGTTTCTTCTAAAAGAGTTCCATTGTTCAGATTATTTTTCCAATTTCACAGGATATATCATTGGATTATTAAATAGCTTTATATGGAACCGGAAATGGACTTTCGAAAGTAAAACGAAGGTGAGTGTTACAATTTTTAAATTTATAGTTACCTTTGTTATCTCTTATTTATTTCAGTTAGGAAATTTGTATTTGCTGTTACATTTCACACTTATCGATCCATATTATTGTCAGATCCTGTCAATTGGAGTCTACACTCTAATAAATTTCATTTTAAATAAATACTACACTTTTAAAAACTAATAAAGAATGAGTAAATCACTAAGTGTTATCGTTCCATGTTTTAATGAAGAAGAAGTAATCATTGAAACATATAACAGAATTAAATTAGTTCTTTCTAATTTAGAAAATACATCAGAAATCATTTTTATTAATGATGGTAGCTACGATAAAACTGGGGATATACTTTCCATTCTTTCTAAGACTGATCAAGACATTAAAATTATATCTTTCTCAAGGAATTTCGGTCATCAAAAAGCAGTAACGGCCGGATTGAATAATTGCAATTCAGACATGGCAGTTATTATTGATGCAGATCTTCAAGACCCTCCTGAATTAATTCCAGAAATGATTAAAACCCTTAAGAATTCGAAAGCACAAGTTGTATATTGTGTTCGAAAATCCAGAAAAGGAGAAGGAATCTTCAAAAAGCTGTCAGCTAAAGCATTTTACCGATTACTTAATTTCTTTTCTGAAGTAAAATTGCCCGTTGACACAGGTGATTTTAGGCTTATTGATAAAAGTATCATTCGCGAATTTAATAAAATGCACGAAAAAGGTAAATACATTAGGGGTTTAGTATCCTGGATTGGATTTAAACAGGTTCCATTTTACTATGAAAGAGAAGCTAGATTTGCTGGAGAAACAAAGTATCCTTTTTCTAAAATGATTAGACTGGCAACTACTTCTTTGCTCTATTTCTCGACGAAGCCTTTAAAGCTAGCCACTGCATTAGGATTTATCTCTGTTGCAATTTCTTTGATTCTCGCTATTTGGTCTATCCTGGGAAAAGTTATGGGGTTTACACATGCTAATACCGGTTGGACATCTTTGTTTCTGTTGATAATATTCTTTGGAGGTGTTCAATTACTAACCATAGGAATTGTTGGAGCCTACATTGGTAATTTATTTGATGAAATAAAAAACAGACCTGAATATATAATTGAAAAGAAAGTAAATTTCGAAACAAAAGAAGATAAACAATTAGAATAACCGAATTCATTCAGAACAATATTTTCATATACATCCATAGGACCTGAATTCAGGTTCAAACAATACAGAAAAGTTTAAAAACGAATTTAGAATTCAGGATCAGGAATTTAGACTGCCAATGCTTTTGGAAGTGGTTTTGCTTTGGATGGAAAATGTGGAGCATTGTATTCTGCAGATCTAATACTCAGGCAACCTGGTAAAAAGTGATTACCATAGAATTTAAATCAATAGTTACCAAAATTCATTTTAAAAAAAAAACATTTAAATTTCAATGTGTGGAATGTATTCGAATCGCTGACGAATTATTGATGAAAAAACAGAAGAGATTTTATGTTCTACTTTTTATTTATCAAGTTCATGAATTCTTCGCGGGTTTTTGCCTGTTCAAAGACACCTGTAAAATCTGAAGTAGTGGTAATTGAATGTTGTTTTTGGACTCCGCGCATCTGCATACATAAGTGTTGTGCCTCTATGATAACCATAACACCCATTGGATTTAATGTTTTCTGTATACATGCTTTAATCTGAGTTGTCATTCTCTCCTGAACCTGCATTCTTCTTGCATATACTTCTACAATTCTTGCTATTTTACTTAATCCTGTAATTTGTTTATTTGGGATATAAGCAATATGAGCTTTTCCAAAAAATGGGAGCATATGATGTTCACACATTGAATAGAAATCAATATCTTTAACGATTACCATTTGACGATAATTTTCAGTAAACATTGCCGACTTAATAATTTCTTCAGGGTTCTGTTCATACCCCTGCATCAAAAATTGCAATGAACGTGCAACACGTTCGGGTGTTTTCAATAGTCCTTCTCTGTCGACATTTTCACCCAAAAGTTGTATAATTTGTTTGTAATGTTCAGCTATTTTTTCTGTTTTTACTGCATCAAAAGGAACTGGTTGATTGATATTAAAGTCCATTGTATATATAAATTTATTTAGAAGCTGAAATAATTATTTGTTCACGAACTATATAGATTTCACTTCTCAAATTTGGAAATGCTTCAATTAATTTAGAACGAAATGATTGAGCTTGTGCATGTGTACTAAAGTCCCCTACTCTTACTTTCCAAAAAGGAGAAGAATAATTAACATAAACCGTTTGATTTGGAAAAGTTTCACGTATTTGTCTTTCAATCTTAAAAGCATCATTCTTTGCTATCCGCTGAACATTACTGGAAAAAACCTGGACTCGATAACCATTTGTAGTGCTTTGATTCTGAGTTGAATTAGGATTTCTTTTATTAGTCAACAATTGTTCTATTCTTTTGTCCTGATGAATTTTTACAGTTGCATGAGTCGATGAATCTGGAGATGAAAGTGATTCAAAAATATTGTTTCTTTTTAAATCCTGATTTTGCTGAGCCTGTAAAAAACTTACGATTAGCAGTAAGGCAGTAACAATCATAAAATCTTTTCTTTTCATATTTCGAACTTATTTTGGTTGCAAAGTTATACAAATGTTGTGGTTTTTCAGACAAGTTATACTGATTTGTTGATAATTTGTTTTGTAATACTCTAACAATCAATTTTTTTGACTATTTTTTATTATTTACTATTAAAAAATAAATACTTAATGCCTATCTTTGCTTTAGTTTTTTTTATAACTTATCATGACAAAAACCAAAATAGCAATTATAGTTGCCGGTGGAAAGGGACTGAGAATGCAAGCAGACATTCCCAAACAATTTATTGAATTATGCGGAAAACCGGTTTTAATGTACACGCTAGAAGCATTTCACCGGTATAATACAACTATCCAACTAATAGTAGTGCTACCTGCAATTCAAATTGAATTTTGGAAATTTCTTTGCAAAAAACACTATTTCGAACTGAATCACAAAATTGTTTCAGGAGGTCAGACTCGCTACCAGTCAGTCAAAAACGGATTGGAAGTTATAAATGATTCAGCTATGATAGCTGTGCACGATGGTGTACGACCATTTGTAAGTATTCAGACAATAGCCCGTTGTTTTGAAGATGCTGATAAATATGGTTCAGCCATTCCTGTAATGGATTTAGAGGAAAGTATAAGGCAAGTAGATGAAAGTGGCAGTTTATCAGTCGATAGAACATCTTATAAACTTGTACAGACACCTCAGGTTTTCAATAGTGAAATTTTGAAAAAAGCATATGAACAGAGTTTTTCTCCATTGTTTACAGATGATGCTTCAGTAGTGGAAGCCTTAGGGACAAAAATCCATTTGGTTGAAGGGAATCGTGAAAACATCAAAATCACAACCGTATTTGACATAGTACTGGCTGAATCAATTCTAAAATTTGAATGCCAGAAATCAAACTAATCAATGGTATTACCCATCAAAAACATACAATGGCTTGACACCCTGAGGGCTTTAGCTACACTTGGAGTTATCATTATTCATGTATCCACTCCAACAGTAAAAATGATTTATGGCAAAAATATGGAATACTGGTGGATCGGGAATTTTATAGATAGTTCGGTAAGGTTTGCTGTTCCTCTCTTTTTAATGCTGAGCGGAGCAACCATGCTCGCAAAGGAATACAAGTTAGGCGAGTTTTATAAAAAGAGAATTACCCGAGTTTTTTTTCCATTTATATTTTGGATGATAACATATTTGATATACAGATGGATAATTCTTACTCCTATTCATCAACCGACAACTTTCAGTACCATGTTACATTGGGGCACTGATTTATTTTTAAAGGAAGGGATATCCAAGCATTTTTGGTATATTTACATGATTTTATTTATCTACTTGTTTATTCCATTCATTGGAATTGTGTTACGAAAGTTGAAAAATTCGATAATTTTATATATCCTTGCAAGTTGGTTAATCCTTACTTTCATTTGTAAGACTGTCCCTTTAAATCTTTATTGTTGGTCAGAAGAATACTGGAGTAAATTATTAGGATATTTTCTTTATACCGGTTTTTTGATATTGGGCTACTATCTAAGTAAATTAGTCATTAAAATTCACAAAATTCGATGCTATTCTATTATCTTATTTATTTTAAGCATTTTAATATCAGCAGTTTCAACGTTCATTTTTAGCGAAGTAGCTCATAAACTTGATTTAAGAGTATATAGTTACTTAACCGTAAATAGTATCATACAGGCCATCGCGATTTTTCTTTGGATGAAGGATTCGAACATTAGAAATAAGTATATATTAATGCTTCAACGGGCGATTAGCAATTATAGCTACGGAATTTACCTGGTCCATATTCTGGTTATTGGAATTTTCTTTAACAATGGCATCTTTTGGACAATGGCATATCCATTAATATCATTGCCTTTGGTTAGTCTAATGACTTTGGTTACATCTTTCATTATTATTTATATATTGAGAAAAATACCTTTTGGTAAATATATATCTGGATAAATAAATGGATTTTCAAACTGACATAAAATTCCTATCAGGAGTAGGTCCTAAAAAGGCTGATCTGCTAAGTAAAGAACTCGGCATTAACAATATCGAGGATTTATTGCGTCATTATCCATATAAATATGTTGATCGGAGCCGGTTCTATTATCTCCATGAAATATCGGAAAATATGCCTTTTATTCAGGTAAAAGGCATGATCGTCCGATTTGAAAAAGCAGGAGAAGGTCACAATCAAAGACTTACAGCCATATTTACAGATGGTCACGGAATCATTGAATTAGTATGGTTTAAGGGGATTAAATTCATCATTGATAAATATCACACCAATATTGAATATGTCATTTTTGGAAAACCTTCTGCTTTTAATGGCAAGTTTAATATTGTGCATCCTGAAATAGAAATTGCCTCACAACTTCCACCACCTGAGCAAATGGGATTACAACCATTTTATAATACTTCCGAAAAAATGAAAAGTAGCTTTCTGAATTCAAAAAGCCTTCAGAAAATCATTTTTCCATTAATTCAAGGTATTAAACCAGGTATACCTGATAGTCTTCCAGCTTATTTATTGAAAAAATTTTCATTAATGAACTTGACAGATTCGTTGGTCAACGTTCATTTTCCTAAGAATGCTGATTTACTCAACAAAGCACGACAACGACTTAAGTTTGAAGAATTATTTTACATCCAGCTAAATATTCTACAACAAACAAAATGGCGTGATCAGCATTATAAAGGGTTTATATTTGGTCAGATAGGACATAATTTTAATTCATTTTTCAAAGATCACTTACCTTTTGAATTAACTGATGCACAAAAGCGTGTTATACGCGAAATACGTATCGATGTGGCTTCCGGAAGACAAATGAATCGATTGCTTCAGGGGGATGTTGGAAGTGGGAAAACGTTGGTTGCTCTAATGGCCATGTTGATTGCAGTGGACAATGGATTTCAGGCCTGTATTATGGCTCCAACTGAAATTCTGGCAAATCAACACATGGTAAGTCTGACTGAATTTCTTGGTGAACTCGGCGTACATGTTGCGTTGCTCACAGGTTCAACCCGACCCAAAGAAAGAATCATTCTGCATGAGAAACTCAGAAATGGTGAAATTAATATTTTGATTGGAACCCATGCCCTGATTGAAGATGTGGTTCAATTTGCCAACCTTGGTCTTGTGGTCATTGATGAGCAACATCGTTTTGGAGTGGAACAGAGATCGAAACTTTGGAAGAAGAGTTCTCAATTGCCTCATATTTTGGTAATGACTGCTACCCCGATACCAAGAACTCTGGCTATGACCGTTTATGGGGATTTGAGTATTTCTGTTATTGATGAATTACCACCGGGACGTAAACCAATTCAAACCTATCACTATTACGAAAATAAACGTCAGGCATTAAATGGATTTATTGCAAAGCAGGTCGAAAATGGAAGACAAATATATATTGTTTATCCTTTAATTCAGGAATCAGAAAAAACAGATCTGCAAAATCTTGAATCAGGATATGAATATATACGGGAAACATTTCCGAACTACAAAGTGAGTATGGTACATGGCAAACTTAAGGCGAAAGAAAAAAATTTTCAAATGCAGAAATTTGTCAGTGGTGAAACTCAGATTATGGTTGCAACAACAGTGATTGAAGTGGGGGTAAATGTGCCAAATGCTTCGGTGATGGTAATCGAAAGTGCACAACGTTTTGGGTTATCTCAACTGCATCAATTACGCGGAAGAGTTGGACGTGGAGCAGAACAATCATTTTGCATCTTACTCACAGGTTTCAAATTAGCTGTTGAAACAAGAAAACGAATGGAAATTATGGTTAGAACGAATGATGGTTTTGAAATATCAGAGGCTGATTTAAAACTTCGGGGACCTGGTGACATGGAAGGAACTCAACAAAGTGGTTTACCCTTCGACTTGAAAATTGCGAATCTGGCTCAGGATGGCAAAATGCTTGAAATAGCAAGAAGTGTAGCTTTAGAAATACTTGAAACAGACCCACAACTCGAAGCCAATGAGAACAGAGTATTGGGTAATCAATTAAAGAAAATGAAAACTAATACCTTAAATTGGGGTTCAATAAGTTAATAATATAGAACTTTCTTTGAAGACAACTACCATTTTTTTAATTTTGGACAGCATAAAAAAAAACGACATTAAAATTCCCTAATAACATGGAAAAAACACTAGTAATTATTAAACCCGGTGCAATTCAAAGAGGGTTAATCGGAGAAGTAATTCATCGATTCGAACAAAAAGGGTTGCAATTGTGTGGAATAAAAATGATGCAACTGACGGATGAAATTCTGGCCGATCATTATGCACATTTGGTCCAACGACCTTACTTCAAACGAATAAAAGATTCAATGATGATTACTCCAGTCATAGTTTGTTGCTGGAAAGGGCTTGAAGTTGTACATATTGTTCATGAGATGGCAGGTAAAACAAACGGACGTGAAGCTGCATTAGGGACGATTCGTGGTGATTTGAGCGTGAGTGTTCAGGAGAATATTGTCCATACTTCAGATTCTGTTGAAAATGCCAGAGAAGAATTGGCACGATTTTTCACTGAAAACGAAATTTATGAGTTTGATCAGGAGATTTCGAACTTTTTATATGCTAATGATGAAATATAGTGGTTGATTTCTATTTATGATTGATTTATAAATTATGCATACTAATATATGCATTCCTAAATGTATTTTATGTCTTCTTCATTTAAACAATATATTTCATTAATTATTTTTTTAATTTCTACTTTGAATTGTCTGTCTCAGCAATCCAGGTTTTCACTCATCCCAAAAAGGGATACGGTGAACGTTTATCATGAAATGCTGAACGATAATTCGGATGATTTAATGGAAAATCATCCTGCCGAAGACATCTACAACAACATATGGACAAGTGATCATGTAAATCCATATAAAATACCAATTGACAGCTTGCCGGATTCTGTACGGATTAATTGTTCCAATTTTTTTGTTCCAGTTCATGGTATGATTACTTCGGAATTTGGACCCCGTCGTTACAGGTTTCATTATGGAGTTGATCTCAGATTAAAAGTTGGTGATTCTGTCCGTTCTGCTTTTTCAGGAAAAGTTCGGATTATTGATTATGAAGCAAGAGGTTACGGGAATTATATTGTCATTCGTCACAACAACGGGTTAGAAACCGTTTATGGCCATTTATCAGCTGTGCTGGTGTTGCTAAATCAAAATGTAAAAGCCGGTCAATTGATTGCATTTGGTGGAAATACAGGACATTCCACCGGTCCGCATTTACATTTTGAAACACGCTATATCGGTAATGCCATTAATCCAAACCACATTATCGATTTCACCACAGGGCATGTAAGGAATAGGACCTATTTAATTACTAAAAAACAAACCTTCTACTATCAACATGAAGTAAAAGTATCACCGTTGGCAAAATACTATAAAGTAAGGAAACACGATACTTTACAAAAAATTGCAGCACGAAACGGTACTAATGTAAAATCCCTGTGCAAATTAAACGGAATTAAGCCCAAGACACATATAAAGCCTGGAATAAGGTTACGAATCAGATGATTCTGACAAAGACCAAAAGCCTTGGTTGACTGACTAAAATAAAAAAACCGTATTCAATAATTTGAATACGGTTTTTTTATATCAATACAGGATACAAATTGTCAAATATAAATTAATATCTGTAATGTTCTGGTTTGTAAGGACCTTTAGCATCAACACCAATATAGGCAGCTTGTTCGGGTGTAAGTACAGTAAGTTTAACACCTAATTGTTCGAGGTGTAACCGGGCAACTTCTTCATCCAGATATTTAGGCAAACGATAAACATCGATTGCATAATCTTTAGTGAACAATTCGATTTGCGCCAAAGTTTGATTGGTAAATGAATTACTCATTACGAACGATGGATGACCGGTAGCACATCCCAAATTTACCAAACGACCATCAGCCAGCAATAAAATGCTATGCCCATCTGGAAAAATATATTTATCTACCTGAGGCTTGATATTTACAAGTTTTATTCCAGGGAATTTCTTAAGTTTTTCAACCTGAATTTCATTATCGAAATGACCAATGTTGCAGATAATTGCTCCATCTTTCATTTTTGCAATATGTTCAATTCTAATTATGTCCCTGTTACCAGTAGTGGTTACGTATAAATTTCCTTCACAAAGTGCTTCTTCGATTGTAGTTACTTTAAATCCTTCCATTGATGCTTGCAGAGCACAAATCGGATCGATTTCAGTGATAATTACCCGGGCACCATATGCCAACATAGATTTAGCACAACCTTTTCCAACATCACCATATCCGCAAACGACCACTACTTTACCTGCCAACATAATATCTGTTGCACGTTTTATTCCATCTGCCAATGATTCACGGCAACCATAAAGGTTATCAAATTTAGATTTTGTTACTGAGTCATTTACATTAAAAGCAGGGAATAATAAAGATCCTTCCTGCAACATTTGATACAAACGGTGTACACCCGTTGTCGTTTCTTCTGATACACCTCGGATCTCAGGAATCATACGTGACCAGATCGTACTGTCGTGTTTCAATACATTTTTAAGTATTGCATACAACAAACGTTCATCATCACCATCAGCAGGTTTATCAAGAGTAGCAGCATCTTTTTCAGCAGCACCGCCCACATGAATCATCATAGTAGCATCTCCTCCATCATCAACAATGACATTCGGGCCTTTATGTCCTTCGAAAGTAAGGGCCTGAAGTGTACACCACCAGTATTCTTCAAGAGTTTCACCTTTCCAGGCAAAAACTGGAACGCCGGTAGCAGCTATTGCAGCAGCAGCATGATCCTGGGTTGAGTATATATTACAACTACACCAACGAACTTCTGCGCCAAGTTCAACCAGAGTTTCAATCAGTACTGCTGTTTGTATGGTCATGTGGAGCGATCCCATAATCCGGGCATTTTTCAATGGTTTAAGCTGTCCATATTTTGTTCTAAGAGCCATTAAACCCGGCATTTCTTTTTCTGCTAATTCAATTTCTTTTCTGCCAAAGTCTGCCATCGACATGTCAGCCACTTTGTACTTTAAAGTGCTAAATAATTCGTTTGTATTCATATCTTATTTTAAGTGTTTGATTTTAATCTTTTTATACCTTAAACAGGTGTACAAAGGTACAAATTTCCAACGAAAAACTATATCTTTGTGAACAATAATTATTTAACTGCCGGATATGCCTTTTTAAATAAAACATTTATCGACAAGCCTGTCCGTTTTACTGCAAAGAAAAAAAATAACTCCTGCATCCCTATATGCTACATTTTTAAATTCCATAATAACTAAATTAGAATTGAATAAAATATCAATTCATTGAAACAACATCTTGAAGATTCTTTGGAATTAGATTAATTAGCACAAGTAATTCCAGGGATATTGCTGTATTATGATTTAACTGAATTAGTATAATTAATGAAAGGAAGGGTTTTTATTCAAAAAAGATAAAACTATGTACGTTGATATCCATTCTCATACAGACATTGATTCGAGCATTCACGGAATCAGGAATCTCACTTTCAGTGAAGCGAATAAAATATTCACTTCAAATGACAAAGGCATGTTTTCACTAGGATTTCATCCATGGTATGCAGATAAGTTTTCGAACGAATTAATGAATAAAATGAATGAATGGATAAAAGATGACCGATTTGTAGCTATAGGAGAATGCGGACTTGATAAAAACAGTAAGGTTTCAATTGAAGAACAACTAAAAATTTTTGAGCGACAAATAAGACTTTCAGAGATAGTACAGAAACCTTTGATTATTCACTGTGTAGGTTGTTTCAATGAACTTTTCGAATTAAAAAAAACACTCATTCCTTACCAAACATGGATAATTCATGGATTCAGGGGCAAGCCGGAGCTTGCCAAACAGGCAATAAAAACAGGATTCAAACTTTCTTTTGGGGAACATTTCAATGAAGAAAGTGTACGTATCACTCCTATTGATCAAATATTTTTAGAAACGGATGAAAGTCATATTCCGATAAGCAATATTTATCGCTTTATTTCAGCTATTAAGAATTGTAAAGAAGATGATTTAATTGCAGGTGAAAACTTAATTAAAACATTTACGCGGCATCTTACCTGAATATTATTGTTAAAAGAATAATCCTTTTACTTTATTAATTTTAAAGCAAGTCAACAAGATATGATTTTTTTGTATCTTTGCCATTCGTTTAAAAATTAACATTAAAATGAAAAAAATATTTCTTCCCATCCTGTTTTTTGTTCTAACACCTGCACTTTTTGCACAAGGGTTTTCATCGGCACAACAACGTAAACTGACAAATGCTCTGACTGCTATTTCTAATTTATACGTCGACAGCATAAATGACAAAAAAATTGTTGAGAACACTCTGGAAGCGATTTTAAAAGAATTAGATCCACATTCATTATATATTCCAAAGGAAGAAGTTGATCGCGTGAACGAACCTCTCGAAGGTAGTTTTGAGGGCGTTGGTATTCAGTTTCAGATAATGGAAGATACACTCTTAGTAATCCAGACCATTTCAGGTTGCCCTGCCGAAAAAGTTGGTGTTTTACCTGGTGATCGTATTATTTACATTAATAATGATTTAGTAGCAGGGATAGTTGATGGAAAAAAAATTCAGAATTCAGATATTTTTAAACGTTTACGCGGACCAAAAGGAACTGAAGTAACCGTGAAAATTCTCCGTGGTGGGAAAAAAGAATTATTGGAATTTAAAATAATCAGGGATAAAATCCCTCTTTACAGCGTTGATGCCAATTATATGATTGGAAAAGATATTGGTTATATCAAGATTAATAATTTTGGGAATTCAACAGTTCAGGAATTTGAAAAGGCATTTAACACTCTTAAAGGAAAAGGAATGACAAAACTTATTCTTAGTTTGCAGGGAAATGGTGGTGGTTATTTAAATGCAGCAATTCAACTTGCTGATGAATTTCTGTCCGCAAATAAACTGATTGTCTATACTCAGGGTCTGAATCAACCAAAGACAGTCGCTGAATCAACAAGTACCGGTATATTTGAAACCGGAAAAGTAATTGTACTGGTTGATGAATATTCGGCTTCTGCAAGTGAAATTGTTTCGGGAGCTTTACAAGATTGGGACAGAGCAATTATTGTGGGTCGAAGGACTTTTGGTAAAGGTCTGGTTCAACGTCAGTTCCCATTAATTGATGGTTCGATGTTACGTCTCACTGTAGCCCGCTATTACACACCAACAGGTCGCTGTATACAGAAATCCTACAAAGGTGGATATGAAAAATACGAAATGGATTTAGTTGACCGTTTCAAAAAAGGTGAGTTGCTTCATGCCGATAGCATTCATTTCCCGGATTCATTGCGTTATCAGACACTTAACTTAAAACGCACAGTTTATGGTGGAGGTGGAATTATGCCTGATATTTTTGTACCATTGGATACTACACGCTTTACCGATTTTCATCGTACTATTGTTGCCCGAGGAGTTGTAAATAAAGTGTGTGTTCAGTACATTGATAAAAACCGTACAAATTTAAAAAAGAAATACCCCACATTCGACAAATTTAAAAAGGATTATGAAGTTGATGAATCATTTCTAAAACTTCTTATCAGTGAGGCCGAAAAGGATAAAATAAAAATTGATACAGCTCAGTATGCTATTTCAAAACCACTTATTAAACTTCAGTTGAAAGCTTTAATTGCAAGGGATTTGTGGGAAATGAATGAATATTACCAAATCATGGATGCCGATAACGAATCGTTACAAAAAGCTGTTGAGATATTACATACTCCGGGAGCATTTGAAAAAATACTTAAGTAAAAAGAGTTTAGCAATCAGTATTCATCATTTGATAAGTCAATAATTTTAAAGAGTAACAGGAATTAAATTCCTGTTACTCTTTCCTTTATTTAAAATAATCCTTTGTATAATTTCGCACTTTAAAAAAATATTGAATATGATATTTACATACATTTATACAAATTGGATAGAAATTGCAGGTGTTTTATTGAGTTTGATTTATCTCTATTTATCCATAAAGCAAAAAGTAAGTCTTTGGATTTTTGGATTTTTATCCTCTGCTTTGTATATTATAGTTTTCTTTCAGACAAAATTTTATGCAGACATGAGTTTACAATTTTATTATCTGGTAATCAGTATATATGGATGGTTAAACTGGAAATATGGGAAACCTGATTCAGATGATGAATTACCTGCTACAAAGATATCTCACCGATTATTTTTTAGACTTGCTCTGTTTTCATTAGTTATATATTTCCTTTATTATTTAATACTTGCTAAATTCACCGATTCAACCATTCCTAAAGCTGATTCATTAGTGGGTATGTTGAGTGTTATTGGAACATGGATGCTTGCCCGTAAGTTAATTGAAAATTGGCTGGTGTGGATAGTAGCCGATGGGATTGCTACAGGGCTATTCATCTACAAAGGTTTATACCTCACTTCAGCCTTATTTTTAATTTATACAATTATGGCTGTAGTAGGATATAGGCAATGGAGAAAAAAACTGAATAGTGCAATTACAAAATTGGATTGAAGTTTATTTTATAAAACTTGGTTTGAATTTTTTAGTATAAACAGCTTAACCTAATTTATTTAAAATATTTTCCTGTCGATTAATTCAAATTGATGGTTTTAAAATTGATTAAAATTTCCTGTAAATTCAATATTTCTTTCTTTAATCACAGAAATATCGACAATTTTATATTACTATTACAATCTTTTAGTGAATCTGTTGAAAATAAAAAATTTAATTTTCTGTTCTTATTAACAAAAGGCGTTATAATTAGTCTGTTTTATAAGAATAAATAATATTTTTTTAATTTCGAGAAAACATAGAAATTTGTATTACAGTGAAATATTTCATTTTATAAGCTAATATTATTTCAACCCAATCATTAATTAGAATAATATGAAAAAACATATTGTTTTAAACGTATCGTTTTTTTTCATTTTCTTTTGCTTTTCCTTTGGTCAAGGTTCCTCATACTGCGGACCATATAAAGTTTCTTCGCCAATAATACTGAATAATGTTCATAACAAAATAATCAGTGGGTTAGAAATAGTAAATCCAATCGGGCATTGCATAAAACTCTCCAATTGTACCAATATTACTATCCAGAATTGCAAGTTAGGACCATCAAAAGAAGAAGGCGTTTATTTATACAAATGTTCGAGTATAGCAGTAACGAATTGTTCAATGGATTCAGTAGATACTGGAGTTTTTGCAGTCTCAAGTACAGGTATAAAAATCACTTATAATGATGTGAAAAATGTACAAGGTCCTGGACCCCGTGGACAAATGGTACAATTTGCAGAGGTTTATGGTGGAGGTAACTGTATCAATTATAATATTGGTGAAAATATACCGGGACAAAGTAATCCGGAAGATGAAATAAGTTTGTACATGACAAATGGAATTGCTGGTGATCCTATACAAGTAATGGGAAACTGGATTCGTGGCGGTGGTCCTTCAAGCTCAGGTGGGGGAATAATGACCGGGGATAAAGGTGGATCATATATTTTAGTACAAGACAATATTCTTGTAGATCCCGGACAATATGGTATTACAATTGCCAGTGGACATAATATTTCAATCAAAAATAATAAGATATTTGCTAAGAAACAATTTTTCAGTAATGTTGGGCTATCAGCTTACAAACAGTATCCCATTGATTGTTCTTCGGATACCATTATGAACAATGAAGTCAATTACAGATATAAAGATGGTCGGTTAAATAATTTATTAAATAATGGAGGGTGTGGTGAAGTATTTGGTTGGAAAACAAATTTTTACAATCCTACATTAAATTCTTCTATTCTTCCTGATAAAATAATCGGGAGATGCAAAAAACAGTAAGTAATTTAATTTTTAATCAAAAATGTTCTCACAATTTAAATTGAAAAGTTGCGACTATTTAAAATAATGCATATAAATGAAATTCAATAAAACGTGCCGGTATGTAATTTTAAACAAACTATTAATTACATATTACTGAATTTCAATTGTATATTTCTTTTTCATCTTTTTAAGGTACAGAGCAACAAATTTTTATCAATGCTAACTTTCATTCTTTAAAGTATGATCTTCTTTTAAACAAATGATTTAAAGTCTAGGTTGTCAAAATTATGAAAATGTTTCTTATTCATTGAAATTTATACTTCTTTATATCTGAGAGATAAATACTCTCTCTACACTTATGCTGGTCAGGTCTAATTATGCTTATTTCCTAGAAATCACAGATGAAAAATGTGTGTTTAATTTTGATTCGGGTGAGTACCTTTATTGTTAACAGTATACTGTTTTGGAAATAATTTAGTCAATCTGAGCTTTTTTTGAAAATTAAGATTGTTTAAATGTCAAAATTAAATAATAGAGAATCATTAAACTGATTGTAATTATAGCATTTGGATTCTACCATACAATGTTGAATTTCAATGTATTTAAATGTTTTATCATTGATTAATTCAAAGAATATTTCATACTTATTTAAGAAATTTGAAAAAAAAATATTACAAATAATCTTAAAATAATTATGAAAATAGAATTTCAAAAAATAAAATCAAACTTCATTCGTTTTATTATCTCTTTAAGATGAAAATACCTGTAACATTACATTAAACAAAACTATTGATAATATAGTTCATTTCTTTAAAATAAAATTTGGGAATAAATATATATTCCAAATTAGTTTTATCTTTTAATAAATATATTCGTATCCGCAAGATACTAAATAACTATAGAACTTATTAATCAATACTACATGATTATAAAAATAACTCATTGAATTCCCATTTTATAAGGAATATAAGTAGTAAAAAATAATAATAATTCAACAAATAATTAATTACACCACTGTTTCTTTATCAGAGATACAAAAGTAAGAATTCTTATTTGTAAAAAAACAATGTATTAAAATGGTAGAAATAAAAAAACGAATAGCAATAATAGCAATATTTATACTCATGATTCAATGTTATTCTTTTGGACAGGGTTCAACATATAGCGGTTCTTTCACAAATTCATCTCCAATAATATGGAATGGAATCAGTAACCAAACAATTTCAAAGTTAGCAATCTCTAATCCATCCGGGCAATGTATCTCACTTACCAATTGCTCGAATATCACAATTCAAAATTGCAAGTTAGGACCTTCTAAGAATGAAGGAGTATATTTGTACAATTGTACGAACATCACAGTTACAAACTGCTCAATGGATTCTGTTAGTACAGGTGTTGAAGCCGTTAAAAGTACAGGAATAAAAGTCAATTATAATGACGTGAAGAATGTATTAGGTCCTATTCCACGTGGACAAATGGCACAATTTGCTGAGGTTTATGGAGGTGGGAACAGTATTAGTTATAATATAGGCGAAAATATACCTGGACAAAGTTCTCCCGAAGATGAAATCAGTTTGTTTATGTCCAATGGACTTCCGGGAGATCCAATTCGAATAGTTGGAAACTGGATTCGTGGAGGTGGACCTTCAAACTCCGGTGGTGGAATTATGACTGGTGATGAAGGAGGATCCAATATTCTTGTACAAAATAATATCCTTGTCGACCCCGGGCAATATGGTATTACAATTGCAAGTGGAAATAACATTTCAATCAAGAACAACAAAATTTACTCAAAACAACAAACCTTCAGCAATATAGGTCTTTCTGCTTATAAGCAGTATGCAATTGATTGTTCATCAGACACTATTATGAATAACGAAGTCAATTTCACATATAAAGATGGTCAATTAAATAACCTTTTAAATAACGGAGGTTGTGGTGAAGTATTTGGCTGGAATACAAATATTTATAATCCCAACTTAAATTCAACAATTCTTCCCTCAAAAATCATAGGCAGAGCAGCACAAGTAGATACAATAGCAATCCCTCCTAAACCAATATCTGCTCAAACTTTTAAGATATATCCAAATCCGGACTATGCACATGGTTTAATTGTAACAGCACCTACACCAAACACAGAGAACGTAATCATTTACGATGTAAAAGGACAGATCATGGTGAATCAATCTATTAATAAAAGCATCACAAATATTGACACCAGTACCCTTGCAATGGGAGTTTACATTGTAAAAGTCATAAATAATAACAATGTTGTCGATGTCCGAAAAATAATTGTAGGGAAGAAATAATTCCTGATATTCTAAATTTCGCTAATCGATTTCAAATAGACTAATGAATATTATGTCCTTTTTCTTTTATTCATTTAAATTGCTACTGTTTCAAACTATTAAATGAATTAAATCTGGAAACGCAATTAATGAGTTTCAATAAAATAAAATCCAATCTATTATCATCATAATAACATAGATAATTCTAAATGAATAAAGAATTATTTATGCGTTAAAGACAACAAATCAATATTTTAAGATCTATTCGTAGTCAATATTATTTTTTATAGTATTAATTTTCAAACACGTGTAAAATTTCTCACAGAATTTCATATTTAGAAATGGATAAAACTCATACAATGTGGTTAATATTCAATAATTTAGAGAGTAAATAATTTAATTTTTCATTATTTTTTTTGTTTTAATTTAAAGATTCAACAGGTAATAAATGCATTTCAATAATTATCAATACAATATTATTTAATTGCATGTAATAGTTATTCGAGTTATTGCCCGGAAATTTTTCCGACCTTAAGCAAAATCAGCTTAAAACCTTAGCCTTTTTTTTCTTTTTCCATTTTTTTTTGCAAGTTCTACATTATTAAAGTATGATTGAAACAAATTTTGTATATTTTAATATTGCCGGCTTGATTTATATCCAATAAGATAGCTGTAATTAATTCTACAGCCAGTAAAACAAATTACATGGTATTGTAATCGCCTGAATATGTTTTGCTTATAAGTATATTTGTCTAATAAAAATCAATCAGTAATATTTCAGAATCATGAAAAAACAAATTCTATTTATTGGGATGTTCATGTTAATTTTCCAATTTAATTCGTATGGTCAGGGATCGGCTTATAGTGGACCTTATACGAAATCATCACCAAAAGTATGGACTGGTATAAGCAACCAAACCATTAGTATGTTGGCAATCTCGAATCCTTCCGGGAAATGTATCTCACTCACCAATTGCTCGAACATCACAATTCAAAATTGCAAGTTAGGATCTTCTAAAGAAGAAGGAGTTTATTTGTACAATTGTACGAATATCACAGTTACAAACTGCTCAATGGATTCAGTTAGTACAGGGGTTGAGGCTGTCAAAAGTACTGGAATAAAAGTCAATTATAATGATGTAAAGAATGTAATAGGTCCGGGTCCACGTGGACAAATGGCTCAATTTGCTGAAGTTTATGGAGGAGGAAACAGTATAAGTTATAATGTAGGGGAAAATATACCGGGACAAAGTAATCCTGAAGACGAAATCAATTTATT
>Ga0302209_10000112_pt1 | contig 37707 bp, 38 predicted proteins | sample II_Fen_E3_1_FD_194574 | JGI IMG/M metagenome (GOLD analysis project Ga0302209, IMG submission 194574) | Peat permafrost microbial communities from Stordalen Mire near Abisko, Sweden - II_Fen_E3_1 | ecosystem: Environmental > Terrestrial > Soil > Wetlands > Permafrost | place: Sweden: Abisko...
CACACAAATATATCGTCCGTGTAGTATAAGCCAGTGATGAGCTTTAGGAATCAGATCTTCCGGAATATATTTTACAAGCTCACGTTCGGTTTGCAGTACATTTTTTGAACCTGTAGTCAGTCCCAGCCTTTCTGAGATACGAAATACATGTGTATCCACTGCCATTGCCGGTTTATTGAAGACAACAGAAGCTATTACATTGGCTGTTTTTCGACCGACTCCCGGCAATGTTTGCAATTCATCTACATCATCAGGAACTACTCCTCCAAAATCAGTGACAAGCTTTTGTGCCATACCAACCAGGTGTTTGGCTTTGTTGTTGGGATATGTTACCGATCGGATATATTCGAAAATAACTTCTGAGGTTGTAACAGCCATAACTTCAGGTGTAGGGAAATCAGCCAAAAGAGCCGGAGTTATCATATTTACACGTTTATCAGTGCATTGAGCTGATAAAATAACAGCTACCAATAACCCGAAAGGATCGATATATTGTAATTCAGTTTCTGCAATAGGCACATTTTCGGAAAACCAGGAAATAATATGTTTATACCGTTGAGAAGTAGTCATGAATAAAAATTTATAGGTTATATAATTAGTTAGTTTCGTGTTCCGCGTTTCGTGTTTCGTGTTCCGTGTTTCGTGTTCCGTGTTTCGTGTTCCGTGTTCCGTGTTCCGTGTTCCGTGTTCCGTGTTTCGTGTTCCGTGTTCCGTGTTCCGTGTTCCGTGTTCCGTGTTCCGTGTTCCGTGTTCCGTGTTTCGTGTTCCGTGTTCCGTGTTCCGTGTTCCGTGTTCCGTGTTCCGTGTTCCGTGTTTCGTGTTCCGTGTTTCGTGTTCCGCGTTCCGCGTTCCGTGTTTCGTGTTCCGTGTTTCGTGTTCCGTGTTCCGTGTTTCGTGTTTCGTGTTCCGCGTTCTGTGTTCTGTGTTCCGTTAAATGAAATCTTTAATCATTAATTCTGATTCTTGGTTCTTGATTCTTTATTCTTGGCTCTTGGCTCTTGGCTCTTGGTTCTTTGATCTTTGTTCTTTGTTCTTAGATCTTGGTTCTTGGCTCTTGGTTCTTTATTCTTTGATCTTTGATCTTTGATCTTGGCTCTTGGCTCTTGGTTCTTTATTCTTGGTTCTTTATTCTTAATTCATACGAAATGTCATAAATTCAGCATAAAATTTCCTCTTTGGTAGTATTGAGTCATTTGGTTTTATTTTCTGCAAATTTATAGGAAAAGATGTAATAAGCGAGTTCCTTTTTATTATTTTTGCATTTTAAAATATTAAACCGCAACCAAATTATCTGTAAGTAACCGTACATGGCACCCAAAAAACCAATAAAAACAAGTTTCAGAGCAGAATCGACACCTGATTTTAGAAATCAAAGACAACCTAAAAAAACAAATGGACCCGGGGTTGGTTATAAAATTAAAGCTTTTGTGACGGATGAGAGAACCCGTTTTATTATAGGAATAGGTATTATGATTGGCATAATATTTTTATTTTTATCTTTTATATCCTATTTCTTTTTTGCCTATGTTGACCAGAGCAAAATGGACCTTTCGTGGCATGAATTGCAACTTATGCGTTCGGATATTAAAAACTGGGGTTCAGTATCCGGTGCCATTTTAGCTGATTTGCTTATCAGACATGGATTTGGGATTGCTTCTTTTGCGATACTTTATTTTGGAACGATATTGGGATTTCGGCTCATGAAAGTTCGAATTGCATCACTCTGGAAATCATTCTTTCATGCCAGCTTTTGGTTAATCTGGTTATCTGTAGCACTTGGATTTGCATTAATTCCATTTTACAACAACTATACTTTTTCATTCTCTCCAGGTGGTGAACAAGGTGATGAAACAAGTAAATGGCTAATATCGTACGTAGGAATGTCAGGGACATTAATGATACTGACAGGAAGTTTTCTGATATACTGCATAGTTTCATCAAAAGCGACCATCCCTTTCCTGAAAAGAATTTTCTCACGTAATTCTAAAGCTTCAAAAGCTGCAGGACCGGAATTTATTGAGAATACAGATGTACCTGAAGCAACAGTGGCAGTTGGCACTGAAATCATACCCGAAGACTGGATCACAAAAGGGAATCAAAGTGATGAAGAAATAATCATTGAAACAAAGGAGATTGATGAAGTTCCTTTTGAAATTGAACAACCAGAAAATAAAGAAGAAAACAAACCTGTAGATATCGTTGAACCGGGCATAACTGATACTGATAACGAAGATCCATTTTATAATGTTGCTAAGTTAGGTAAATACGATCCGACACTTGATTTAACTCATTATAATCCTCCAACACTTGATCTTTTAAAGGTGTACGGAACCGATAATGAAACTCAAATAGACATGGTGGAACAAAATGCAAATAAGAACCGCATTATAACCACCCTGCAAAATTACGGCATCGAAATTGAGACAATTAAAGCAACCGTTGGTCCTACTATAACATTATACGAAATTGTTCCTAAAGCAGGAGTACGAATTTCAAAGATTCGGAATTTGGAATATGACATCATGCTCAGTCTGGCAGCTACAGGGATACGTATTATTGCACCAATACCCGGTAAAGGGACAATTGGTATTGAAGTTCCAAACAGCGATCCACAAGTTGTATCAATGCATTCGATCATAGCTTCTAAAAAATTCCAGGAATCAAAATTTGAACTTCCGGTAGCTTTTGGACGTACTATTACAAATGAGATATTTATGGTCGATCTGGCAAAAATGCCTCACTTGCTGGTGGCAGGTGCTACAGGTCAGGGAAAGTCCGTTGGTTTGAATGCCATTATCACTTCTTTACGGAGATATCGAGAAACATTTTCTGGCAAAATTACCTGATGGTGATGACGCAATTATTACCGACACCAGTAAGGTGGTGGAAACATTAAATTCTCTTTGTAAAGAGATGGACGATCGATATGACTTGCTTAAAAAAGCTCATGTTCGAAACATAAAGGAATATAATGAGAAATTTACAAACCGACATTTAAATCCTGATAAAGGGCACAGATTTTTACCCTATATTGTTGTAATCGTAGATGAGTTTGGTGACCTGATCATGACAGCCGGGAAAGAAGTTGAAATGCCAATAGCACGTATTGCCCAGTTAGCACGAGCTGTAGGGATTCATATGATTATTGCGACTCAACGTCCGTCTGTAAATATTATAACAGGAGTTATTAAAGCCAACTTCCCTGCCAGGGTAGCATTTCGTGTGTCCTCAATGATTGATTCACGTACCATTCTGGATTCTCCGGGAGCTAATCAATTAGTTGGTCGAGGGGACATGTTGTTTTCTCAGGGAAATGACCTTGTTCGTGTTCAATGTGCCTTTGTAGATACACCCGAAGTAGAAAATATCGTTCATCATATCAGTAAACAACAGGCATATCCGACAGCATTCTATCTTCCCGAATATGTTCGTCCGGATGGAGACGGTATTGATTCCGGTTCTGTAGATATGACTAAACGTGATCCTTTATTCGAAGAGGCTGCCCATTTAATTGTTGCCAATCAACAAGGTTCAACCTCCCTTATTCAACGGAAGTTCTCCATTGGATATAACCGTGCTGGACGAATAGTAGACCAATTGGAAGTGGCTGGAATAATTGGTCCTTTTGAAGGAAGTAAAGCACGACAGGTGTTGGTGTTGGACAGCAATCATTTGGAAATGATTCTGAACAGACTTTGATCCAGGAGCCCATTTTCTGGTGGAAAGAATACATAGACGTTTGCTTGTATGGTGCCATTAAAACACATATGCTTATTAACACCACATCATAAAAGACTAAGAAATACGTTGTACTCTATATTGTTTTTAGAGTACAAAATTTTAAAATAAAAATAACAGAATGAAAAAAAGAACTTTAATTGCCTTTGCTGTAATTCTATTTATGTTACAAGGCATTTCGGCCCAGAACAATGTACAGGCTGAAAAAAAAATTACCGATTTGCTTACTGAAGCCAAAACAAGTGCTATAAAAACTAACTTTAAACTGATAATAAGCGACAAAAAAGATCCGCAATCAATGGTATCATCTGGAGTTTTCACGTTAAAGGGGAATAAATTTGTATTGGAAATGGATGCTATGAAAGCATGGTATGATGGAAAGACACAATGGGCATATGTATCACAAAGTAATGAAGTATCGATTACAGAGCCTACAGTAAAAGAATTATCGGAGACAAATCCAATGGCAATATTATCAGGTTTCAAATCAAAATGTTTAATTCGATTTTCAACAAGAGTAAAATCAGCACAAAACTATTGTATTGAAATGATACCGAAAACGAAGAACAATGAGATAGTAAAAATCGATGTTCAAATAAACAAAAACAACGGAAATCTGGTTTCAATTAAATTAACGAACAAAAATGGAAGTGCTTCGCTCCTCACCCTGAGTAATTTCCAAAAAGGGATTCACGTCACTGATAACATTTTTGTATTTAATGCAGCACGATTTAAAGGGGTCTCAGTTAATGATTTAAGATAATCCTCAGCTACTATAGATTGTTCATACAATTTAACTAATAGAATTTATTTATATCGATATAGCGTCGAGTAAATTAAAAACCACAAACCTTTTGGAATGAATTATTGTTTTTCAATTGAATTCTCATTAAATTAAACTATTCATACTATATGAACGAAAAAGTACGATGCCTGATTATTGGTTCAGGTCCTGCAGGATATACTGCGGCTATTTATGCTTCAAGAGCTAACTTAAATCCTGTTCTATATGAAGGCATGGAACCCGGAGGACAACTGACCACTACAACCGAAGTTGAAAACTTTCCCGGATATCCTAACGGAATTACAGGACCTGAGTTAATGGTCGATCTTAAAAAACAAGCAGAACGATTTGGTACAGATGTACGTTTCGGTGCAGCTACTGCAACTGACTTGACTTCTTCTCCCTATAAAGTTACTATTGATGGAGAAAAAATAATAGAAACAGATACCATTATTATTTCTACCGGTGCAACAGCAAAATATCTTGGATTACCCGACGAACAAAAATATGCAGGATCGGGTGTATCAGCCTGTGCAACCTGTGACGGGTTCTTTTACAGAAAACTGACAGTTGCAGTAGTCGGAGGCGGTGATACAGCCTGTGAAGAAGCTTCATATCTTGCAGGTTTAGCAGCGAAAGTGTATATTATTGTTCGTAAAAAAGAATTACGTGCTTCCAAGATTATGCAGGAACGTGTATTTAAAAATCCAAAAATAGAAGTACTTTTTGAACATGAAACTTTAGGATTAACCGGGGAAGGTGTCGTACAGGGAGCCAATCTGGTTAAACGAAAAGGACAGACTGACGAAAAGCAGATTCATATTGATATCGATGGATTCTTTTTAGCTATTGGTCACACACCTAACTCAGGTATTTTCAAACCCTGGATAGAAACGGATGAAGTGGGTTATATTATAACCAATCCGGGGACTCCACGGACAAACCTGGCTGGTATATTTGCAGCAGGTGATGTGGCTGACCCTCATTACCGCCAGGCAATTACAGCAGCAGGAACCGGTTGTCAGGCCGCAATAGAAGCAGAAAGATATTTATCAGAAAAGGGTTTATAATACAGTTTAACTATTGATGATAGCTTAACCCTTTTTAAATAATTGAATCTGGTACTAAATCCATATTTTGGTATAAATAATTAAAATCTTGAAAGTGATGATGTTTTCTGATAAAGGGAAGTCATCACTTTCGTCTTTTTAAACCATTAGGTCAGTTAATACTTTCTATTGTAGCAGTTTTTTTGTACTTTTGTATCTTAAAATAAAAAAAGTCTCTATGCAACCAAGTATTACAAAATCAGCAATGCTCAATGGCCTGATAATGGGCGTTATTTTCTCAATTAATTTTTTGTTTTCTGTTTCAAAAATAGCATCATTAATTATGTTCACAAACATAATTGCCATTCTGATTGTCGTTTGGGTTTACCGTATTACTGTAAAATTTCGGGACAATGAATGTGAAGGATTCATTTCATATTGGAAAGCTTTTTCGTACATCTTATATACATTCTTTTTTGCAGCACTTATTTCATCTGTCGTTAAGTTCATTTATTTTCAATTTATAAATCCGGCTTATCTGGATTCATTATATCAGGAAACGATGAAAATGCTTACAACATTAAAATATCCAATAGATGATGCAATGGAAGAACAGACAAAAAAAATGTTGAAACCTGCAAGTTATACGTTAATTTACATTTGGTTAAATGCTTTTATGGGTTTGATCGTCGGAGTAATTATGGCAGGTTTTATCAAAAAGAACAAAAGCATATTTGAAGAATAGTATTTTGTCATTTTCCAGATTTTTATTTTAATCAAAAAAATTGCAACCACTCAATATGGATATTTCAATAATAGTACCTTTATACAACGAAGAAGAATCGCTTCCGAAACTATTTGAATGGATCGAACGGGTTATGAAAGAACATAATTACACGTTTGAAGTAATCTTTGTGAATGATGGCAGCACTGACCAATCATGGAATGTTATCGAAACACTCCAACAACAATCTCATTTTGTCAGAGGAATTAAATTTCGTCATAATTACGGCAAATCACCTGCTTTGTATTGTGGTTTTAGGGCTGCTAAAGGTGATGTTGTCATCACGATGGATGCTGACCTTCAGGATAGTCCTGATGAAATTCCGGAATTGTTTTCAATGATCAAAAATGACGATTATGATTTAGTTTCAGGTTGGAAGAAAAAACGCTATGATTCAAAATTCGCTAAAAACATACCTTCAAAATTATACAATGCAACTGCACGGAAAGTGACAGGTTTAAAACTTCATGATATGAATTGTGGACTCAAGGCCTATAAAAATGAAGTTGTTAAAAACATTGAAGTTTTTGGTGAAATGCACCGATACATACCTTTTATTGCTAAAATTGCCGGATTTACGAATATAGGTGAAAAAGTGGTTGAACATCGTAAACGTCAGTTTGGAGAAACAAAATTCGGATTAAACCGTTTTGTAAATGGGTATCTCGATTTATTGACTCTATGGTTCTTATCAAAATTTGGGAAGAAGCCAATGCATTTTTTCGGATTATTTGGTAGTTTAATGTTTATTCTTGGATTTATTGCGGTTGTGTTAGTCGGTCTAAATAAATTTATTGCAATTATCGAACATGTCAGATCTCCTTTAATTACTGAAAGTCCTTATTTTTATTTATCCATGTTGGCAATGGTTTTAGGTACTCAGTTATTTTTAGCCGGATTTATCGCAGAGATAATAACCAGAAATTCGTCAGAACGTAACAACTATCAGATTGAAAAAGAAATTTAGCAGAAGCAATTAACTGAATCCAATTACACGAATTATAATTGCATCACTAAGCAGAATGTAACCAGGTTAATTTGAAACGATAATCACAATCGTAATTAAGCACACATTAATTTAGTTTCACTGATTTACAATTTGTGATATTTGTTTTAAATCGAGAAATACGTATGTTATGAAACAGATTCTATTAGTTGGATTTGGAGGATTTATCGGGAGCATAGCCAGGTTTATTGTTTCAAAATTAAACTTACACTGGAACCTGTTATCAATTCCAATGGGTACGTTGACAGTGAACATTTTGGGGAGTTTAATTATTGGGTTTATTGTTGGAGTATCTTCAAAAAGCGAAATAATTACTCCGGGATTGAGATTGTTTTTAATGGTTGGTGTTTGTGGCGGTTTTACAACATTCTCATCGTTTACATTAGAAAATATGACTTTAATGCAAAACGGTCAATTTGCGTCGGTTTTAATATATACCGGATTAAGCATTTTTCTGGGATTTTTGGCAGTATACGTAGGTTATATTTCTTCAAATTTATTGTAATATGAATTCATCCGAAAACAGCATTTTGAAAATATATGCAAGTAGTACTGATCATATTGGATTTGAGCTACTTTACGAGCATTTAGTTGTTTTAGCAAAAGAGAAAGGCATTACCGGGGTTACTGTTTACAGGGGGATTATGGGATATGGATTAAGCAGTCCTCGAATCAGTTCATCACGATTTTGGGAATTAACAGAGAAGTTACCGGTAGTGATTGAAATGATTGATAAAACACTGGTATTAGAATCATTTTACTTAACGATAGAAAACGATTTGAAATTGCTACCAAAAGGATGTTTAGTTACTTTTCAACCCATAGAAATTAAACTTCAAAAAACAGGAATTAAAAATTAGTCAAAATAAATTCAAACTACTGAATGGAAATAACAGACATTCTTAAGATAACATTACCTGCTTTAATCGTATTGTTGACTGCTTATTTACTGATTGATAAATTACTTCGAAATGAAGAAAGAAGACGTAATTTTGAATTACGTAAAGAAAGTTCAACAGCTATAACTCCAATACGACTACGCGCATACGAAAGACTTATACTCGTACTGGAACGGACAACACCTGCCACATTGATAGTGAATGTTGCTCAACCTAATATGACAAATTCAGAACTACAATCAGTATTATTGTCCAATATTCGTCAGGAATTTTCACACAATTTATCTCAGCAGATTTATGTTAGTAATGAAATCTGGACTTGTATTAGAGGAGCTCAGGAAAGTTTGCTTCGACTGGTCAATACATGTGCCTCACAATTCAATCCAGCAAATTCTGCGACAGAGTTAGCTGAGCGAATCATTCAGGTATATAACGCAAGTGATCAGACACCTACTGAATTGGCAATTGATTTGCTTAAAAAGGAAGTACGTTTATATTTCTAGAAAAAAAAACATTTTTCGACTTTAGAACGTCAAAATAAAAAATTAATAAACTGATTATTTATCGAATGAAAAAATATATTTTCATAACACTTATATTCTCCATATTTTTGAATATTTCATGTGTCACCGATGATACCTGTATTCAAACAAAATATGTCAAATTAACTGCGAATTTCTATGTTGTTAATCCGAATGATTCAATAATTGCAAATAGAATCAAAGGATTTTACGTCGATAGTATTACTGTTCAGGGATTAAAATATGATAGCATTACGAAATTATACCAATCGGTTGATTCAATTTTATACAACAATCAAAAAGTAAACTCAATTAATTTACCGTTAAACAACAATTCAACAGTAACTATATTCAAACTTAAATTCAAAAATGTTGTAGATACAATGAGAATTTATCATTCGAACATAAATGATTATTTATCATTGGAATGTGGTTGTATCATAACACATGCTATTGATAATGTGACTACAACGAATCACTATATTGATTCAGCCAGGATTAAAATATATGAGGTAAATACTATCGATGCAGAAAATATCCGTATATATAAAGACACTTCCAAAATTAAAATTAACAAAGTAAACACCATCAATGCGGAGCATATTCGTTTATTTAATAAGTAGCATTCTTCTCTGTCTGTCGGTAAGCACTGCCATGGCTCAGAAGAAAAAACAGATTGCCATACCTGCTGATTCAACACGTTGGCTGAATGGATTTACTGTGAATGTTGATGTAGCCTCATTGGTTACCTCAACTTTTATAAATAACGGCATATATTCTTCAGAAGCCGGAATTCAATTAGACTTAAAACATAAGTTCTTTCCAACAATAGAAGTTGGTGTAGCGGGAGCCAGTAAGATTTCAAACGAAAATATAAATTTTAAAACGAATGGTTTATTTGAAAGATTTGGTGTAGATTTCAACTTAAGAAAAAAGAAACCTGATTCAAAACCAACAAATAATTTATTTACTGCAGGTATCAGATTAGGGATGAGTAATTTCAGTTATGATGTGACAAATGTAACAATTACCGACAATTATTGGGGTGGATCTACAATTATAAATTATCCTACTCAAAATATATCAAAGATTTGGTATGAATTTGTAGTAGGAGTTCAGGTTGAAGTAATCAACAACTTTTATCTTGGTTGGAATCTTCGTATCAGAAACATGATTAGTAAAGATATTACAGGGGAAGTTTCTCCCTGGTATGTTCCTGGCTTTGGTAAAAATGTCGGATCAAATTACGGTTTTAATTACACTTTAGGATATCATTTTTGGCCACAAAAAAAGATTAAAAAAAAGACAAGTGTGATAATCATTCAAAAAAAAGAAAATCAAATAAATAAATAATATAAATATACAACAATCAGGTATGAATTCAATTCAAATTTTAAACAAAGCAGCAGACAACATTCGAATCCTGGCTGCTTCAGCTGTAGAAAAAGCTAAATCAGGTCATCCGGGTGGAGCAATGGGTGGAGCTGATTATATAAATGTATTATATTCGGAATTTTTAGAATATGACCCGCAAAACCCTAAATGGCAAGGTCGTGACCGTATGTTCCTTGATCCGGGTCATATGTCTCCTATGTTATATTCAGTACTGGCATGTACCGGAAAATATACCATGGAAGAATTGGGACAGTTTCGTCAATGGGGTAGTCCTACACCCGGACATCCGGAAGTAGATATAATGCGCGGTGTTGAAAACACTTCAGGACCCCTGGGACAAGGACATACTTATGCTGTAGGTGCTGCCATAGCTGCTAAGTTTTTAAAAGCCCGTTTTGGTGATATTATGAGCCAGACAATTTACACTTTCATTTCCGACGGTGGTGTACAGGAAGAGATTTCACAAGGTGCTGGACGTATTGCAGGATATCTAGGTTTAGACAATCTGATTATGTTTTATGATTCGAATGATATTCAACTTTCTACTGAAACAAAATCAGTGACAAGCGAAAATACAGCTCAAAAGTATTTAGCCTGGGGTTGGAATGTAATAGAAATTAATGGGAATGATGCTGTCGAAATACGTACAGCATTAAAAGAAGCCAAAACTGAGAACCATAAACCTACTATAATTATCGGCAAAACTATCATGGGCAAAGGTGCTTTAAAAGCTGACGGAACTTGCTTTGAACGCCAATGTGCAACACATGGTATGCCTTTGAGCGAAGGTGGTGCTTCTTATCAGGAAAGCATTAAAAATCTGGGTGGTAATCCAGAGAATCCTTTTGTAATTTTTGAAGAAACTAAAGCACTGTATGCAAAGCGTGCTGAAGAATTAAAAGAAATTGTTGCAAAAAAACAAGTTGCTCATTCTATCTGGGCTAAAGAAAATCCCGAATTACAAAAGAAACTTGATTTATTCTTTTCAGGGGAAATAAATGTCAATTGGGATGCCATCATTCAAAAGCCAAATCAGTCAACACGTGCAGCTTCAGCAACCGTCTTGGGCGAATTGGCAAAACAAGTAGAAAACATGGTGGTTGCCAGTGCCGATTTATCCAATTCCGACAAAACTGATGGTTTCCTTAAAAATACCAAAGCATTTGTTAGAAATGATTTCTCAGGTGCATTTTTACAGGCAGGCGTTTCTGAATTAACAATGGCAGCTATCTGTATCGGAATGAGTTTGCACGGTGGTATAATCCCTGCCTGCGCTACGTTCTTTGTTTTCTCTGATTATATGAAACCTGCATTACGTATGGCAGCTTTAATGGAACAACCGGTGAAATTTATCTGGTCACATGATGCATTCCGTGTAGGAGAAGATGGACCTACTCATGAACCTGTTGAACAGGAAGCTCAAATCCGGTTATTAGAGAAACTTAAAAACCACAAAGGAAATAATTCTATGTTGGTATTGCGTCCTGCTGATGTCGAAGAAGGTACTGTAGCCTGGAGAATGGCAATGGAAAACACACATACTCCAACAGGATTAATTCTTTCACGTCAAAATATTGCTGATCTTCCTACAACATCCACCCGTAAAATTGATGCGGAACAAGCCCGGAAAGGTGCATATGTTGTAGAAAGTGACGAAAATTACGAGGTAATACTGGTTGCTTCTGGTTCTGAAGTCTCAACCCTTTATGAAGGGGCTGCTTTACTTCGCGCCGATGGAATAAAAATCAGATTGGTATCTGCACCATCTGAAGGATTATTCCGCACTCAATCAGTTGAATATCAAGAGAGCGTTTTACCAAAAGGAGCTAAGATTTTTGGTCTTACAGCCGGACTTCCGGTCAATCTGTTAGGGTTAGTCGGTGCAAACGGTAAAATCTTCGGACTTGAGACTTTTGGTTTTTCAGCACCTTATAAAGTTCTTGATGAAAAATTAGGGTTTACAGGAAAAAATGTATACAATCAGGTAAAGAATTGGTAATAGGTTGACTGAAAAACTAAACTAAATGGTTTATTAAATTGATTCAGTATAAATGCGTCAGAAGGAGAAACACCAACTGACGCATTATTAGTATTTTCAATATATGCATTTTCCAGACCAGAGCCCATAATATATTAACATTTACAAAAACAAATGGATTACCTTTCGATCATTATTATAGGTATCGGTTTATCTATGGATTGCTTTGCAGTATCAATCAGCAAAGGGATTCATGCAAAAAAACTTTTCTTTTGGCTGACCTTTCGTATGGCCTTACTTTTTGGATTGTCTCAGGCAATTATGCCTTTAATTGGATATGAACTGGGTGCAGGATATGCCGGTTATATGAAAAGTGTTGATCATTGGGTAGCCTTTGGTCTATTATCGTTGATTGGAGGGAAAATGGTCATTGAAGGATTTAAGAACAGTGATCCTGAAACTGATAAAACATCAAATCCATTCGCCTGGGCTTCATTATTATCACTTTCACTAGCAACAAGTATTGATGCTTTTGCAACAGGTATTGTATTTATTCCGTATCATGCCCTTATTTGGAAAGCAATTGCCATAATCGGTTTAACCAGTTTTATCTTCACATTTTTCGGAATGTATATAGGTGTCCATTTTGGAAAACGGTTTCATATTAAAGTTGAAATGATAGGTGGTTTTATTTTAATCGGAATTGGTTTAAAAATTCTAATTGAGCATCTTATATAGATTAAATACTTAAAATATATACTTTCATTATTTTCGTTTCAACCTTTTTTTTTGCAAATAACAAGTTTACAATTTGAAAAATCTGTAATTATCAGGACATCTTTTAGTTGTTTATCCTTATATTAAAAACTAAAACAAATTGAATTATTTAATGAATTGCGTTTAGAAATACTTTATGATAAAAGGTTCTTTTTACATCCTTCTTTTTTACTTTTTGGGTGAAATGTTCAGTTTGCTTATCCATGGCTTTATTCCCGGAAGTGTAATAGGCATGATTCTTCTATTTTTGTGTCTGTTTTTCAAAATCATTAAACCGGAGAATGTAAAAGATGTTGCAACTGTAATAACTAAAAACATGGCAGTATTTTTCGTTCCGGCAGGTGTTGGATTAATGGTCTATGTAGAATTATTCTCCAAATCATTGGCAACTATTATGGCTGCCATTGCTGTTAGTACTGTACTTACTATTATTACAGTGGCAGTAGTACAGGAAAGTTTTGAGAAGCGTCGCAAGAAAGGAGAAAAAGATCATGAATAATTTAGCAGAACATCTTCGACCTCTGATCAGCAATGAAGTTTTCATGCTAATGTTCGTTATGGGGACATTTTTGTTGGGAGTACTTATATATAAACGGACAAAAATCACCTTGTTACAACCACTTCTTATTTCAATGATAATTATCATTCCTTTTTTGAAGATAACAGGAATTGATTATCCTACATTTTATCAACAAACACGCATTTTAAATTTCATGCTAGGGCCAAGTGTCGTGGCACTGGGATACATTCTTTATGCACAAATCGAACAAATAAAGGGGAATGTTATTTCAATACTCACAGCTGTTTTCATTGGAAGTATTGTTGGAATTTTAAGTGTGGTATTAGTTGCAAAAGCATTTGGAGCAGATCATTTATTGATTGCATCCCTGGCACCCAAATCGGTAACAACGCCTATTGCTATCAGTTTGTCCGAAAAATCCGGTGGAATTCCGGCATTAACTGCAGCTTTTGTTGTCATTTGCGGTATTTTTGGAGGACTTGTCGGACCAATCATACTCAGAAGTATCGGAATTAAAAGCAAAATAGCCACAGGACTTGCCATGGGTTCTTCTGCACATGCACTTGGTACTGCAAGAGCTATGGAAATCGGAGCCGTTGAAGGTGCTATCAGTGGTTTAGCTATTGGGATTATGGGAATTATGACTGCACTGATGATACCATTTGCTGAAAAACTTTTTTAAAATTAAACTAGAAGAGCACGAAAAAAAAAGTCAAAATTACAAATTGTAATTTTGACTTTTTTTTATGATCAGACTAATTCCTTCATTAAATATCTTCCGCTCCTTCTGGTACGTTGAGTTAATAACAGAACCCTTCCATGAGTAGTTTTCTGTACTATTTCATCAGTTATTCCACGAATGGTGAGCAATTCTAATCCATCATTATAAGTTACTTTAAAGTCATTTCCCAATTCATCCAATGCTCCGGCCAGATAGCGTGAATTATCCACACACACGGAAATACTAATCGCTGAGCTTTGAATCATGGCTACTTTAAGCCGGTGTTTATTCATCACTGCAAAAGCTTTTAAAAGACTTTCTTCCAACACAAAAGAGAAATCACGTGGACGAACAGTAATAAGCACCTGATTTTTCCTTACGATAAGAATCGGAACATCAATTGGTTTTTCGATGGTGGCTTTGATTACTGAGCCTGCCTCAGAAGGATTACCAAAAGGTCGGACATATAATGGTATATTTTTATTTTCGAGTGGCTTAATAGTCTTCGGGTGGATAATCTGTGCACCACTGTATGCCAGTTCAACAGCATCAAGGTAAGTCAACTCAGGAATATGAACTGTATCTTCAAACAATCGTGGATCAGCATTCAGAATTCCGGGTACATCTTTCCATATTGTCACACTTTCAGCATTTAATAGATTTCCTACTACAGCAGCAGAATAATCAGATCCTTCACGCCCTAAAGTAGTTGAATGCCCTTTTATATTCGCACCAATAAATCCTTGTCCGATATAAATGCGATTTTTAGTGAAATCAGCGGCTATTTGCAGACGTATTTGTGATTCATCAATTCGGACATTTGCTTCCCGGAAATTGCTGTCGGTAACAAGCAACCCACGCATATCAAGCCATGCATTCTCAACCCCTGATTCGGAAAGAAAGGTCGATACTATTTTGGTTGAAAAAATTTCCCCATACGATACCAATCGGTCATACCATCGGTCATAATCATCCCCTACCCCATTTGAAATTAATGTTTTCAGTTCTGTAAAGAAAGGTTCAAGTGTAGCTTTCCCGATTTCCGGATGAATGAAAAGTTCATCAATAACTTCGTTGTGAAAAAGTTCCACTTCGGCGAGTTTATTTAACGAAGCCTGATGATCGGCTTTCATAAAATAATCGAGTACAATTTCCATGGCATTAGTGGTTTTTCCCATTGCCGAAACCACAATAAAAAGTTGATCATTAACACCTGAAACAATCCTGAATATATTTCTGATTCCTTCTGCCGAACGCACCGATGCCCCACCAAATTTATAGACCTGCATATTTTATTTTTTTAGAAATTTATTTAATTATCACATCAACTCATTATCCTATCAACACATCATCATACCATCACATCATTCAACAACCTTCACTCCTACCAGTTTATCATACCTTTCACCAAATGCACGATGATAGATATAGATGGTATATTCATTTTTAGTTTGCCAATAGCTTCCGTCAACACGTTCGGGCGATGCTTTCTGTTCACCTTTTGGAACAAACCAGTACTGATAATTATATCCCCCCTGCTTAAGTAAAATCGATTTTACATAGCTTTCCGTTTTCCCATCATAATTCAGCCTGACAGCATCATTCAATTGATTATAATTGAATTCACCCCCCAGGTACAATTGCCCATCAAAGAAAGGCTGCTTAGAAGGCAAATTAAAATGGACCATCATATAATCGGCTTCAGTATTATCATCCTGTGCATTTTGCATGTTGACAACAAACTTTCCGTTCACATCCATATCATAAGTGTATGATTTGGATGTCTGAATTTTATTATCGTACAAATAGGCATCATAGTTCGGATTCGTAAAACGGATCGATGAAACACCTTCACCTGCGGCATATACTGACGAAATGTCGAACCGGTGATATTCGTTTCCCCCTTCGAAAATCAATGCCTTATTATTGATATAACTCAATTTTGAGTTTGAAAAATAAGTAGGCTGTAGATCGGTCACCTGATTATCAATACGGTTATTTTGACGAACGACAGCTTTTATCTCAGATGTTGCTTCCCGTACAGGATAACCGTTTAATGCCACTTCAAAGTCCAGTTGTTGACTTCTTCCACTAAGCTCAGTATCGGTATTTCCCCGTACTGTAGCTGAAACATTGACGCGGGGATCAACAATCGAGAAGCAGGCCATAGCAATTGGATTATCCACCTTATTATCCTCATAAATTATGGCCACGTAATTTCCTGAAATTTTAAAATTCATATCATTATTGGGCAATAAGAATGAATAATGTGTATAAAGATAAGTTGTATTTAAAGAAGTTGTAAAGTCGGTAATGTTGGACGTAGTAAAACCGCTCAGATATTCATTCGAATTAAGACTGGAGGGTGTCCAGTCGGCATTGCAATGTATAACTGTATAACTGTACGAATGAGCCTCCCTTGACATTTCGTCAAAGCTCACCATCAATACATTCGAACCGGTAAGTTCTATTATGGGCAAACCAAGCTTTACTCCTACCACGCTTGTTTGTAACGTTTTAATATTTGGTTGAATGATTTGTGTACGATAACTTGTTTGTGCCGTAAGAGTCAGACAAAAGATAAAGGTAAGTAATAAAAGATTTTTTTTCATGGAATGATTTGTTTCTGAAAACTGCATTTTTATTTTACAGATACAAAAATAGATAATTTAAGGGGAATAACAAGTACAGGAAGGATAGATAAATGATTTAATGAACCTGATTACCGGGGTCTGAATTTTTGAGTCCTGTTGAAAAAAGAAAAAGTTAAGTTATTCAAATAATTAACTATTGCAATATAATTCCAAATAGACAGCAGATTATTACCTGTTTTAGTTCGTATACTATTTTATAATTGAATTCAGAAAAACAACATTCATAAATCAGGGATATTAAAAAATACACTTACTTTCACTAGTTTTCTAAAGTCTGAAATCCTCTTAAAGCTTTATATTTTCTATAAATATTTCACTCAACATATTTAAAATCACTTTGAAAATTCGATACAAACGTGTAAATTTGTACATAATATTTTATTCTTATTTGAAATTCTAACTCTTCCTGAATGGTTCAGATTTATCAGTCGTACTTAGATTGGTTTTGGATTGGTTTTGGTTTGGTTTTGGTTTGGTTTTGGTTTCCATATATCATTCATATATCATTCATTTATATGGGACGGCTATGAATATAATATTATTACCAAAACCATAGTTAAACCATTCAAAAACCGGTATAAAACTGATTTAGGTACTTTATTCAGTTGATGAATGTCAATAAAGGGAATGATAAATTGATCCGTATTGAACTTAATTCAGGTAATATTTTTTGAATTCTCGTAATTTCTTCAACATAATAATTTCACATTCAGAATCCAATTAATTCAAAATTTTTTAACTGAATCATCCGACTTGAATTAGGTCCATTTATTTATACTCCTGCAACAAATAAAAACAAAAATAAATTAACAAAATAATGTGTGAATTAAAAGAAATATGTATATTTGCCAAATAAAATAAGGACTCTTTATTAGAACTATTTAAATATAATCATTGATAATGGAAATCGAAAACGAAATCGAAAACGAGAAAAAAATTCCGGACTTGAAGAAGTACAAACTTAGTTTCCACGGACAGGGGAAAGCTTATTTTGGTATTTTAATTGTAAATTGGTTACTAACAATAGTTACACTCGGGTTTTATTACCCCTGGGCCAAGGCACGAAACCTTCAGTTTTTATATGGCTCGACAGCGTTAGAAAATGATCGGTTTACTTTTCATGGTACCGGAAAGGAAATGTTTGTGGGTTTTATAAAAACGATTGTCATTTTTGGAATTATTTACGGTATATTGATGCTGTTTATTTATCTGGAAATGCCGGTTTTAGGAATTACAATTTTTTATTTTTTGTTCATAGCGATATTGCCTGTTGCTATACATGGTTCTTACCGTTACAGATTTTCACGTACATCATGGCGAGGTATCCGTTTTGGATACAGAGGCGACCGTAACGAATTGTTTTTAGGCTTTTTCAAATGGATATTTTTTACGATAATTACTCTGGGAATTTATGGATCATGGATGGAAATGAAACTAAGAGGGTATCTGTTGAGCAATGTTCGGGCAGGAAATGTAGAATTCAAGTACAAAGGTGTAGGTTCTGAATATTTTGTTTTGAATCTTAAAGGATATCTGTTAACACTTATTACACTCGGGATTTATTCATTCTGGTGGTACAAAGACCTTTTTGCCTATTATGTTGAGAACCTGAGCATGCACAAAGCTGGACAACAGATTAAACTAAAATCGATTGCTACCGGTGGAGATTTTTTTAAAATGATTATGCTCAATTTATTGATAGTCATTTTCACTCTTGGGCTTGGATATGCATGGGCGATTACACGCACAATGAATTTCATGACAAGTAAAATTAAACTTGAAGGGGACATGGATCTTGATACAATTTTACAAACCGAAGATGATTACAATGATGCGACAGGTGATGACATGACCGGTTTACTTGACATCAACTTTATTATTTAATGAATAAAACCTCAGGTAAATATTTTGATGGAATATCTTCAAGACCTCAGGATATTGAATTGCAACTTGATGAAATAAATGCCGAACTCAGGTTCGGCATTTATTTAAATACAACCAATCGATGGCCGCTTGAAAATATATCGTTCGAACATATCGGTGATTCGCTTGAAATACGTTGTAAAAGCAACTTGCTGGCTCTTATAAAAGTGATCGATGATAATTTTGCAGAAGAGTTTATTTCTATTTTAAAAGCGAAAGGACATATCAGTTGGTATCAACGAATCATACGACTGGGAATAAAAATTCATTTAGCTATTGCAGCATTGATTTTAGGGGCTATTATTGCAGGATATCTGCTGTTCATTCCCTGGGTGGGCGAAAAGGCAGTATTGCTGATTCCGGTTCACTATGACATTTCTATGGGGCAAACATTTTATAAGCAATATGTAGACAACAATTCCATTGACAATAAAAAAACAAAGTATCTGAATTTATTTGCCGCTAAATTACAGCTTCGCAACACTCAAAAATTACATTTTACGGTCATCGATTCGCCTACCGTAAATGCTTTTTCATTACCGGATGGCCATATCATCGTTTTTACCGGACTTATTAATTTAATGAAAGATTATGATGAACTGGCCGGATTAATCGGCCATGAAGTAAGTCATGTTAACAACCGGCATTCAATGAAAATGCTGTGTCGCAATTTGTCAGGGTATTTGTTTATTTCGGCAGTACTAAGCGATGTGAATGGGATTATGGCTGTTATTGGTGACAACGTTCACAACTTACAAAACCTATCCTATTCCCGGCAATTCGAGCAGCAAGCCGATGAACAGGGTACGCAAATTTTAATCCTGAACGGCATCAATCCGAAAGGGATGACCGATCTTTTTACCAGACTTCAATCCTCTGAAAAAGTAGTTGTCCCTGCTTTTATTAGTTCACACCCTATCACCACCGACCGCATTGTTTATATTAAAAAACTCATTGCCCACTCCCCTCATCAATACGTTTATAATCCAACTTTGAATGAATTATTCAATAAGTTGAAGAATTAATTCTTAATCGAATTAATCTACTTTCTCATCAATTGTTTTAATGTTATTGTTTTTATAAAAGAAATGCATTCCTATCAGATTTTGATCGGAATGCATTTCAATAGCTATTTTTATCATAGAGGTTAATCGTTTTTCTTCTTAAATGAAAACGTACGTAAAAAAACATCTTTTTATCACCTGCCTGAATTTAAATCCCACAAATAACCGACAAATAATTATGAACTATTCATTTAAAGATGACCTATTTATTTTTTTAACTAACAAATCAAATCATTCAAACGTTAGATTTTCACTAACTTTAATAAAATGCTATGAGGAAATTAAAATTACAGGTACAAATGTCCATTGATGGATATATGGCTGGTCCAGAGAATGAAATGGACTGGCTTGAATGGGATTGGGATGACGGATTAAAACAATACATTACAGAAATCACTGATCCTGTTGATTGTATTTTGCTTGGTCGGAAATTGGCAGAAGGATTCATCGACTATTGGTCCACCCAGGCTGAAGATCCGGTTTCAATAGAAGAAGGTGCCGGTAAAATGAACAACACTCAAAAAATTGTATTCACAAAAACGATATTCAAATCCGAATGGCAACGAACGAAACTTGAATCGGGTGATATCGTTGAAGAAGTTATCAAATTAAAAAATCAAAAGGGAAATGATATGATTGTCTATGGGGGCAGTACATTTGTCAGGACATTAATTGAAGCCGGATTGATAGACGAACTGCATTTATTCGTAAACCCGACTGCACTTGGCAAAGGAATGCCAGTCTTTGGGGAATTACAAAGGATGAAACTGATCTCTTCAAGATCTTTCGAATGTGGAATCGTATTATTATGCTATGAACCTAAGAATAAAAGGAGCGTTTAAAAAAGATTACTGTAACTGATAAGACATCCTGTTAAAAAAGCTATTCACCACATGAATCTTTGACCTCTTACTTAATATTAAAAGGAAGTAAGAGGTCAAAGTATTATTTTATTTCAAACATATCGGCATCACGTAAGACATCGAATTTTTTGCGGTATCGTTCAAGCGGTTCTATAGTTAGTACTGCAGTCTGTATGGAAGTTTTATTTTCTGAAAATTTCAATAACGGTTTTGCTTTAAAATCAAGTAAGGTAGAATGTCCATCATAATCAATTCCCAGACCATCAACTCCTACCCTGTTTACTCCGCAAACATAACATTGATTTTCTATGGCACGGGCCTGTAATAATATATCCCAGTCGATTATCCGTCGTTGCGGAAAATTTGCGACATAAATTGCTAAATCATATTCTGTATTTACATTTCGGGACCAAACAGGGAAACGTACATCATAACAGACTAATACAAGAATGTTAAATCCTTCATAATTCACAATTAATCGTTTATCACCGGCAGTGAAATGTTCATGTTCACCCCCAAGACTAAACAAATGACGTTTATCGGCAGTTTCAATTTCGCCATTCGGGAATACAAAAAATGCACGGTTATATACTTTTCCATCTTCATTTGCGATAAAACTTCCGGTAATAGCCATTTTATATTTTACAGCCCAGTTTTTAAGAATAAGAACAGTTACACCATCCATTTTTTCAGCCAGTTGCAGTTTTTCAGTACAAAAACCGGTTGTAAACATTTCGGGTAAGACTACTAAATCAGTTTTCCCGGCCAGCAATATCAACTGATCTTCTACTTTTTGAATGTTTGCTGCTTTATCAGCCCAGAAAATTATATCTTGTATGAGGGTTATTCGCATGATATTATCATTTATATATTACTCGAACAGTTGAAACTCAGAATAGTTGATAATTGAATTACTGATTATTAAAATAAATTTGAATGATATAAGCACTTGGGTGCTTATAAATAAGTTGATCAGTTTCTATAAAATCTATCCTGATGCTTTGCTTTAATATCTTTATAAAATGCCTGTATGGTTGCCAGGTCAGCATTTTCATCTCCGGAAGGATAAATAATTGCTTTAATTCCCATTTCTTTCTTTTCGTAATCGATATATGCCAATTGAATGGGGACATTGGCATTAACTGCTATATAATAAAAACCCATTTTCCATTTCATCATCAATTTACGGGTCCCTTCGGGAGTAATGGCCAAATGAAAAGTATCATGTTTACTAAATTCTTCGGTCATCTGCTCTGTTACGGAAGTATGTTTTGTCCGGTCGACTGCAATCCCTCCTGCACTTCGTAGCAAGGCTCCAAACGGAAAGAAAAACCAGGACTTTTTCATTAGAAAAGACGATTTTCGATCCACCGACCAATAAAAAAGTTTCCCGATTATAAAGTCCCAGTTACTGGTATGAGGTGCTACGCATATCACACTTTTGGGGGGTTCTTCTACTGATATTACGGCAGTCCAACCAATCATTTTAAATATCCACCTGCTTAGTTTCTGCATTTTCTTTAGTTTTATGTTTTTCAATATGCAAAATTAGTCCTTTTACGGCAAAGTACAAGTTGTTGAAAACTATTTTAGCAAGTTATGAAACCATTTACTAACTTTGCACTTAAATAAAAAACCTTTTGTCGTGCGAAGCACACAAAAGCGTTTTTTATTTCTGAATATCAAACGCTCAAACGTACATCATACGTTTTGAGGTTATTACATCAAATAAATGCTTAAAGGTACTTCTTACGCTTTAAGGTTTTTAGACTAAGTTTTATGGATTTTTTAAACGAACTCAACGAAAGTCAACGCAAAGCTGTTGAATATACCGGTGGAGCATCTCTGGTAATTGCCGGAGCCGGTTCAGGTAAGACACGTGTTTTGACTTACAAAATAGCCTATCTGCTGAAAAAAGGTTTTGCCCCTTCTTCAATACTGGCACTAACTTTCACCAATAAAGCCGCCCGTGAAATGAAAGAACGCGTTGCCGGTATGGTTGGTGAGAAAACAGCCCGGTATCTGTGGATGGGAACATTCCACTCTGTTTTTTCGCGGATACTTCGTTCGGAAGCGGAAGTGATAGGTTATTCCAAAAACTTTACCATCTACGATTCGGCTGATTCAAAAAGTTTAATTAAAAGCATTGTAAGAGAACTTAAACTCGACGAGAAAGTCTACAAACCCGGTTTAGTACAATCTCGTCTTTCGTATGCTAAAAACAATCTGATTACTCCGGACGCATATAATGCCAACACTGACTTGATTAAAGCAGATATCGCATCAAAGGTTCCGCTTATGAAAGACCTGTACAAAATTTATTGCAACCGGTGTAAAAAAGCCGATGCCATGGATTTTGACGATTTATTGCTTCAGACCAATGTTCTTTTCCGCAATAACCCCGATATACTTCAAAAGTATCAGCAATTATTTGGATATGTGTTGGTGGATGAGTATCAGGACACCAATTTTGCTCAATATCTCATTGTAAAGAAACTGGCCGAAGTACACGAAAAAATTTGTGTGGTAGGTGATGATGCACAAAGTATCTATTCATTCCGTGGGGCTAATATCGACAACATTCTCCAGTTTAAAACCACGTATAACAATGCACAGATTTTTAAACTGGAACAGAACTACCGTTCTACCAAAACCATTGTCAACGCGGCCAATAGTTTGATTGACAAAAATGCTCAACAAATCCGAAAAACAGTTTTCTCCGAAAAAGAGACAGGGAAACCAATCAAAGTTTTAAGTGTCTTTACCGATTTCGAAGAAGGCTTTGTGGTAGCGAATAACATTGTCGAACTACGATATAAAAACGATTATAAATTTCAGGACATTGCCATTTTGTACCGTACGAATTCACAGTCGAGGGTCATGGAAGAGGCATTACGCAAACAAAACATACCTTACCGTATTTATGGCGGTTTATCGTTTTATCAACGAAAAGAAATCAAGGATTTAATTGCCTATTTCAGATTAGTCTCCAATCAGAATGATGAGGAAGCCTTTAAACGTATTATCAATTACCCGGCAAGGGGAATTGGTGATACTACGGTGAATAAACTGATCGAATGCTCCCAATTGCACGGGGTCAGCATATGGGAAATCCTTTCGGACATGTTGAAATTCAACCTGCCGGTGAATGCAGGGACAGCCAACAAGCTGGCTCAATTCAGGAATATGATTGATGTATTTGCAGAGCAGGTACCTACATTGAATGCATACGACCTGGCAAACAGCATTGTAAAAACAACCGGAGTACTCAGCGACACCTACACAGACATGTCACCCGAGAACCTGAGCAAACAGGACAATATCCAGGAGTTATTAAAAGCAATTCATGAATTCTGCGAAGCAAAACAACAAGATGGCGAAGCTTTGACACTCCTGCCCGAATACCTGGCTGAAATATCATTATTAACCGATCAGGACACCGATAAGGAGCAAAACAAGGATAAGATAACCTTAATGACAGTACATGCCGCAAAAGGCCTTGAATTCAGGGCGGTTTTCATTGTAGGCATGGAAGAAGAACTCTTTCCTTCTCCCTTTTGTACACAAAGTGAGCGGGAACTTGAAGAAGAACGCCGTTTGTTTTATGTTGCCATTACCCGCGCCGAAGAACTTTGCTTTATCAGTTATGCCAAGTCACGTTTTAAAAACGGGAAAACAAACTTTTCAAATCCCAGCAGGTTTATTAAAGACATAGACGAGCAATTTCTGGAGCTGCCGGTTGAAAACATACCAAAACAAGCTAAAATTGGTGATTGGGACGATGATATGGAAACTGAGAGAAACCGTTTCAAGAGCTCATTTTCCAAACCATCATTTAGCCAAAACATTTTACCTGCGAATCCTAAAAGACTGGTAAAAGTCAGTAATACTGAAGGAGAGAAAGTATTAGTTGAAAACTTGTCACTCCCGATAGGAGCTTTTGTTAAACACGGCATATTCGGCATTGGGAAAGTAATCGAAACTACCATGGTCAACGGGAATGAAAAAGCAGAAATTGATTTTGGTGAAAAAGGAGTTAAATCTTTGTTACTGAAATTTGCCAAGCTGGAAGTATTGAAATAAAAAATTGTTTCTCATTGAAAGCATTTCATTGAATAAATCTTTCTCATATTATAAGAATTTGAAATAAATAATTTTATCTTTGTAATTCAATTCTTAAAAATTCCCGATGAAGAATTCTGTCAACATATTAAAAGCAATAAAAGAACTAGTCGTAGAAAGGGATTCATCTGCAAAAATCTATTTATATGGATCAAGAGCGAGGGGAAATGCAAAAAAAGACTCTGATTGGGATTTGTTGATTTTATTAAACAAAGATCAAATTACTTTTGAAATCGAAAATTCAATAACTGATCCTCTTTACGATTTAGAATTTGAAACAGGCGAAATCATAAGTCCAATGATTTATTCATTAAAAGAATGGAATACAAAATACAGTATTACTCCATTTTACAAAAATATAATGAAGGATAGTCAGTACCTTTGACATCCTTTTTTATTGATAAACAAAAGATCTCATTCATAAATAATTTACCAAAAAAAAAATAATATAAAAACAAAACTATAAAATTATGGCAACAAAGACCGTAGAAGAGGTGAAAGGACCTTCTTCTGACAAACTGAAAGCATTGCAGCTGGCAATGGATAAGATAGAAAAGGACCATGGAAAAGGTACCATCATGCGAATGGGCGATACCAAAGTAGAAGATGTCTCTTTTATTTCTACCGGATCCATTGGATTAAATGTGGCATTAGGAATTGGCGGTTACCCACGTGGCCGTGTTATCGAAATTTTCGGTCCTGAATCGTCCGGTAAAACTACATTGGCCATTCATGCCATTGCCGAAGCTCAAAAAGCCGGTGGTATTGCTGCCTTTATTGATGCAGAACATGCATTCGATCGTTTTTATGCTGAAAAATTAGGTGTAAATATCGAAGAATTGCTCATTTCACAACCAGATAATGGTGAACAGGCATTGGAAGTAGCCGATCAGTTGATTCGTTCGTCGGCTGTCGATATTGTAGTGATTGACTCCGTGGCAGCTCTAACCCCTAAGGCTGAGTTGGAAGGCGATATGGGTGATTCAAAAATGGGATTGCAGGCACGTTTAATGTCTCAGGCATTGCGTAAATTAACTGCCAACATCAGCAAAACCAACACAACCTGTATTTTTATCAATCAGTTGCGTGAAAAAATCGGTGTAATGTTCGGCAATCCCGAAACAACTACCGGTGGTAATGCGTTGAAGTTCTATGCTTCTATTCGATTGGACATTCGTCGTATCGGTCAGTTGAAAGATGGCGAAGAAGCCATTGGTAATCAAACCCGTGTGAAAGTTGTAAAAAACAAAGTAGCACCTCCGTTCCGTAAAGCTGAGTTTGATATCATGTACGGTGAAGGCATTTCCAAGACGGGTGAAATTGTAGACCTTGGTGTTGAATATGGCATTATCAAAAAGAGCGGTTCTTGGTACAGTTACGGTGAAACCAAACTGGCACAGGGACGTGACGCTTCGAAGAACTTAATCAAAGACAATCCAGAACTGGCTGCAGAATTGGAAACTAAAATTGTTGCTGCTATCCAGGCAAAATAATTTAAGCAAACATTTAAATAAAGAAATCCGGTTTACCCTGAATTAGGTAAACCGGATTTCTTATTTAAGAGCCTATTTTTATTTACTGGGATCTGTAAATTATTGAAACTACCTTTTATAGAAATCATTCCGTGTGGAATCAATTGCTAAAACCTGAAAGCCCTTCATTTATACGGTCGAAAAAGCTCTCCGGGTGTGTGAACGTTTTCTGATTGACCTGAATGGTCTGATAAAGTGAGGAGACAAAGCAACTCTGTCTGACTATATTTAACAGGAAAAATCGTACAAAACCTACAAGTCCGATTTACTAATTCTCATTTCACAGATTTTACAATCAAAAGTAAGCTTGTACAACTGATTGTTGTTTTTCAGGAACAGTGGTTCTTTAAACGTGGCCTTATATCCTTCTTTCGGACACCAGCCCAAATTGAATTTGATACAATGTTTACAAAACATGAGTGGAACCTCTTCTTCTGCTTTCACTTCAAAACCTGGTTGAATTTCGTCAACTCCATGTTCATGGTAAAATGCTTCGGCTCCGGCATTGGTTACATTTCCAAGATAAGTCAATGTCGACGTGGGATAAGTAGCCGGGATGCTTTCCCGTTTAGGTTGTCTTACATAGGCAATTTTTCGTGCCTGATCCAGTTGTTCTACTGCAAGTCGTCTCCACTCGCTTAATTGTGAAGCCTGAAAGAACCAGGGAGCATCCAATTGAATGCTGATATCTATTGCCTCGTAAATGGTATTCCCGAGTTTGGAAAGTTGATTTTTAATATTATCATTTACAGCCTCGGGCTTTTGTGCAGGTTGTTTATCACAGACTGTCTGAAACAAGATAGATGTACCATCTTCATCCGTCATTTGAATATAAAAACCGGTTGCAATCTCTCTGAATACAATTTCTAATCCCACTTTACGCTCAGCAGTCTTTCCTTTTAAAATCTTTTCAAAAGCCTGGTCCTGATTTCTATACAACCAGATTCCTTCGTTTAGCCTTGGCATATCAGCAGGATACACCCGTCGACCATCCACCTTATTTACACGGAAACCGGTCAGATCACCATGAGGATTTATGAAACACAACCCATCCCCGTTATTCAGCTTTTCGGCACTTGACATGGTAAAATAATAGTCTCCTATTTCTTTTACTTTGCCAATGGCTTCACCCATTGATTTTGGAGTATCCAGTTGTGCAATATCGGGTTTACGTCCGTGTAGGAAGTAATCGGTAGCTCCCCGACGGAAACTTTTCTCGGGGTTTGGTTCAAAGAAGAATGTTGTGCGTCCGGCAGAATCTTTTCGAAAACGGGTGTTTCCTTCAAGTACTGCATCCAGTTTCATTCGATAATAGGCAGTTATATTTTTTACATAATCAACATCTTTCAGTCGACCTTCTATTTTAAACGAGGTGACTCCAGCTTCCATCATTTCGGCTAATGAATCGGATAAGTCCAGATCCTTCAGTGATAGGAAATGCTTATTCTTCATCAACATAGTATCGTCGGCATCCAGCAAATGATAGGGCAACCGGCAATATTGAGCACACTGCCCGCGGTTGGCACTACGTCCGCAGTTAGCCTGACTCATGTAACATTGTCCGCTGTAGCTTACACACAACGCGCCATGCACAAAGGCTTCAAGCTCCACGTCGGTCTGCGACGATATATCTGCAATCTGTTTCAGCGATAATTCACGGGCTAGTACCACTCTTGAGAATCCAACATCCTGCAGGAACTTTACTTTCTCTACAGTCCTGTTATCGGTCTGGGTACTTGCATGAAGAGCTATGGGAGGTAAATTCATTTGAAGGATCCCCATATCCTGAATAATAAGAGCATCAGCTCCTGCATTATAAACGTCCCAGATCAACTTTTCAGCGTCCGGCAGCTGTTCGTCTGTTAGTATCGTGTTCACGGCAACAAAGACCTTAGAACGATAATTATGGGCATACTGGACCAAAGTATCGATATCCTCAATCGAGTTTCCGGCTGCAGCACGGGCACCAAACTGGGATGCACCGATATATACGGCATCAGCTCCGTGATTGATGGCTGCCAGTCCACATTCCAGGTTCTTGGCAGGTGAGAGAAGTTCTATACCCCTAACCCCTAAAGGGGAAAAGGAATTAGATACTTCATTATTAGTTATATTCATTTGATTTATTGTTATAGTTGGTTTTAATCTTATTACCCTTTAGGGGGTTAGATTCTCTCATTTTATGGGCTCTATTATTATCCCCCTTCAGGGGTTAGGGGTTATTTCAATGGATCTTGGTCAGATCATACGGGGTTTCCTGATAAACGAAGTAATTCAGCCAGTTGGTAAAAAGCAGGTTGGCATGACTCCTCCAACGAACCAATGGTTCATTATCCGGATTATTTTCTCGGTAATAATTCTGTGGCATATTGATAGGCAATCCTTTTTCTATATCCCTTTTATATTCTGTATCCAGGGTTTCCGGTGAATACTCAGAATGACCGGTAATAAAAAATTCCCTGCCATTACGGGCCATAACCATATAAACGCCCGATTCGGGCGATTCGGAAAGTAATGTCAATTCAGGTACTTTACGAATATCTTCAGATCGAACTTCTGTATGACGACTATGAGGGACATAAAACACATCGTCAAAGCCCCGGAATATTGGATTATACTGTTCGAATTTCATATGTTCAAACACCCCAAACATCTTTACATCTAAAGGATATTTCGGCACTCCGTAATAATGGTACAAGCCGGCCTGAGCCGCCCAGCAGATAAACAAGCTAGAAGTTACATGTGTTTTAGCCCAATCCAGGATCTTGGTAAGTTCTTGCCAGTAATTCACTTCTTCAAACTCAAGCTGTTCAACAGGTGCACCGGTGATAATCATTCCATCGTAATTGCTGAGACATATCTCATCAAAACCTTTGTAAAAGGTATTTAAATGTTCAACAGGTGTATTTTTTGAAGTATGACTTTCCATATGCAGAAAATCTATTTCGATCTGTAAAGGTGAATTCGACAGAAGACGTATTAAATCAGTCTCCGTAGTAATTTTCACCGGCATTAGGTTCAGAATAACAATCTTCAACGGTCGTATTTCCTGACTCGAAGCACGTTCCGAATCCATTACAAAGATATTCTCCTCACGAAGCGCCTCCACAGCCGGCAATGTTACAGGTATATTTAATGGCATAACAGTGTATTAATAATATTTTCGATAGATGTTCCAGTAGGCGGAACTTCCAATAAAATCTTCAAGAAATTCATTCAGACTCTCCAGTAATTCAGGTGAATCGGGATGAACTGCCCACGCTTTTTCCTGAGCAAAACTGATGGGTAAAGACACATCAATATTTGGATATTTTAATTTTAATTTTTTAGCAAATTGCTCATCACAAATGGTCAGTTTTATCTTTCCGTTAGCAACTAAGCGGACCATTTGTTCCGAACTTTTATTCTTTATTTCAATAATATGAATAGGTTCGGCAATTTCGTTAGAAAGATGATTTAATCGCATTTTAAATGGTGAATTTACCGGAATGTAAATGGTGTCATTTGCGAGTTCATCATGTTTTTTTATTAGTTTAGTCCGGGATGTTTTATTACATATCCGTTGAACCAATACCTCACGGGATGTAAAAAACGGTGTGGTGAATAAAACATTTGATTTCCACTCAGTGGTAACCGGAATAAAATTAGCAATGATATCAAAATCACCACTATTCAACCCGTTCAGACATTCTTTAATATCATTCTTCTCCGAGATGACAAGTTCAAGACCCAGGCTGTCTGCATAAGCTTTCACTATTTCGTATTGAAATCCGGAGACACTGTCGCCTTTTACCGAAAATCCGATACTACTGCTGTCGGTAAGAACTGATAACCTTCCGGATTTAAGGATGCTTGGCAAATCATGAATGTGATTTTTCAACTGATGATTTCCAAAAAAAGTACTTATCAAAACTACCAAAATAACAACTGCAATTCCTGCAATTCCAATTAGTATTTTTCTATTCATACACAATTTTGTTTAAACCATAGAAACTTTATTTAATCATAGAAATTCCACGACACCCCGATTTTCGTTATTGTAGGGTTGATTGGATAATTTGGCATAGAGAAATAAGCTCCTTTCATGAATAATTGATTGACATGATAGTATTCAAAAAAGAACCTGGTTCGTTTCAAATGAAAGTTCAAATAGGCACTCATAACGGGATAATTACCAATCATAATTTTTGACTGGCTATAAAACTGTCCGGTTGCCGGCATATAAGATGGAGCATAATAAGCAGAATGATATCTGACGTTAACTCCTACCTGCATGCTCAAGACCTTAAACCAAATATCATCATAATATAAATTATGGTATAAAGTCAATGCCGGCAATGGCAACAGACTTTGCTGAGAACTGACCTGGTAAACGACATTATTCTCTAACCAGAATTTACCGACATGAAAATTTTGTTTTAAATTGGCAGCCAATATCTGAATGTTGCCTGAATATTGTGTTGGCAATGCATCTGAATTAAAATATATATATTTCGTTACATTTTCAACATTCACATTCAATGAGAATAAACGTGTGGGAATGGAAAAAGTTCCTCCAATATGAGTACGATAGATATTTGAAAAATCATTATTCCATATAAAATGATTTGACTCATAATGTTGTAAGAAATAGGAGGCACTCTCATTTCTTACAAATCCATTTGCAACCAAAGAAATGCTGTCATTCCACAATTTAAAAAAGCCACCGACATTTCCTTCTAACCTGAAATTACCGGCTTTATAACCAATCAGACTTAATTCGCCTAAAATATTATATTTAAAAATCTGACCGCGTTGTTTTGATAAAACTCCGCCGATTTTGGTTGTCGACTGATACATTTTATCAATCAATGTATCTTTGTTGAAAGTATATCGTTGAATTTCATTTTCAACAAATGCAGTCAGTCCAAAGGGCATCCATTTATTAAATTCTTCAACCAGACTAATTGAAACAGTATTGGTCAAAGTTTGAAGTGCGGATGAATCGTTTGTTTGTATTTTAGGAAAATAAGTATTTTTATAAAATGTAGTATCGGTAATGGGCTCGTAATATCTTTTTCGTACATCATCCAATTTAATAGTATGTGCAAAACGGGTTACAGGAACATAGTCCATCCGTACCGAATCTTCATTTATTCTGACAGCACGTTCAAAACCAACACTGTATTGATGATTGTAATAAATTTGATTTTGTTTGTAATTCGAATAGCCTAACAATCTTGTTTGAATATCTTTTGTGGCTATACCTTCCGGATTTATCAATACTGAATCTTTTGTCCCTCCGTTTTCAAAATTACTCATGTTATTAGTGGCCACGAAGCCTGTGGCAGAATAATGTTTTCCAAGGTAACTTCCAAACAACGAACCGGAAAACCGCTTGGAAGACTGATCTTTGTATTCACCGGTTGCATATATATAATCAAGTGTTGTACCAAAATTCAACTTTTTATTTGCATTCGCAGTAAATAAAAATTTTATATGATCTTCATCCCGAAATGTGGTTCCACCGGTATTATAGTCAATGTTGCTGTAAGGAGTCTTTGTATTATAGAAGGTCGCACTTTTTACATTCATCAAATATGGAAAATACGCGTTTGAAAAAATAAAATCAGTATTTTCAGGTCGATCAAAATACAATTTGGATTGAATGGGGGATCCCAGATTTCCATTAAAGGAATTGGCAATACTAAACCGGTCGATTGGATTTGAAATTTGATAATTCTGATGAATAGTATCCACAGGAATTGAATCGGCCGTAGCAAGACGGTCGGATATCTGCCAGGTTTTCACAAATCTGTAATTTGGTGGAACTTGTGCAAATACAGCTACAATAACGAATAAAAACAGAATACAGGAAACAATCTTTTTCACAGAAAAAAGTATTAATACGTAAACAATGCAGTTATTTTCAGTTCCTCATTATTAGGTACTTTTCGTAAGTGTGCAAAGATACAAAAATTAATTGGCGAAGCCGAATGACCTGGCGTTATAAAAATAAAACGCCTATCAAGAATGATCTGTTTCGTTTATTAAATAATAGAGAAAATTCATATTCTTGTAAAATCAATAATCTACCTTTTAACTGCAATCCTGTGAACAGAGTGGTCGAACTTAAATTACTAATAAAATTAAAAAATAATATACGTCAAAACATTTGATTATGACAAATAAAAACTTTAAACTTGCACTATAATCTAAATGATAGAAATAATTTTAAAACTTTATCATTACGGTTTATATTTCAGGTTACGAACTTCGAATTAAACCTGATTTGATTACATTTTGACAGTAGTCTATCCGGAAGGTATAATCCATTACTAATATTTATAAAACAAGACAAAATAAGTATATTAATTATCCCGATTTCTTCAAATAATTTAAATTGTATGAATATAGAAAATTTAATGCAGTCGCTTGAGGCTAAGCACCCGGGTGAAAAAGAGTATTTACAGGCAGTCCGTGAAGTGTTGAGCACTATTGAACCTATCTACAACGAACATCCTGAATTTGAAAAAGCAAAAATTGCTGAAAGATTAGTTGAACCTGATAGAATTTTCACTTTCAAAGTGCCTTGGGTAGATGATCAGGGTGAAGTTCACACGAACTTGGGATACCGCATCCAATTTAATAATGCCATTGGTCCGTATAAAGGAGGATTGAGGTTTCATGCTTCTGTGAATCTCTCCATTCTTAAATTTCTCGGATTCGAACAAATATTTAAAAACGCATTGACGACCTTACCAATGGGTGGTTCAAAAGGAGGTTCAGATTTTAATCCTAGAGGGAAATCCGATGCTGAAGTAATGCGTTTTTGTCAGGGCTTTATGCTTGAACTTTGGCAACATATCGGAGCTGATACCGATGTTCCAGCCGGTGATATTGGTGTCGGTTCCAGAGAAATAGGATATTTATATGGAATGTATCGCAAACTGGCACATGTGAATACCGGTGTTCTGACCGGCAAAAGTCTCGAATTTGGTGGTTCTCTCATTCGGCCTGAAGCTACTGGTTTTGGAGGTTTATACTTTGTAAAACAAATGCTCGAAACTGCCGGAATGTATTTAAAAGATAAAACTGTAGCTATTTCAGGTTTTGGAAATGTTGCCTGGGGTGCTGTAAAAAAAGCCACTGAACTGGGAGCTAAAGTTGTTTCAATATCCGGTCCTGATGGATATGTATATGATGAAAATGGAATCTCAGGTGAAAAAATCGATTATTTACTTGAACTGAGAGCAACTTGTAATGACATTGTTGCACCTTATGCCGAAAAATACGGAGCTGTATTTGTACCAAATCGTCGTCCATGGGAATTAAAAGTTGATATTGCATTACCATGTGCCACACAGAATGAGTTGGATGAAGAAGACGCAAAAATGCTTATGAAAAATGGTGTGATTTGTGTTGGTGAAATTTCCAACATGGGTTGTACGCCCGAAGCAATTGAGTTATTCATTTCCAACAAAATCATGTATGGACCGGGTAAAGCAGTGAATGCCGGTGGAGTGGCCACTTCAGGACTTGAAATGTCACAAAATGCAATGCATCTAACCTGGACTGCTGAAGAAGTTGATTTAAGATTACACCAGATTATGAGCGAAATTCATAACCAGTGTGTGAAATATGGTCGTGAACCGGACGGATACATCAATTATATGAAAGGTGCCAATGTAGCCGGGTTCTTAAAAGTAGCAAAAGCAATGCTTGCACAGGGGATTGTATAAAATTTAAAATTCGACTTTCTAATAAAATTATCAGAGAAGATTCAACTATTCATGTTGGATCTTCTCTTTTTTAATCCATACTCAAAAATATACAATCTTAATAATTGAGTGTAAACCAAAACTTGATTGCAATCTTGTTACGCATAAATTAATTGAGTATCTTTGCAAAAAAGATATTGACATGTTGTACATATTAAATCAACACAGAACTATACGGAAATATACCGATCAAAATATTGCTCCTGAATTACTTACTGAATTACTCGAGACAGCCTGCAAAACCTCTAACACTGGGAATATGCAGGCATACAGCATAGTTGTAACTACTGATGCAGAAATCAAGACACAACTTTCACCCGCTCACTTTAATCAACCCATGATTACACAGGCACCGGTTGTATTAACTTTCTGTGCCGATTTCAATCGTTTTACGAAATGGTGTCAACTTCGTAATGCGGATCCGGGGTATGATAATTTTCAGTCCTTTATGGCTACCGCGATTGATACTTTGCTAGCAGCACAGACATTTTGTATAGCTGCCGAAAGTGTAGGTCTTGGGATTTGCTATCTGGGCACTACGACTTACAATGCTCGAGAAATTATTGATGCATTAAAACTGCCGGAACTGGTTGTGCCTGTGACGACCATTACTGTTGGTTATCCAGATGGAATCCCCGATCAGACTGACCGGCTACCGTTGAATGCTGTTGTTCATTACGAAACATATACGGATTATACTTCAGATGAAATAGATAAACTCTACTTTACAAAAGAGAACAGTGAATTCTACAAACAATTTATATTGGAAAACAAGAAAGAGACACTTGCTCAAGTCTTCACCGACATTCGGTATTCCCGGAAAAATAATGAGTTCTTTTCTGAAAAGTTTCTAAAAGTATTGAAAGAACAGGGTTTTTTAAAATAAAGTATCAATTAAAAAAACAAATTATTTTACCTAAAATAATTTATATGCTTGTAAAATCATATCTTGATTGTATTTTAAAATAAACGAACAATATTTAGTCATCAAAAAAGCCTTAGTTTCATATTGAAACTAAGGCTTTTTTGATGACTAAATTTTCGAAACAGGAAAAGTAGATTTATTTAATATAGAACCATTATTTACTTTGCATGCGACTATAAGATAAAAATAATTGAAATTTATTTATAAGTCACCCCTTGCCAGTCATCAGTTCGAAAAGGAGAAGCAGGTAAATCTGAATTATTAAATAAGTTACATACCGGATTTTCTGCCCAGGCATATCTTACTGCAATTGGATTTTCTACATTTGCATTTGAAACAACAACTTCATTGCCTACTATTTTTGCATCTGCCCAATAGAATTTATGATCTAGTCCTGCTATTTCAAAGCCTTTAAGAGTTTCCCCGTTTTGAATTTTCAGCCCGCCTTCGGAATGAATGAATGATATACGTATTGAATTATTTTCAATAGTATATGTATTATAAACAGGTCCTGAAAAGACTACTTTTTCGCCGTTATCACTCCTTGCAAGTAAAGAAAGTCTGCGTCCCACTTCCTGCTTGTTTTTAGGATGGATATCTTTCTCTTCACCAATATCAATTGTTACAACCATTCCTGTATTTACGAGATGTAACGTTTTTAACTGGGCTTCACGTAATTCTGCCCAATCTGAAGGTGCCGGTTCCGAAAGAGTCTTTGTATAATTGGCAAGTTGAACGAAATAGAAAGGAAAATTAATATTCCATTGTTTACGCCAGTCTTTTATCATCAAAGGAAATAATTCCCTGTATTGATATGCTCTGTCCGCATTACTTTCACCCTGATACCAGATCGCACCTTTTATAGTAAAAGGAATAATTGGATTGATCATTGCATTAAAGAGCACAGTTGGTCTGTTTGGATCATTCCAGTTTTTAGGTGCTGTAGGAACCTCTTTCAAATTAAAACCAATCTTATATTTCCATGATCCGGCAAGAGCAATAGAATCATCAGGAGTTAAGCTCAATTTTATTAAATCAGGATTTCCATAAATTCCCCCTCCTCCCATTAAATCATTAACCCTGACGGTAATTACTGCTTTTCCCGAAGTAACCAAATTAGAAGGAACGGTATAGGTCCTGGATAAATTATATCCTTCTAAATGACCAATTTCGACTCCATTAAAATAAGTAACATCATTATCATCAATCATATCAAGATGAAGAGTCAAAGCCTTATTGTTCCAGTTTTCAGGAATTTCAACCGATTTTCTGAACCACACCACTCCATCAAAATCCGTAAGTCCTTGATTTTCCCACAGATCCGGAATGTTCATTGTCTTCCAGTCACTTTCATCTAAGTTCAAATTTGTCCAAATGGGTTTACCATCCAACTTTCCTTTATCGGTTTTATCAACCAGTTTATTCCATATTTCTAATTCCTGATCATATTTCTTCTTTGGATCTATCTGGGTGGAAACTGAATTTTCTATTTCCAATACCGGTTTTGCAAAATCCGGCATAGTTTTCAATGCTGCTCCACTTGTCCAGGCTTCAGCAATGGTGCCTCCCCAGGATGTATTTATAAGTCCTACCGGTATATTTTTGTTTTCATACAGATTCCTGCCGAAGAAATAAGCAATAGCTGAAAATTCTTTAACCGTTTCTGGTGAACACGAAACCCAACCGCCCATTGCTACAGACAAATCATTTAGTGGTCTTGTACTGATAGTTTTATTTACTTGTAGAAGCCGTATATTCGGATAATTAGCTGCTTTAATTTCTTGTTCATAATTCTTCACTTTTCCCCAACCGGCCAGAGGCATTTCCATATTCGATTGTCCTGAACAAATCCAGACTTCTCCTATTAGTACATTCTCTAATTTTAGTTTAGATCCATCACTTATTTCAATGTTGAAAGGTCCGCCATATGCAGGAGTAGAGACATTTACTTTCCATTTACCGGTTGAAGTAGCTAAAGTATTATAGACTTTACCATTCCAGGAAGTTGTTATTTTCACTTTCTTATTAGGTGTTGCATCACCCCAAAAAGGGACGTCAGATTGTTGTTGCAATACCATATTGTTGGTAAACAGAGCAGGCAATTTAACTTTTGCACCGATATTTTTTAACGGCAAAAGGGCCAAACAGATGAATAAGAATAAACAACTTCGTTTCATAACACTAATATTTTAGATTTATAAATTAACCCGCAAGTTAGTTTTTTTATTTAATTTATAATGTCAAAAAATATTAATAAGTTAATGTTAGAAATTGAAAAGTTACCGTTTCTGAGTATTTATTTATTAAAGAAACAACAAAATGACATTTCTTCTGCTACTCAACGAATAAATAATATGTTGCATAAGCCCGATTTCATAAAAAAGCCTCCGGTAAATCACTTTACCGGAGGCTTTCAAAAAAATATTACTCCTAATATTTTTTTTATTACTTATTTTTTAAATACGCGCTCAGACTGCCCAAGATAATCGTATGAATGATAATATATAACGCATTTCTGACTTTTTATATTTGAGTGAAGTACACAATAAAAAATTTTTTATTGTGTACTTTCAATTGGCTCCAGCTTTAGAGGCTGTGTAAAAATTAAAAAAATATAAGTTCTTTGAAATGATGTATAAATGGAATAAAATGATTACCTTCATAGCTCATAAAAACATGATTATGAGTTACA
>Ga0302209_10000114_pt1 | contig 37490 bp, 31 predicted proteins | sample II_Fen_E3_1_FD_194574 | JGI IMG/M metagenome (GOLD analysis project Ga0302209, IMG submission 194574) | Peat permafrost microbial communities from Stordalen Mire near Abisko, Sweden - II_Fen_E3_1 | ecosystem: Environmental > Terrestrial > Soil > Wetlands > Permafrost | place: Sweden: Abisko...
CGGATTGCTGGTAGTTGTCATTACTGTCATCACCGTCAGTTGGCAAAGTCACAAGGCCGCCACTGCCAATCCGGTTGATGCGATAAAGAATGAATAAGTAGCAAGAGGTAAGAGGTAAGGGGTAAGAGGTAAGAAGAGCCAAGAATCAAGAATCAAGAACCAAGAACCAAGACGAAATTTTAAACTAACAAATTATAAACTATATACATCATGTTAAAAACAAATGATTTAAGAAAAACATTTCGCACAGAAGAAATTGAAACAGTGGCATTGGACGGAGTTTCGTTGCATGTCGCCGAGGGTGAATTTATCGCTATTATGGGACCTTCGGGATGTGGAAAATCAACATTACTGAATATTCTCGGGCTGTTGGATAATCCAACATCGGGTGATTATCTTCTTGCCGGTACCGAAGTGGGGCATTTGAAGGAAAAGCAACGTACCGACATGCGGAAAGGCAATATCGGATTTGTTTTTCAAAGTTTCAACCTGATAGAAGAAATGAATGTGTACGAAAATGTGGAATTGCCCCTGGTGTACATGAAAGTAAAACCTGCCGAACGGAAAAAACGGGTGGAAGAAACATTACGTCGTATGAATATCAGTCATCGGGCCAAACATTTTCCAAATCAACTTTCGGGGGGGCAACAACAACGTGTAGCCATAGCACGGGCTGTGATTGCGAACCCGAAATTGATTCTGGCCGATGAACCGACAGGAAACCTGGATTCGAAGAATGGTAAAGATGTGATGGATTTGCTTCTGGAACTAAACCGTGAAGGAACCACCATAGTCATGGTAACACACTCACAACATGATGCTACTTTTGCTCACAGGGTCATTAATCTGTTCGATGGACAAATCATTGACCCTATTCAGTAAACTGTGATCATTTCTAAATAAACAGTTGAAAATAACCGCAGAGAAGATATAAAACCTGAAAGAAATTGTTATTTAATATTCGGTTTTGCGTCCGATTAATCTTCTTTAATAAGTTTATTATTTTCAGTTTTTATACTCTCTGCGGTTTCTTCGAGCACTTAACTATTCATACTTTAATGAAGCAGGTGATCGTAAACATTTAATAATCTGCTTGGTGAATTTTAAAGTTCTGAGATTCTTCATTTTATTAATTGTTAAATTTTAATTACTTTGGAGGTTCACAAATCTATCAATATAAATAATTTCAACTCCCCTTCAGGGGTTGGGGGTAGTCTTATTATCATTATGACCAATATCTTATTCGTTTTCCGTCGTTTCCTGAAAAGCAAATACCTGCGGGTAGTTAATCTGCTGGGATTGTCTATCATTTTTGCCTGTCTTATTTTGTCGTATATTCATGTGAAAAAAGAATTAAGCTATGACCGCTTCAATCTAAATGCAGACAGGATTTCCCGCTTGTCTTTGCAGTACAATGATGAACCGGTTGATGGAAGGATTTATGGCTTTACAGGTTCTGGTTTATTGTCCGGGATTCCGGGCATTGAGCAAATTGTTGCACTGTCAAAAGTCAATACTGCTGTAATGACTTACAAAGGAAAACCTCAAATAATGCAGAACATCTATTCTGCAAGTTCTAATTTCTTTCAGGTATTTAGCTATCCGTTGGTAATTGGGCAAAAAGAAAAAGTACTTCGAACACCTCATGATGTAGTGGTGAGTGAAAGTTTTGCCAAAAGGGTATTTGGGAATGAATCGCCTATAGGCAAAAATATTCAGCTTGACGGTAGGAGATTAGGCCCTTTGAGTGGCTTTGTGACGGGAGTATTTAAAGACTTCCCCGAGAACTCACATTTTCATACGGAAATTATAGTTCAACGTCCAGACAACGCAGGAGATGATTGGCCTTATGTTTACATTCTACGGAATAAAGATGCCGGTTTATCCGGTCTTGCCCGGAAAATCACAAATTTTTATAACAAAGATGCAACGCCTAAGGATGGTAAAACGACCGCACATTTAATACCGTTGACCGACATACATTTGCATAGTCGGGTAATGCGCGAATTGGAGCCCAATGGCAATATCTATTTTGTTTATCTGATTATTGGTTCGAATGTTCTTTTGCTGGTCATTGTATTGTTTAACCTCTGGCTGAATGCTGGTCTTATCTTTTCCGACAACAAAAAGTATTATAAGTTACTGCGACTGAATGGAGCTTCTTCTTTAACTGTTCTTCGGGATGAAACCTTATTGGCATTGTTGCTAGGCATAGTATCCGTTTTATCGGGTACTCTTATTGCCTTTTACGGAGCATCTATATTGCATTATTCACTCTCGGTACTGAGCATGGGTGAAGTTGTGATTTTAAATATGGGCTTTTTAGTACTGATTGTCATTATCTCACTTTTACCGGTGCTGTTTAGCCTTTCTTCCACACTGTTTCTGAATACGGGAAATGAAACAAAACCACTTAGTTTTTCATTTTCGAACGTCAAATATATGCTGGTGGGTCAATATTCAATCGTTCTGTTTGTTATTATTCTGGCAGCAGGCATCAGCAAGCAAGTGTCATATATTAAAAATACACAGGTAGGAGGAAATGATTCCACCATTCTGGTGATGAATGAACAACCCGAACAGGTAAAAATGCGTTATAAAGTATTAAAAGTGGAATTAGAGAAGCATCCTGAGATAAAAAGTGTAACTGCTGCCATGCAATTACCCGGCTCAGCTATCCGGGATATGCTGAGTGTAAAAACTGAAGGGAAGAGTAAGGAGATGCAAATTCCGTTGTTGGCCGTTGGTGAAGATTTTCTTCCGTTTTTTAATATAAAACCAATTGCCGGACGAACCTTTTTGCCTGATAATATGACATCCGGCGAACAACTACAATTGTTTATGAAAATGATTAAGGAAAAAGAGAAATACAATAGCAATGTATCGGAAGAATATGTTTTGAACGCCAAAGCCGTAACTTTCTTAGGACTTGGCTCGCCTGAGAAAGCCATTAACAAAACATTAACAATCAATCATAGTGCGCTGGGCTATATCCGGCAGGGTACCATCTGCGGTGTAGTGAATAATTTTACGTATACCACCATGTACGAAGATACCATACCAATGATTATTATTCAACGCCCGTTATATTTCTTCCTGAATTGTTTTATGGTACGACTTGATCCCAAAAATACCGAACGGTCCCTGGCTGTTTTCAACAAAGTATGGACTAAAGTCAATCCCGATTATCCGGCAAGTTATTCATTCTTGCAGGATGAATATGCCAAAGTATATCGAAACGAGTGGAATGCCGAAATGCTGGTGCGGATATTTTCTGTACTGTGTCTGATAATTGCGAATCTTGGACTTTTTATTTTTATGGCATTTATTATCAAGAGCCGCACAAAAGAAATAGGGATCCGGAAAGTAAACGGTGCAAAGTCAACAGAAATTGTCAGGATGCTGAATCTGAGCTTTATTCGATGGATTGCACTGGCGTTTATTATTGCCATTCCACTTGTCTATTTTATTATGCAGCGTTGGTTACAGGATTTTGCCCATAAAACTACGCTGGACTGGTGGATATTTGCTTTGTCAGGACTCTTTGTATTGCTGTTGTCGCTGCTGTCCGTTTCGTGGATGACCTGGCGTGCTGCGACAGCCAATCCGGTGGAATCGTTGAAGGGAGAATAAAATTAGAACCCCCGGCCCCTGAAGGGGTGGAAGAGAAAAAAAGAAAAGAAAGAAGCTCAAGTTACTAAAGAAGAAAGAAGAACCCCAACCCTAAAGGGGGGTAAGAAATATTAGTGCTTATTACTAATTTAAATTAATAATATAAATTAGTTACGTGAGTATCATTTATGAATTTTAAAACTTTATTTTGAAGGACTGATGATTGTAAACACCGTCCACCCTTCAGATGAAGTAGAATGAGTCAGTTTGCCTCCATGCAGCCGCATGATATACCGCGAAACACTCAGACCAATTCCGGTGCCGGTTTCTTTGGTCGTAAAAAAGGGAATGAAGATATTGGGAAGTATATCCTGAGGGATAGGCTTCCCTGTATTGCAGATATCAATGGCGACCTGTCCGGAAGTTTGTTTGTGTGTACGAATGATGATCAGTCCGTTTTCGGTGGAAACAATGGCTTCAATGGCATTTTTTATTAGATTAACAAATACTTGCATCATTAATTTTTCATCAGCTAATAACTCTATAGCTACATCCTCGTAAATCAGTTGTAATTTTATATTTTTCTCTTTAAGGACTTTCCGTTCAAGATGGAGTACTTTCTCAAGCAGAGGTTTTAGTGCAAATGGTTGAACAACGGGTTTTGGAATTCCTGTAAATTTGCGGTACGAATCAACGAAAGAGAGTAAGCCTTTGGCTGTGGAATGAATCGTTTCGAAAGCTTCAATGGTATTATTTTTCAGGCTTTCGTCCGATTTGTCGGGTAGGGGAGTCTTAAGCATCGAAAGTAAGGTTTCACTCAACGAAGTTATCGGGGCAATGGAGTTCATGATTTCATGCGTCATAACGCGGATAAGCCGGATCCACGATTCCATTTCTTTGGTCTCCAATTCATTGCCAATATTATTGAGGGTAATAACTTTCATTCGTCCGTTCTTCAGTTTTATTTCCGAAAGACGTAGACTAACCTGCATTTCTTCACGCTCATTGGTAACCACTATTTGTTGATGATCGCCGGTTTTCATAGTCCTAAAGAGTTCCGGAAAATTCTCATTCACACTGCCCAACTGATTTAGATGCGTAAAAACAGGTAATCCCAGTAAATGCAATGCCGATAGATTGACTGTTTGTACGCGCCCAAAATCGTCCATAATAATAATTCCAGTAGAGACACTTTCAATAATCAGACTCAGGAACTTCTCATTTTCTATCACTTCTTTACGGGCATTTGCCAAAATTTCTTTTATACGATTCAGCATCGTATTGAGCTCTTTTTCACGGCGGGATAAATTGTTTTCAGAAAAATGAAACGAATAGTCACCGTTATCCAGGGCATTAAGCAAAAACAAAATGTTGCTGTTGAATTTTTTATAATGAAGATGCAAAGAACGGAGACTCATCAAAAATGTAATGCCTGAAACGATTGCCAATGCATACTGTTTATAAACAATGCAGCAGGTTAGTGCTGCAACCGAAACGATCAGTAAACAGAGGAATAGAATTAGTTTATATTGAATGGATTTGAACATACTATTATAGACCGTATTTCTTGATTTTACTATAAAGCGTCGGTCTAGTAATGCCTAGTTCGATAGCTACAGACGATAGATTCCCGTTATTCTTCATTATTGAACTTCCTATTAACAACCGTTCAGCATCTTCCAGGCTCATATTCTCTATTTTAGATGTTGTTGAATTTTGTTCTTTCATATAAAAATCGGTTGGCAACAATTGATCCCCGTCACATAGTATCACTGCTTTTTCAATAGCATGTTGCAATTCGCGCACGTTACCGGGCCAGGAGTAATCCTCAAGTTTTGAAATGGTTTGCCCGGTAAATGTCAAACTCTTTTTGCCATATTTTACAGCGTATTTATGCAAATAGAAATTTGCAAGTTGTGGAATATCCACCTTCCGATCGCGTAAAGGAGGAACTTCAATGTGAATGGTATTGACGCGATACAGTAAATCTTCCCTGAACTCACCGTTTTGAACTGATTGTTCAAGATTACGATTCGTGGCACATACCAACCGTATATTCACAGGTATCGATTTATTGTCACCAACACGTACCACTTGCCTCGACTGGATAGCACTCAGTAATTTAGCCTGTAAAGGATAACTCAGATTTCCTATTTCATCCAGAAAAAGCGTTCCACCGTCCGCTGCTTCGAATTTTCCGGCCCTGTCGGTTCTTGCATCAGTAAAAGCACCTTTCACATGACCAAAAAGTTCACTTTCGAACAAAGTCTCGCTTACAGCACCCATGTCTACTGTTACCAACACTTCATCTTTGCGCGCGGACAGTCGATGGATTTCACGTGCTATAACTTCTTTGCCTGTACCGTTTTCACCGGTTATTAATATATTTGCATCTGTTTTTGCGACTTTGGCAACTAACCTTCGCAGTTCATGCATGCTTGCTGATTGTCCCCAGCAGATTGATTCTTCCGGGGTCAATTCTCTGCTCAACACACCTTGCTTTTCACGTAGTTTTTTTTCTTCTTTGTGCGATTGGCAAAGTGCGTAAGCAGATTGTAATGTTGCAATTAACCGGGCATTATCCCACGGCTTGACTACAAAATCACTGGCTCCTTCTTTCAATGCTTTAACCGCCAGATCAATGTCGGCATAAGCCGTAAATAATACAACGGGTAGTTCGCTATCGAACTTTTTAATTTCCGACAACCAATACAATCCTTCATTCCCCGAATTAATTCCTGCCGAGAAATTCATATCGAGTAGTACTATATCCGGCATAAGCTCTCTCAGTTTATATGTCAATTGGTTTGGTGACGATAAGAGCGTGACCTGTTGAAAGTAATTTTCCAATAAGATACGTAATGCACTCAGCACATTTTTATTGTCATCAACAACCAGAATAGATCCTGTCTTCATGAATATTTTAAATTTATTAAGGTACAAAAATACATGCTTATTGGCAGACTATGAAGCCTTTTTGAGTTTAAAATTAAAATAAACTGCAATTAATAAATTTGTTTTATGAAAATCCTGTAAAATGAAATAGTGACTAAAGTTTTGAGGTGTTTTAAGTGCATAATTAAAGAGGCTGAACTTCTGGAAGATTATCCTTCCACCTGTAGGCGGTTGGTTCGTTTGGTAGCCTGTTGGAGTGGTAATCCGGTCCTTGTATAGTGTCCTGCAAGGTTATTTAAACAAGTCAGGAGGTATATTGCCTTATGCAGCCCGGAGATCTTTCTACGTACTGGAAATAGCTGCCCAAATAGTTTAAAATTCAGATCAAACAGAAAGTTCATTTATCGTCGAAATGAGGCTGTTAAAGGACGCATAAAGGAGATTTGTTAACGCAATGTGAAGATAATATAACGTACCGTGAAGAATATAAAACACAGTGTGAATATTATATAACGCAATGTGAAGATAATAAAACGCAGTGTGAAGATAATAAAACACAGTGTAAAGATTATAGAACGAATAAGTTAACTTATATTTCGCACCTTTAATATAATATAATGAATGTTCAAGATAACAAGATCAAGTAGCAAGAATACAATTCTAAGGATCTAATTTATAAAATACAGGACCGGTTTCACTTGACAAAGCACTGAATTGACCCGAAACAGTTTCCTGATTTACAAATGATGGACTACATATCGAAGAAAAAGTGTCCCATTAAATGAAAAAGACAGCAAAATAATTGAATGAACCGGTAGGTTCTGCATCAATCATTCCACTAAAACAGAAAGCAATTAAGTTCTTCTGTCTGAGTGTTTGTAACTTTGAATCATTTTAAAAATGGAAGATGTCAATTTAAAAATATCATAACTGTCTTTTTTACAGAAATACAAATGAAAGTGCACAAACATCTAACTTATTTCCAGGATTAGAACAGTTTTGCCTGGTACTGATATTGGAATAGAAAGCAAATATTCAACGCCTGCAATAATATCTTTACCTGTCGTTTTTTCTTTTAGCATTTCATCAAAACGTTTCAGGTCTAATTCTTTTGGATTCTCATTATTGTTCACACTGATCATAAGCATTTTTTCATCATTATAACGGAAATATACATATAACCCATTTTCAGGGATGAACTGTTTCATTTGCCCGTTATGAAGTACCGGATTGTGCTTCCGGTAATTCAGTAAGATTTTCATATAATTAAAGACCTCATTTTCTTCGCTTGTACGTCCTTCTTTGGTGAATGCATTCCTTTTGTCAGATGTCCAGCCACCCGGGAAATCATACCTGAAGCCTTCATAGTTATCCTTGAAATTTCCATCGAGCATGATTTCGGTACCATAATAGATCTGAGGATATCCGCGAACGGTAAGTAACATAGCCAGTGCCATCTTGTATTTTTTAATATCACGTTTCACAACAGATGAATAGCGACTGATGTCATGATTATCCAGGAAGTTCATAATCAGATTTGTATTGGCATAAACGAAATCCTGCGCAAAATGCTCATAGAAACGGATCATTCCGGTATCCCAACCTTCCGTTTCGTTGAAGGAATGTTCGAATACATTTTTCAAAACAAAATCCATAACACTTGTCATACGGGAGTCAAATCCATCCCTGTTATTATTCCCCGATTGGTAATAGGCTATTTCCGCGGGCGTTTTTAACCAGCATTCGCCTACAATGTTCATATTCGGATATTCATCCCGAATGGATTTAATGAAGTCGGCTGCAGTTTGAAGCTCATTATAAGGAAAAGTATCTACCCGTATTCCATCAATATGAGCATATTCTATCCAAAACACATACACCTGACGCAGATAATCGAAGAGAAAGGGGTTTTGAAGATTTAAGTCGGGCATGTCATCTGCAAACCAACTTTTTACTATCCTTGCCCGATCGGCTTCTGCAGCATGCGGATCGGTACAGGCAGCGAGGTTAAGTGGAGTCTTTTTATCACAGCTGTTAAACCATGTCTTATCAGGAACATTATTCTCTTTAATCCACCTGTGTGACAATCCGCAATGATTAGGAACTACGTCAATAATCAACTTTATTTTATTCGCATGACAGGCTTCCGAGAGTCGCACATAATCTTCATTTTCACCCAGTCGAGGATCAACTTTGTAATAGTCGGAGCAAGCATACTGGTGATAGGAGTATTGTGCATTATTACTTTCAAAAAGAGGTGTGGTCCACAAAGCGGTTATCCCTAAATCGGCTAAATAGGGAATCCTGGAGATCATTCCTTCAATGTCGCCACCTTGGCGGGCTCCCGGATCTTTTCGGTTGACACCCTGTTGATACCCATTGATAAAATCGATTTTTGGATTTCCATTGACAAAACGGTCGGGCATGATTAAGTAAATGGCATCTTTTTCTGAAAAACCGGTTCGCATTGCAGAGCCTTCGCGTCGCTTCTTAAGCTCATATTTATAAGTTTGCTTTTTTTTTCCTTTTATTAGTTTAATGTTAAATTTCCCGGGTTTTACTCCTCTCATTATGTCCAGGTACAAAAAGACACAATTTTTATTTTCGGATAATTCTTTGCGTGCGATAGTGACTCCCTGGTAGTCAATTAAAAAATCAGTTGACCTTAAATCATCTCCATATATCATTAGTTGAACTTCGGGTTGATTCATTTCCGTCCACCAATAAGGGGGTTCCACGCTATGCACCCAATGTCGGGAGTTAATAAATGGCAATTTCATGAATGTCGATCTAAACTTACGAATCCAGATGTTTATTGTAAGGGCTTTCATATTCATTCTGTTTTTTATTGTTGTAAATACTTCAGATTCTTATGAAAAATTTAGCTTTTTACTGATTGCTGATTTTATTTATATGAAATAAAATTGGTTATATCGTTTCATTTGTCGATTAATGAGTATTAGAATTACTCTAAACTTAATTTTTTGTGTATCCGGATTTCATTAAGATATAAATTTAAACGGGATAAGCTTTCAGTCATATTCTCTTTCTCAATTTCTGTTTTATGATCGAAATCCTCATAAAAATCAATTACTTTATAAAAGTAATAATACTTTTTATTGACATAAATCTCATTACAGAATTCCCAATAGTTCATAAATTCATTCTCGCTCTCTTTTTTAATGAAAATACCGGCAGAATCCTGTATTTCATCCCAAATGCCAAACTCACCTCCCATAGAAATTCGAACATCATTAATTTTATCTATCAATTCCTTGTCGGTAGAACTTTTCAGCTTTAGAAAAGGTAGTTTTGTTCTGATATAGTATGCCCGGGAAAAATATAAAGCTGTAATATATAATAATGACATTGAATAATGTCCCAATTGATTCGTCCATTTAATAAAATCAAACTCATCTTTCCATAATTCATAATATTTAGAAGAGCTTGATCCATTGAAATTATCTGAAAGTTGTTTCAACGTATCTTTTAATAGAGTGTCTTTTTTCTTGTCTCTGTCAATTAGATTTAAGAGTTTGTTTCTGAGGTCGTCAGTGATAATTATTAAAGGATCTAAAGATTCAAGTATAACTTTCTTATTGATCTCTCTTTCATCATGATAATTTTTTATTTTGAAAGAAATGAGTGTAGTTAAAATTGCAGTAATACTTGAAATGATGGCAACCATAATGGCTATGTTTGTCTTTTCCATTTTATTCTGTTTATTACATCGTTTGGTTTATATAAAAAAAAGGTCAATTGAATTTGTTTTTTATAACAAACCTTTATCATTTTTGTTTAACTGTTTTAAGGTTTTAACTACACATATTCAGTAAGTTAGTTTTTTTTTACTTTCGGCTATAATTGATTAGTGGTATTAACGACTATTCCTAGGAATAAAGGGATTATTCCTTCTAAACCGGAAAATGCATTATAACAAAAACAGGCTGTTGGTGTGTAAATCGATTGAATTCGAATATTGAATTCGAATTCATAAAATGGGACTAATTATTTAAGATAAGGTCTTTTCGGGAAATGTATCCAATTCAATTCAATTCGAGGTTTTGAGTATATTTGAAGTCGCAACAACAAAAGTGTTCAATTTCGGCCAGCAAAACGAAGCCTGGATGAATACTTACTGTTTCAGTTACTTACGCAGACCTATAAGGGATCTTTAAACATCTATAGAAATTTTATTCAAAGAACAATGAAACTTATTAAACTAACGGAACGTTCTAAAACAATACGGGAACGTTATCATCAATTGGAAATTAAATCACAGGGTCACTCATGGCCTTTGGAACAAGATGCGCTGGCATTCCTTACTGATGCCGGACTAGTAGATTGTTTCGTCATGTCTCAACAGGAGCGGTGGCCTGTTGGAGGCACTGAAAAGAAAGATCTTGAACATAAACTTGGCGAATCGGTATGGTGGCTCACTGTATTGGCTCACAGAATGGAATTTGATATCGAAAGAGCCGTCGAACGATTTCTTACCACGACCGAGCAGTTGTTATTTAAAAAAGACTGATTTGATAGGTATATTTTTTCACTAGTGTCCACTTAAATTCATTAACAGTTCTTTGAGGCCATTATAAATCTGCATATTACATTCTAAAATGTTACGTGACGATTTGAATTATTTAATTTCTTAAAAATATCGATAATTGGCAACATGATAATTATTATTTTATGAATATTATTTCAGTTGGTTTATAATTGATTATTAATGAAGTAATTGATAATAATGGATTTAATATTTCATTGTCAATAAATAATGAGATTATTTCTTTAAAAATTTAAGTGGACACTAGTGATATTTTTTCATTTCTAAATTAAAAGAATTTACACTTAAAATAGATTTTATGAATGTAACCAAAAAAGAAAACAAACTCCATACAGAAAGTCCCTTACACTATTTAGTACGTGAAGCAAAAACAGGAACACAAAATCCGTCGTTGCTGATGCTGATGCATGGAGTAGGAAGCAATGAACAGGATATGTTCGCATTTGCAGAACATCTGCCCGATAACTTCCTGATACTATCACTCAGAGGACCCTATACCATAGGTCCAAACAGCTTTTCATGGTTTCAGGTGGATTTCTCAACCGGTATTCCCGTAATTAATCACAAACAGGCCGAAAACAGCAGAAACATCATCATTCAGTTTATAGAGTCGCTGAAAACACGATATTCATTTGATGAAAAAAAGATTTATCTCGGTGGTTTTAGTCAGGGTGGTATCATGTCATACAGCGTAGGACTTACCAGACCCGATTTGATACAGGGCATTGTCGTGATGAGCGGAAGACTGTTGAAAGAAGTAAGGCCATTGATAGCTTCACCGGAGAAACTTGCCTCCCAGGAAGTCTTCATTTCCCATGGGATATCCGACAATGTGCTGAACATAGAATATGCCCGTGAAGCTCATGCATACCTGAAAACACTCGGCATGGTTCCTGCCTATAAAGAGTATGAAGGAAGTCATTCCATAACCAATGAAATGTTTCATGACCTGATCAGCTGGTTAAAGAACAAATGAATAGTGATTAGTGATGAATGATATTAGTAAACTAAACTATCAGTTATTTGTCTTATTACAAACTAAAGCTCCCCGGTACTCATTCGTATCGGGGAGTTATTTTTTAATTCTGAGTTCAATGGTTAGTTAAAACCCGGTTGTATTTATAATTATTGTTAGTTTCTACCATAAAATATTTCAGGTTCGCCCATTACACCTGACTTCTGCATTAATTTCTTTCTGGCCGGGTCAACTATTGCTGCTTTTGCTTGTTCCAGATCGGTAATTTTAAAAACCAGGTATACCAGATGAGGATCGTCAATGCCCTGTGCCAATACTCCATCCTGTAAACCATCTTTAACTCTTATTGCTGCACCTTCTCCATCAAAGACTTTGAGCCATGAATCAAAGTCTTCTATCTTAAGGGTTACTTCGACATAATCTCCGGGAATTTGCATAGCTTTGCTCATGCGCAGTACCTTAATAAATAGTATACTGGGTTCAGAAGTAACTCCACCTTTTTGCATCACTTCTTTTAAAACAGGGTTTGTGGTAAATGCTTTTGCTTTTTGTACATCGTCAATCATAAAAGGAATTTCTACTTCATTTTCATTTTCAATACCACGAGCCAGTCCAATAATATGCATCCCGGCTTCATTTCTATTGGTACTATCTGCATCAAAAAATGGTTTCCACAAATTGTAATCAGCCACAGTGTGCTTAATTATTACTGCGTTAAAGGGTAAAGACATCATGTCATCAGGTGGTGCATTTTCATTTATAACAGGTTGTTCATTTGATTCAGCATTCATTATGGCTGCTTTGCCGGTGCTTTTGGTATTCCCGGCAAAAAGTACCATGGCTAAGCTCAACGCCAGAGCCAATTGAGTTGTTATTATTTTTTTTGTCATTTTGTTGTAAATTTAATTATCCTTGCTTACTCTTTCCGGTTTTCAGCTTCTCCGTATTTAAACTGTCAAAGTAAAAGTGGTTGTAAAGTCTGAATTTTATAATAGTGTCAGGGCATTCAACGCGTAACTTTTAAATCCCTGATCCTTGTAGTTATTTGTAATAAGAATAATTTCAAAACAAAACTGTTTTAAATAGTTGGTCTAACAGTTTTTATAATAATAAAGTTCTGATATAAAGGTTTTTTTAATTGATATAGACAGGAAATTGTGATTGGTTTCTTAATTACTGAGAAGTTAAGATGAACTAGAAAACTTGTAACTTTTTTGCTGCTTATATAAAACTAAAAAAAAAGAATACTTCGTTTGAGAATAGATTATAAGTTGATATAGTATATTCTATAAAACAAAACTCCCCGATACACAAATGTATACCGGGGAGTTTCTTTTATCTTATACCCCCTTTAGGGGTAGGGGGTCATTATTTTGCCATTTCAACAGCAACAGCTACCTGAACAGTTGCTCCAACCATAGGATTGTTACCCATTCCGATGAATCCCATCATTTCCACGTGAGCGGGAACTGATGAAGAACCTGCAAACTGAGCATCTCCGTGCATACGACCCATGGTATCGGTCATACCGTAAGAAGCAGGACCAGCAGCCACATTATCAGGGTGAAGCGTACGTCCTGTACCACCACCTGATGCTACTGAGAAGTATTTTTTACCTTGTTCGATACATTCTTTTTTGTAAGTTCCTGCAACAGGATGTTGGAAACGTGTTGGATTGGTTGAGTTACCGGTAATCGATACATCAACTCCTTCCGAACGCATGATAGCAACACCTTCGCGAACATCATCGGCACCATAACATTTCACAGCAGCACGGGGACCATCGGAATATGCTTTGGTACGAACCACTTTCAATTCGCCGGTATAGTAATCGAATTCTGTCTGAACATAAGTAAATCCGTTGATACGGGAGATAATCATGGCAGCATCTTTACCCAATCCGTTCAGGATAACGCGTAAAGGTTCGTTACGAACTTTGTTTGCTGACAACGCGATGCCAATAGCACCTTCGGCTGCAGCAAATGATTCGTGTCCTGCAAGGAATGCAAAACATTTTGTTTCGTTGCGAAGTAACATGGCAGCCAGGTTACCGTGACCAAGACCTACTTTGCGGTCTTCGGCTACTGAACCCGGGATACAGAATGACTGAAGTCCTATACCGATAGCTTCGGCAGCTTCGGCAGCTGTTTTAACTCCTTTTTTAATGGCGATGGCAGTACCAACCACATAAGCCCATTTTGCATTTTCGAACGCGATATTCTGAATTCCTTCGCAAATTTTATAAGGATCAATGTTTTTAGCATCACAAATAGCCTTTGCCTCATCGAGGTCTTTTATATGATATAAATTGAGTGCCGCAGTGACTTTGTCGATACGACGGTCATAACTTTCAAATAATGGCATAATGTTTTTGAATTGAAAAATGAGTAAAAATGAAGATTTGTAAATGAAAAGTAGTAAATACAATTGTAAATCGTAAATGAATAAATTGTAAATTACTATTCTTGTCTTGGATCGATATATTTTGCAGCATTTGCAAAACGACCATAAGTACTGGTAGATTTTTTCAACGCTTCGTTAGCATCCACCCCTTTTTTTACCAAGTCCAACATAGGACCGACGCGTACGAATTCGTATCCGCAAGCTTCACCGTCTTCGTCTAATGCCATGCGGCTGATATAGCCTTCTGCCAATTCCAAATAACGTACACCTTTTTTATTTGTACTGAATGTAGTTCCAACCTGCGAGCGCAAGCCTTTACCAAGATCTTCAAGTCCTGCACCGATAGGCAGACCACCTTCAGAGAAAGCTGACTGTGTACGACCGTAAACGATTTGTAAAAACAATTCGCGCATGGCTACGTTGATCGCATCACATACCAGGTCGGTATTCAAAGCTTCAAGAATAGTTTTACCGGTAAGAATTTCGGCAGCCATAGCCGCTGAGTGAGTCATACCTGAGCAACCAATGGTTTCAATCAAAGCTTCTTCGATCACACCTTCTTTTACATTCAACGTCAATTTACAGGCACCTTGTTGAGGAGCACACCAACCCACACCGTGAGTCAACCCTGAAATATCTTTTATTTCTTTTGATTTTACCCATCTGCCTTCTTCCGGTATGGGTGCTGGTCCATGATTAGGACCTTTTTTTACAACACACATGTGTTCTACTTCGTGCGAATAAATCATACTTTTCTTGTTTAGTTAATATAAATTGTACTGATATTTCTTTGGTTGAATTTGAGCGCAAAAGTACGGTTTTTTTGTGGTTTAACAATGCAAATGTTGTATTAATGTCATCATAAAGTTGAACATTTTACGATGAATAATGTTAAGACTATAAAGGCTTTGTAAAGATATTTTCAAGATCTTATTTTAAATAGAAAATATGCTTAACTTTCATAGAATTAATAGTGTAAACAATCAGTTTTTTACGAATCTGTTTAATCTCTATACCCTTGCATTTCCATCGATGGAACGAAGGACATGGGCGGGACTGGAGTATGAACTGAATTATGAGAAAAGGTTCTGTTCGCATGCTCTTATTCAGGATGGTGTGTTTGTAGGACTGTTTAATTACTGGACATTCGATCGTTTCTATTATATCGAACATTTTGCTATTGTTCCAAAACTGAGAAGTCAGGGTGTTGGTACTGAGGCAATGAGTATTTTTATGGATCAGACTAAATTACCCGTTATTTTAGAAGTCGATATGCCAAATAACATTACGGCCAGCCGGCGTATCTTGTTTTATGAAAAGCTGGGATTTTCAATTGTGGCCCATAATTATGCTCAACCACCGTATGATGGGAATGGTTTTTTTATTCCGGAACTAATTATGTCGAATGATATCCATTTTGCAAACAAACATTTCGAAATGATTAAAGAAATCCTGTATGAGAATGTATATCATTATGAACTTTCGAAGGATAAAAATACAGTGATTGATGAATAATTGAAAGATTACTCTTCAGTCAGAAATTTCCAGGCCAACCAGGCTAATCCACCCATACCTGTTTCAAGGGCTTTTTCATCAATTCGGAATGTTGAACTGTGCAATCCGCCTGTATGGGCATTTATTTCGCCTACTACTCCAAAACGAAAGAATGTACAAGGGTATTTTTGAGTGAAAAATCCAAAGTCTTCGGATGTCATTCTCATTTCAAGATTCTGTATGTTTTCCGGTCCAGCCCATTCGGTGGCATACCGCCGTGCATTCGCTGTAACCTGAACATTGTTTACCACACAAGGATAACCATCAGGTATATCTATTTCGGCTGTGCAGCCATATGCAGCACAGGTCTCATTAATGATGCGCCTGATGTGATTTATCCCTTTTGCACGCCACTCCTCATTTACTGTACGGAATGTCCCGGCTAATATTACTTCACCCGGAATTACGTTGGTTGCTCCATCGGCTATCAGTTTTCCGAATGTAAGCACCATGGGTATAAGTGGATGGCATAGCCTGCTACTAACCTGCTGGAGGGAAACGATAGTTTGTGAAGTGGCCAGTACCGTATCATTTATCAGATGGGGTAAGGCTCCATGGCCACCCTTTCCATGAATTTTTACATGTATTTCATCTGCCGAAGCCATGATCATGCCGGGAAGAAAGCTCATTGTACCGGTAGGGAAATCAACTGAAACATGTTGTGCAAGAATGAGCTCAGGCTCTATTTCACTAAAAAGCCCATCTTCAAGCATCAGATGTGCACCACCCGGTGATTTCTCTTCCCCCGGTTGAAAAATTAATAGTACAGTTCCTTCAAAGTCTGTACGGCATTGTTGCAAGATCTTAGCAGCTCCCAGTAAACATGAAGTATGAGCGTCATGGCCACAGGCATGCATCACATTTTTATTCACCGATCTCCAGGGAATGTCTACTTCTTCATTGACAGGCAATGCATCCATATCGGCACGTAGGGCAATCACCTTTTTATCCGGATGTTTCCCTTCTATCCTGCCTAATATGCCTGTACCTCCAATCTCCGAACGAAAAGGAATGCCCATGGCAGTCAGTTCTTTCTTTACAAACTCAGCTGTTTTAAATTCTTGAAATGAAAGTTCGGGATGGGTGTGTAGAAAGTGATAACAACCAACTACATAATCGAAATTCTCTGTTGTGAGTTTTTGAAAATAATTTTTCATGAAATTCCGTTTTATATCATGACAAAGGTAGTCTATTTAGATAGGATTCAAAAATCATACTTCCCATAAAAACTGTCAAAAGCAAGATATATGATTGCCTGTCATTTAATGAATACTATTAAATCATTCAATTAACTAAATTTAAATAGATATATTGAGAATTCCGAACTTATGAACAACATTTTTTATACTTTTGCATATCTCAAGTTAGTTTGAGTAGTAAATAAGTTTAATAAATTAATTATTTGGATATGAAAAAGTATAGTATGTTATTCATTTGTCTGGTCTTTTCATTAGTAGCCATGTCACAAAAAGCATCTATTAAGTTTGATGTAAAAGAACACGATTTTGGTAAAGTAAATGAAAAAGACGGGAATGTATCGTATGTTTTTAATTTTACGAACAAAGGAGATGCTCCTTTAGTTGTTAATAAAGTGCAGGCTTCATGTGGTTGTACAACTCCGGTATGGACAAAAGAACCAATAGAAGGTGGTAAAAAAGGAAATATCAAAGTTACTTATAATACATCAGGTCGTCCGGGTTTATTTACAAAAACAATTACAGTCTATTCAAATGATTCTCTGCAACAGGTTGTTTTAATCATAAAGGGAGAAGTTATTCCTATTGCCAAGAAAGTTGAACCTGTAGTCGCTAAGGGTACAAAATAATAGTACTCTTTTCGAATCAGGTATTAAATTAATTATTCAGATATGAAAAAATATAGTATTTTGCTTTTTTGTCTGGTGTGTTCGTTAGTCGCCATGTCACAAAAAGCGGTTATTAGTTTTGAACAAAAAACTCATGACTTTGGAAAGGTCAATGAAGAAGATGGTAAAATTACTCATGTCTTTGATTTTACAAACAAGGGAATCACTCCGTTAGTGGTAAACAAAGTTCAGGCTTCCTGCGGCTGTACCACACCGGTATGGACAAAAGAACCTGTTGAACCCGGCAAAAAAGGAACCATTACAGTAACCTATAATCCTGCAGGCAGACCCGGGACATTTACCAAAACCATAACTGTTTACAGTAATGCCACCGATGAGCAAATGGTGTTAACAATCCATGGTGAAGTAATCGCTAAATCAAATGAGATTACAACATATCCGGTCGTTATTGGTCCGTTACGTGCTAAATCAAAAGTTGTTCAAATGAACAATGTGGAGAAAGGTAAAAGCCAGACCCGGATATTGGATATAAAAAACACATCCAATTCTTCTGTAAGGCTTACTATCGAAAATTTGCCTTCCTATTTGTCTGTGACGGTATCTCCTGAAACAATTAAACCAAACGAAGAAGGCAAACTGACATTTTCAATTAATTCAAAAAATGCCGCACAATGGGGTCCTATTGCTGATGATGTATACTTAACAATAAACGGAAATAAGAAATATTCCGAAGAAAATAAGTTGACTGTTGTCAGTAATATTATTGAAGATTTTAGTAAACTGACCCTGGATCAAAAACGTAAAGCCCCGATTCTTGAAATTCCTGTCAGGTCATTAGATCTGGGAACATTAAGAGCCGGAACAAAACGTGTCGGAAAATTCAGGGTAAATAATAAAGGACAAAATGCACTGGAAATAAGAAGAATTATTAATAACAATAAAGAGATATCAGTCCGTTCAGCAAAAACTTCTATTTCAGGAGGCAGATCTTCATCTATTTATCTCAGTTTGAATTCAAAAAACTTGTCGGAAGGTGACTATAAAAAGTCAGTTACTGTACAGACCAACGATCCCGAAAATAGTTTTATAATTCTGATTTTAAGCTGGAAGGTTCAAAAGTAAATTGTAAATTTATAAAAATACATCTGTATAAACACTAAAAAGCCAGGATATAATAGAAACTTCCTGGCTTTTATTTTCAACGATTTTTAACCGGTAAAATGTTATAAATCAGATCCGGGAAACCGGAATTAATCATACCCAATACATCGCCCATGCATCATTATAAAAATGAACACCCCGAGAATGATCCGGCTTACAAAGGACTGAGTGTAAACAAAGGTGTCGATAAAGCCCCTGTAGTAAACCCATACAAACAGAAGAAAGCCAGACGACAACAATATTCTGCGTCACAATTTGTAGAAGGAATACTGGCCGGTAATATTACCATGTTAAGTCAGGCAGTTACTTTAGTCGAAAGTTCGCTACCCGAACATCAACTTATTGCACAGGAAGTCATCGAAAAATGTTTGCCCCATGCGGGTAAGTCCATTCGGTTAGGTATAACCGGTGTACCCGGTGCCGGTAAAAGCACTTTTATTGAAGCCCTTGGAATGACGTTGATCCGTTCAAATCATAAATTAGCTGTATTGGCAATTGATCCAAGCAGCGAACGTACCAAAGGAAGTATCCTGGGTGATAAAACCCGCATGGAAGAACTTTCAGTGGCTAAAAATGCATTTATACGGCCTTCACCATCTTCCGGTTCACTGGGAGGTGTTGCACGAAAAACACGTGAAAGTATTATTCTTTGTGAGGCTGCCGGCTTTGATACTATTTTTGTTGAAACAGTAGGGGTAGGGCAATCCGAAATATCTGTCCATTCTATGGTTGATTTCTTTTTGCTGTTGCAGATTGCAGGTGCCGGTGACGAATTACAAGGTATCAAAAGAGGAATCATGGAGATGGCTGATGGTATTGCTATCAATAAATGTGATGGAACAAATATCGACAAAGCACAGGTGGCAAGATCTCAATATCAGAACGCCCTCCATTTATTTCCACCACACGAATCGGGATGGATACCCGAAGCTATTACCTGTTCATCAGTTGAAAAAAACGGAATCAACGAAATATGGGAAATGGTGGAACGTTATGTTGATTTTACAAAAGCAAATGAGTATTTCGGACTTAAACGGACTACCCAGTCGAAATACTGGATGTATGAAACCATTAATGAACAACTGAAGGCTAATTTCTATACGAATAAGGAAATTAAGAAATTGCTGAATGAGAATGAAAAAAAGGTGCTTTCAAATGAACTGAGTTCATTTATTGCTGCCAAAAATTTATTGGATACCTATTTTGGAGGACTTGGGCAATAAGATGTTTGTAGTTTGATGTTTGTAGTTTATGAATGTATAAACAGTTAATAGTTACCATACGTAATTAATTATCAATAATTATCAGGACCCTGAAATTCAGTATTCTATAGTTTAACAAATAATTATTATAATTCTACAATTACTTACAATCCCTTAATCATCACATCAACATATCGTCACATCATCACATCAACACATTATTATCAATGGAATTTAACGTCATATATCATCAGTCATGCCTTGAGGGACTGAAAGAACTTCCGGATGAATGTGTTGATCTCATTTTTACTGATCCTCCCTATTATCAGTATCGGGCAAAAAATGTTCAGGGACTGAAAAAACACAAAGATGTTGTAACTGAATTTGTCTTTGACGGATTTAAATCGGAAGAGGAATATTTGCATTTTCTGGAAGAAGTACTGACAGAATGTTTCAGGGTTTGTAAGCCTGGTGCCAGCGGCTATTTGTGGTGTGGTGATGATTTTGTGTCTTTCCTGAATCGTATGGTCGAACGGGTAGGCTTTCAGTTTCGAAAAGTGATTCACTGGCATAAGACAAATCCTTTTCCGGCTATTTATACCCGGAAAATGTATTCAAACAGCATGGAATTGTTGGTCCATTTCTCAAAAGGATCACCTAAAACATGGAATAACAAACCTGTAAACGAAATGCATAATTTCATTCAGTCACCCATTTGTATGGGTAAAGAAAGATCTAAACACAAAACACAAAAACCACTGAAAGTATGTCTTCCTTTTCTCGAAATCAGTAGTAATGAAGGTGACGTGGTACTCGATCCTTTTATCGGGTCTGGTAGTACGGCTGTGGCCTGTAAGTTATTAAATAGAAAATATATTGGGTATGAATTGGATGAGGAGTTTTACCAAATAGCCAACCAACGGCTGGAACAGATTCCCTGATAACTGCAATACATCATACAAAGAAGCCGGACTGATTCAGTCCGGCTTCTTTGTAAATATCTGAATTCAAAAGTTGAGTTAAACTTCAAACTACGAACTTCAAACCTATCAATATCCCCAGCGTAAATAGATAGATCCCCAGGTAAATCCAGCACCAAAAGCAGTTAGGATAATGTTATCGCCTTTTTTAAATTTCTTTTGAAATTCCCATATTCCCAGTGGAATACTTGCAGCAGATGTATTTCCAAAATGATCAATATTAATAATCACTTTCTCGTATTCTACTCCGGTACGTTGAACTACGGCATCAATTATACGCAGGTTTGCCTGATGAGGAATCAGCCAGGCTATATCGTCCTTGGTAAGGTTGTTTTTTTGCATGATATCGGCCGAAACTTCAGCCATGTCAGTTACGGCGTGTTTATAGACATAAGCGCCTTCCTGGTACGTATAATGCTCTTTCTTATCAATTGTTTCATGTGTAGTCGGAATAGCCGATCCACCTGCTTTAATATGAAGGTGTTTCATTCCAACTCCGTCGGTATGCAACAGTGAGTCCAGAACACCATATTCTTCAGTTGTCGGTTCAAGCAACACTACACCTGCGCCATCTCCAAATAAGGGTGCAGTAGTACGGTCTGTATAATTTGTTATCGAAGACATTTTATCGGCTCCGATTACCAAAATCTTTTTGTAACGTCCGGATTCAATGAAACTGGCACCTGTTGCCAGTGAAACAATAAAACCTGAACATGCAGCCTGAATATCGAATGCTAATGCCTTTTTTATTCCTGCTTTTTCTGCTGCCATAGAAGCGCATGAAGGATAGATGTGATCAGCTGTGGTTGTGCCACAAAGTACCAAATCAATTTCTTCAGGCTTTGTACCAGTTTGGGCAAACAAGTCTTCAATTGCCTTAGCAGCCATAAAAGAGGTCCCTGTATTTTTATCTTTCAAAATACGACGTTCTTTAATACCTACACGACTGGTTATCCATTCATCATTAGTATCCATCATGGTGCTCAGCTCGTGATTATTTAAAATATAATCAGGAACGTAACCACCGACGCCTGTAATGACTGCTCTGAGATTAGACATTTTTAAATTATTAAGTACATAAAAATCAAGCCCTAAAGGTGTTATTTAGAGCTTAATTGATTATTTGAAATTATTTCTTGTTAAAGTGACTTTAGTTATACTGCTGCCAATTTTTCAATTGCTAATTTACCTCTGTAATAACCGCATTCGCCGCAAACAGTATGATAAATATGTGCCGCTCCACAATTTGAACATATTGCCAGTGTTGGAGCTTCTGCCTTATAGTGCGTTCTTCTTTTTTTTGCTCGTTGTTTCGAAATTTTTCTCTTAGGATGTGCCATCTTAGTTGTTTATTTAATTGTTTTCTGTTATATTTTGCAAACCGTCCCATCTCGGGTCTGTCTGTATTTCATCGGGTGTAAAGTCATCATCATCATCGAATTCAACAGATGAACTGTCATCATCATCATCATCTTTCTGATGTGTGATGTGTCTCTTCAACTTTGTTACCATTGTCTTGTTACATTCACCGGTAGCATGAACATGCTTCATTGGAATGTTTAATACGATAAATTCGTATAAAAACCAGGCAATATTGATTGCTCCTTCTGCTTCCGGAACGATGACTATTTCGTCTTCTTCGGAGAATGTATTTCCGAATTTAACCAGTAATTTTTCTTTGTAGTGTATGGGTTGAACCATATCGTCCAAACACCTGTCGCATGGAATAATAACCGTTCCCTCCAGGAGAAATTGAAGCTCATAAGTGGTCTGTTTTTTTAGAACACTTAAAGTCGCTTTTACGTTTCCCTTTTGTACTTCAGGACTGTCTATTTTCTTGAAATATGCGTCATCCAGGTCATACTCGAACATCCGCATTTCATTGCTTATGTCCTTTAAAACTACATTGTACAGCTCGAATTTTGACATTTATCTATTGATATTTAAAACCGCGCAAAGGTACAAAAATATGTTCTATTACAAAATAGTTTCTTTTTTATTTTGTATAATTTATTCAATATATGCTATCTACAAATTGAATAACCTGTTTTGTTCACCCTTATTAAGCTTTTTATTAGTAATATACCGTTTATTGTTACTCTTAATTTGCTTTTAATATTATTCTGAAAACTGTTCCAACATTTAATTCGGATTGTTTTACGAATATTTTTCCTCCATGATATTCTTCAATAATTCGTTTTGCTAATGAAAGTCCCAATCCCCAACCCCGTTTTTTGGTTGTAAACCCGGGAGTGAAAATGACTTTGAACTTTCGTTTATCCATTCCTTTGCCAGTATCTTTTACATCGATATATACCTCATCGTTTTTAAGTAAAACGTGGATATCTATCCGGCCCACACCATCCATCGCATCAATCGCATTTTTACATAAATTCTCGATAACCCATTCAAAGAGTGGAACGTTTAATTTTATAAAAAGATGTTCATCTTCGGGTAAGTGACAATTTATGGCCACTTTTTGTGATGACCGGTTGGTCATGTATTGTACTGAATTGAGTAATGTTTCATTCAGACTCACAATTTGCAAATCTGGTTTAGAGCCAATTTTTGAAAAACGTTCTGCAATAATCCGTAGTCGATTTACATCCTTTTCCATTTCTACGATTAGTTTGTCTTCCTTATGCCGCATTTTGAGTAGATCGACCCAGGCAAGTAACGATGATATCGGAGTGCCCAATTGATGTGCTGTCTCTTTGGATAGCCCTACCCATACTTGATTTTGTTCAGCTTTCTTTGTACCTGAAAAGGCAAAAAAAGCAACTAACAGGAAAATGATAATTACGCCTAACTGGATATACGGAAAATAATATAATTGTTTTACAAATGACGAATCGTCATAGTATAAATATTCTACAGTATTATCAATCTTAATTTTAATCCGGGGTTTATTTGCACTGAATTTTGAAATTTCAGAAACATAAAAATCATCAATGTTTGTTTTTGGTTCAATAATGTTCAGGGAGGATAGCACATTGTTGCTGGTATCAGTTAATATAACCGGAATTGTTGTATTTCCCTGAATTATGCTTGATATAAAAGTGATGTCAGTATTTTCGTCCGCTATGATCGATTGGTGAGTTGCCTCGGCCCAAATTTCTACTTTTTTTTGTTCTTCTGTTGCCAGTGACTTGGCCAAACGATTTGTAAATAAGGTTGAAACCACTACAATGGCAATAGCTACAAGAATAAATATCAGTTTTAAACGTTGCGAAATTTCGTATAATTTATTGATATTAAGCATAATTATTTATAAGAAATAGAATAATGTATCTGTTTTCGTTCAAACGTCAAATGTAGTAAAAAAGTATGGAATGAATCTTCAATTTCTTTTGCATTAATTGTCGTATCTTTGTATCCACTTTTTGTGAGCAGTACTAACTAGTTTACATCTGAAATAATCAACTGAAACACTTTTTCATTTTTTAATCATGCACAGATCCGGTTTTGTAAATATTGTAGGTAATCCTAATGTAGGTAAATCAACCTTGATGAATGCGTTAGTGGGAGAACGAATTTCCATCATCACTTCAAAAGCTCAGACAACCCGCCATAGAATAATGGGGATCGTTAATGGGGAAGACTTTCAAATCGTTTATTCTGATACCCCCGGTGTTTTGAAACCGAATTACAGGCTTCAGGAATCGATGCTTAATTTTTCACGTTCTGCATTAACCGATGCAGATGTGCTGTTGTATGTAACCGATGTCTACGATTCTTATGAAAAAAACGAAGACTTTATCGAAAAGGTTAAACTGAACCCGGCTCCACTGTTGCTCATAATTAATAAAATAGATTTAATTGACGAGGAAAAATTGGTTCTGTTGGTTGAAAAATGGAAATCATTACTTCCACGTGCCGAAATCTATCCTGTTTCAGCGTTGGAAAAATTCAATATTGACAATCTGTTTAGTCGTATTAAGGATTTATTACCTGAATCACCTCCCTTTTTTGACAAGGATCAATTGACCGATAAACCTGCAAAATTCTTTGTTACTGAAATCATTCGTGAGAAAATTCTTATGAATTATGAAAAGGAAATTCCGTATTCTGTGGAAGTGGAAGTCGAACAATTTCAGGAAGATGAACGGATAATCCGTATCAATGCGGTTATTTATGTTGAACGCGATTCCCAAAAGGGAATTATAATTGGTCATGGAGGAAAATCACTTAAGAAAGTTGGTACTGAAGCCCGATTAGATATGGAGGTGTTTTTTGATAAAAAGGTCTTTTTGGAATTGTTTGTAAAAGTAGAAAAGGATTGGCGGAATAAAGATACAAAACTCCGTAATTTTGGCTATAATCCTGATTAATTATTTGTCGGACTATTGAACCAAATTTTGGCTGGTTTGTTTTTAATTTATTGAAATTAAATTTCAACCTGCTGATTTTATTTCATGCAATAACGGCATATATCCCTTTTTTTTATTAAGTTTGTTGTTTTATTGGTACTAATTTAATTTATCAAAGTTATGAAAAATTCATTTGGATTACTTTCTGCATTTGTTGGCGGAGCTTTTATCGGTGGTGTATTTGGTATTCTTTTTGCACCTAAAAGTGGTGAAGTAACACGTACTAAAATTGTAGAATCACTCGATAAAAGAGGAATAAAATTAAGTAAAAAAGAAATGGATGATTTAGTTGACGAAATTAAAACTGAAATTGTCAACGATTAAAACTGAAATTTTAAATCCATGTTACAATGACTAATCCTCCGGAACCGGTTGAAAATTTTCAACAGTTATATGACGATGTAAAGAAATATATTTTTTTGCAAACAGAATATATTAAGGTCGAATTTGTTGAAAAGTTGACAATATTGTTGTCAACATTGCTCATTATTACCTTAATTATCGTATTAGCCGTCATCGCTTTATTTTACCTGTTTTTCTCATTGGCATATGCTTTAGTCCCTGTTCTGGGGAGTATAAGTATCAGCTTTGCAATTATATCAGGTCTTTATGTGATATTAATTGGGTTCCTTATTTTGCTCCGGAAACGAATTGTAATCAATCCGTTGGTTAAATTTCTTTCAAATTTATTTTTGTCTAAAACCAATAAATGAATATATGGAAATTGTTCCTACTACTTCAAAAAAGAAAAGTGAAATCGGTTTGGATTTATTGTTGAGTAGAAAAGCGGAATTAAAAGAAGAGCTTTCCTATCAAAAGAAACTTATTACATCAAAATCTCAGACACTTTTTTCTGTTTCTTATTTCACAAACTCATTATTCCATTCATTTAATAAAGGGGTAGGTTTTGTGGATGCTGTAATTATGGGATATAAAGTTGTAAAATCTATTCGTGGATTATTCCGTAAATTCAAATAAAAAAATCACTTGATTTAAAAAATATAGAATTAGATATTACTTCCATTATATATTCAGAATCCCTCTGATATATTACAACACCTTTTTTTTTCTTCCGTTTACTTCACCTCACTGTCTTATCTTCTCTTTAACAGGCATTCTCAACCTTTTGATACTCTTTTAATTTTTTATGTGGCATTGCTTCTCAATTATGTTGTAAAGGTTAAATTGCTGTATGAACTAAGTCGGGAATTGCAGTTCTGTTTTTATGAGACAAAAACCTCTGGCTGAAATTTTTACTGTCACTTACTTTTTTTCTCATGTTTTATATACTTATTTTCGCATAAAGTGAAAATAATCCTCAAAATCTTCCAAATAAGTATTTCAATGAAATTAATGACCTATTTTGATTAGTGCCCTAAAACCCCATAAGTGGACTTAAAATTCTATGATTTAATTTACGACTTGAAATTATTCAAATGCTACTTTTTAAAGCTCCCTCTTGGGGGTTGAGTGTCGGTAATAAAATAAATGCAAGAATTCCAGTAATTATCATTTAATAAATGTATCAACAATTCATCCCGAAACCCTTTAAATAAGAGTAGGACTTTATATGTAATTTATAATTAGCAATTAATAATTAATAATTTCCAAGACGCTGAAATATAAGATGTTGAAAATCAAGAAATAGATTATTAAATTTCTACAATTACTTAAGTCATTATTTTATTGATTTACATCAGGATTATAACCCGCATTTTTCTAAAACAAAATTCTTTTTGCTAATTTGGACCCTCGAGAACATTTCCCCCATTCAATATTGGCATACATCTTTTTTTTAATAAATGAACTAAACCACTTTATTAGCAAGTTTCGCTGTTTTCAAATTCAGAAGTCTATTGTTTTCCCCTCCATTTGCTCTATGTTTTGAACACTTTTCAACCAGATTCCGTTTTTATTATAAATACTCCAAAAATGCTAATTAAATACACATAAAAGACTCATGAAATAGACAATAAAAAGTTTATTTCATCATTGTATTTATTTTGCATTTAAAAAATTTTACCGGATTTTTACCAAATTCAAAATAAGACCGAATAGCATTGCAATTCCTTACGAATATCATTAAAAAATAAATTTACAGTCAATTTGGTCTGAACTAGACATACCATTAAATATTATTGACGACTTACATAGTTCTAAATATGTCTATAAAAAAGAATATATTTGATTTTAGAAAGTCATAGATCTGTTTATGAACTCAGGTAGAGAATAAGAAATGAATAATAGTAGAATTTAGCAGATAACAGGTAACGCTCGCACTGAACAATTCAAAAAAACAGGTTTCGTAAAATGTTTTTATATAATTGCTGACTTACTTTAAAACCGTACATTTGTATTTAAAATTATAGTCCTTTATTAATTACCCTTTTTATCTTCAACGTTAGTAATCCCAATGGAAAGTATTAAATCAATTTTTAGAATAGGCAATGGTCCTTCGAGTAGTCATACCATGGGACCTAAATATGCAGCCGAACAGTTCAAACAGGAAACCCCTTTGACACACTCGTATAAAGTGACTTTGTACGGTAGTCTGGCGGCAACCGGAAAAGGCCACTTTACCGACAAAGCAATCGTAGATGCACTTTCGCCTGTTCAGGTCGAATTTATATGGCTTCCAGAAATCGTATTGCCTTTTCATACAAATGGAATGAAGTTTGAAGCACTGGATATTGATGGAAAAGTGGTTAAAGATTGGGTGGTGTATAGTATCGGTGGTGGTAAAATAGCTGATGAAAACTCCCATCTCACTGAAAAACATATTTATCAGCAACATACTCTTTCCGAAATAATGCCATGGGTAGAAAAGCGTGGAAAAACCTACTGGGAATACGTGCAGGATCATGAAGAAACTGATTTATGGGATTACCTGAACGAAGTATGGAAAACAATGCAAATGTCGGTCGTGGAAGGACTGGATAATGACGGTGTATTGCCCGGAGAACTGAATTTAAGACGCAAGGCAGCCTCTTATTGGGTAAAAGCTAAAAGTTATAAGACAAGCCTCCAGAATCGATGCCTGATAATGGCATATGCTCTAGCTGTTGCCGAACAAAATGCAAGTGGTGCTAAAGTGGTTACTGCTCCAACATGCGGTTCGGCGGGAGTATTGCCTGCCATATTGTATCATTTGAAAAACTATCACGAATTCTCAGATAAAAATATACTCCAGGCATTGGCTACTGCCGGTTTATTTGGAAACGTGATTAAAATAAATGCTTCAATTTCGGGTGCAGAGGTGGGCTGTCAGGGTGAAATAGGTTCAGCCTGTGCTATGACGGCTGCTGCTTCGAATCAGGTTTTCGGCGGAAGCCCCCAACAAATAGAATATGCTGCTGAAATGGGGTTGGAACATCATTTGGGATTAACCTGCGATCCGGTTTGTGGATTGGTTCAAATCCCGTGCATCGAACGTAATTCATTTGGGGCATTGCGGGCTTTGGATGCTAACCTGGCATCTATGCTTTCGGATGGTAAACATATCATCAGCTTTGATAAAGTGGTAGAAACAATGCGTTTAACCGGAAAAGATATTCCGAGTCTTTACAAAGAAACTTCGGAAGGTGGTTTGGCTAAAATTGGTAAACCCGGTGCTGATATGTGTTGACACAGGAGGGAGGAGAGAGGAGTGAGAGATGAGGAAGTAAGTTTCAACAACTACCAACTACCCTATATCTGTGAATCATGTAACATTTTATGGAAATTTTGTAATAAATCTGTTTGTAAAAATTTCAATCTTTGTAAATTGAATTATTTTATAAAGAAGCACGACAATCCATGAATAGAAAGCATAAACTCATAAAAACCAGTTCCATCATTTTGGGTATCATACTGATCATAGGTGTATGCATCATTTTATTGATTTCACCGATCGCCGCACATTTAATAGAAAAATATGATGAACAACTCACTGGTCGTAAAATAACGATAGACCGGGTATATGTTAATCCGTTTACCGGATACTTTCATTGCAGCAACCTGAAAATTTATGAATATAAAAGTGACAGCCTTTTTATTACTGCTAAAAGAGCAAACGTCGACATTTCAATCCATAAATTACTTTTCAAAACAATAGAGATTTCAACTGTAACTCTGGTTGAGCCAATCATAATGGTGGATGAAAACAAGAGAAAGTTTAATTTTAATGACATTATACTTAAATTTACTCCGAAGAAATCAAACCATAAACCCTCCGGCATTCATGTAAATATACTTGGAATAAAAATAAGAAACGGAATTATTCATTACCGTGAACGATCAGTTCCGATTAATTACTATATTAAAAATCTTGATATCGATTGTCCCGGAAAACGTTGGAATTCTGATTCTATTGATGTGAAATATTCTTTTCTGTCAGGAACCCGCAAAGGGGATCTGAAAGGTAATTTTTCTATGAATGTAAAGAATCTGAATTATCGTTTATATGTCATTGTTCATTCGTTCGACTTAAAAGTATTGGAACCATACATCAAGGATTCAAAGAACTATGGTACCTTTTCGGCAAACCTGGAAGCTAATCTGAAAGCAAAGGGAAATTTTAAGGATGCCAACGACGTAACTTTTACCGGTATGATTGCGATCAATAAATTCCATTTTGGTAAAAATTCAAAGGTTGATATCGGTTCGTTCGAGAAATTACAATTATCCGTATTTCAACTGAGTCCAAAAGACAATAAATATCTTTTCGATTCAGTATCGCTCACACATCCGTATTTCAAATACGAACGGTATGATGAGCTTGATAACATTCGTAAAATGTTTGTGAAGAAAGGTAGAAACCATTCGGGTATGGATGCAAATTCGTCTACATTTAATCTTTTAACAACAATTGGAAATTACATCGCCTTGCTTTCTAAGAATTTCTTTCACAGTAATTATAAAATTAACCGATTAGCACTTTACAACGGCCATTTTATCTACAATGATTTTTCATTGAACGAAAAGTTTGAAGGTGAAATGACTCCGATTACTGTAATCTCCGATTCAATTGATAAAAACCTGGATAGGGTAACTGTGAGTTTCAGCAGTAACATCAAACCTTCAGGAAGTATAAAGATCGGGTTAAGTATTAATCCAAAAGATAGTGGCAATTTTGATTTAAATTACCATTTTCAACATGTATCGGCCGCATTATTTAATCCATACCTGATATCCCTGACTTCTTATCCGTTGAACAGGGGAATTATTGAGCTAAATGGTGCATGGCATGTACGAAAAAGCACTATACAGAGTAAAAACCACCTCCAAATTATCGATCCGCGGGTAACAGGACGTATCAGTAATAAGGATACAAAATGGCTCCCTATGTGGCTCGTTATGGCCATTGTTCGCGATCGGGGAAATGTGATAGATTATCAGGTTCCGATAACCGGCAACCTGAAGAGCCCAAAATTGCATTTGAAAGATATTATATGGAATTCACTCGAAAATATTGTGGCTAAACCGGCAACAACTCCTTATCGGATTATGGTAAGAAACGTTGAAGCTGAAATAGAGAAATCACTTTCACTGAATTGGGAAATGCATACAGGCATTATCGATAAAAATCAAGAGCAGTTTTTAAAAAAGATAGCTCACTTTCTTGCAAAAAACCCAGAAGCCTCCATCGAAGTTCACCCTCAACTTTATATGCGAAAAGAAAAAGAGTATATTCTGCTTTTTGAAGCAAAGAAAAAGTACTTTCTGGCTTCCCATCATAAAAGCAACACACTTTTTAATAGTAATGATTCTACCCGGGTAGAGTATATGTCCGTCAAGGATAGACTTTTTTTACGTTATTTAGATAGGCAAACAAAAGATCCTTTGATATATACTGTACAGGAAAAAAGTGAGTTGCTGCTAGGTTCTAAAAGAATAGATGGAAAATTAGAACTGATGAATAAAGCACGTGAAAATTCTTTTATGAACAGTTTCAGAAAGAAAGGAGTAGAGAAACAGGTCAGATTCACACACTCCGAAAATGTAATTCCTTTCAATGGATTTTCCTTCTATAAAATATCGTATAAAGGAGAATTGCCGGCATCATTACTAAAAGCCTACCGAAAAATGAATAAACTAAATAACGAAAATCCCCGAAAGGAATATAAAAAGGATAGGAAAAATACGAATAAAACGAATTAAGTACGAATCATACAAATTTGTATTTTCTTACCTCTTACCTTTCTACTTTCATTCCTCGTTCCTCATTTCTCATTCCTAGTCTTAACGTGTGAATTATGCAACAATTTCCAAGAGTTATGTAATATTATCCTTGAAAAGGACGAGTACCTTTGTCGTGATGTGAAAATACTCTCACATTGTAAAATAAATCATAATGAAAATAAAATTACTTCTTACATTAACTGCAGCTTTTCTGTTTTTAATGCCTAATGCAAATTTTGGACAGGATATCAATTTGGGTACCGCTGCTGATTTTGTTCTTTTTACGACAGTTGGAGCAGTTGGTAATACAGGTAGTTCGCAACTTACCGGCAATGTAGGTTCTAACTCCGGTTCAAGCACTGGATTCGGCAATGTCAACGGCATCATGCACAGCAGTAATGTTGCAACAGCAAAATGTGCTTCCGATTTACAACTTGCATATAATCAATTGAAAAGTACTGTATCAAACTTATCACACGCCCCTCTTCTTGGAAATGGTACAACATTAGTTCCGGGAGTTTATGCCATTGCCGGTAATTCAACACTGGACTTAGATCTGGCACTGGACGCGAAAAATGATCCCAATGCAGTATTTATTTTTAAAATTGGTGGAACTTTTTCTACCAATGTCAACTCAAGTGTAAAACTTATAAATGGAACACAGGCATCTAATGTGTTCTGGATTGTGGAAGGTTTGGTTAGCCTGGCTTCAGGAACTTCTATGAAAGGAACTGTTATTGCGAATAATGCAGCAATTTCTATTAACTCGGGATCATCTCTCGAAGGTCGGGCACTGGCTATCTCCGGTGCTGTGAATGTCACCAAGGTTTTAGCTTATACACCAATTGTTGGTGGTAGTCCTTTTCTTACCGGACCAACAGCTCCAACACTGGCTACTATAGCAAATTATGCGCTGTTTACAGCCCAGGGTACAATGACAAACAGTGGTGTCTCCACTATCAAAGGAGATGTAGGAAGTAACCTTGGCCTGACTACAGGATTCAATGCTTTAACAGTAACCGGCGTCATACATGCCCCGGCTGATGGTTCAACTGCTTCATGTGCAGCTGATTTGCTTAATGTCTATTCTTCACTGAATCTGCTTGCTTCCGATATTGAACTTCTTTATCCGGCACAGTTGGGTAATAAACTGGTTCTTACTCCTCATACCTATGTACTGAAAGGTTCAACTGTTCTTTCCGATACACTTTATCTGAATGCACAAGGAAATGCTGATGCTGTTTTTGTTATCCAGGTAACCGGAGCATTCGCAACCGGCACTCATGCAAAAGTGTTATTAATCAACGGCGCCCAAGCAAAAAATGTATACTGGAAAGTCGACGGTGCAGTGAGTTTAAATGATTATTCGGTGATATGCGGAACAATCATTTGCAACAATGGTGCCGTTCAGATTAATACCGGAGTGACACTTTATGGAAGAGTGCTGACTACCAATGGCAGTTTTGCATGTAGTGCTATCACAGTTCATAATCCAACTGATGTGATCAGTGGAATTGGTTCTGTAAATGCTGAAAATAATAATGTACTTGTTATAGCTCCAAATCCATTTAAATCATTTGTATCTGTAACATTGAACGATGCTTCTAAAACTAACAATTATAGATTGAGAATTTTTGATACTATGGGTAAAGAAGTAATAAATACTCCAGTATCACAACAATCAACTATTCTAAAAACGGCTGATCTTCATTCGGGAATTTATTTCTATCAGATTATTGAAAATAACAAAACAATACAATCAGGCAAACTGATTTCTCAACAATAAATTGTTTATATCATTTAATAAACCCACTGCCTTTAAGTAGTGGTTTTTTTTATTTATTGATAATTTATGTTGGTAAATATTGACTTTTATAAAGTTAAACAATGTATCAGATTTTATGGTTAAGAATTATTCTTCGATTGATATTCGAGTATGTATAAGGATTGACTTAATACTTTTCAAAAGTGATATCCTATTGCTTGAACTATGTAGTCTTTTCTAAACCTGTGAATTATGCAACTTATAACTATAGTTGTGTAAGTATTGAAAAAAAAATACATTTACCTTTGTAACGATGTGAAAATATTCTCACATTGTAAAATAAATCTCAATGAAAACAAAATTACTTATTTCATTAACAGCAGTCTTGCTGTTTTTAATGCCAAATGCCAATTTTGGTCAGTCAATTAATTTAGGTACTGCTGCCAATTTTGTCCTATTCTCAACGAACGGTTCAGTAAGCAACACCGGTATCTCTCAACTCACCGGCAACGTTGGTACCAATAATGGTTCAAGTACCGGTTTTGGTAACGTAAATGGTATTATGCATGATAGAGATGGCGCCAGTGCAGCGTGTGCTGCTGATTTACTGATTGCCTATAATCAATTGGAAAGTGCTGTTCCTACAGACTTTATAGCCCCTCTACTGGGAAATGGTGTTATTCTTAAACCAGGCGTTTATTCAATACCAAGTGCATCTACTTTAAATTCAAACCTGACATTGGATGCTAAGAATGATCCGAATGCCGTCTTTATTTTCCAGATAAATGGTTCTTTTTCAACAAGTGCCGAATCTAAAGTCATTTTAAAGAATGGTGCTCTGGCCTGTAATGTCTACTGGAAAGTAGAAGGATTAGTCAGTCTGGCTCCGGGTACTTTTCTGAGGGGTACACTTATTGCAAACAACTCGGCTATTATAACCACAACACGTGACACCATTGAAGGACGTGTACTCTCTACTGCCGGAGCAATTACTGTGGACGGAACACTCGCTTATAATCCTACCGGATGTGCCAGCCCTTATCTTACAGGTCCGATTGCTCCCGATCTTAAATCTGTAGCTTGTTTCACCTTATTTACTTCAAACGGCCCTGTCGAAAATACAGGCATATCAACCATACTGGGTAGTATTGGAACCAATGTAGGTTCGGTCAACGGCTTTGATCCACTTTTAGTAACCGGTAGTGTACATCCTATTCCTGATGGAATTACTTCGCAAGCTTCAACCGATTTATTAAGTGCTTACAATTATCTGAACACATTGCCTGATGATATTGAATTGATTTATCCTGTACAATTTGGGCGATCTCTGGTACTGACTCCCCATATGTACATTATGAAAGCCGCCTGTACATTTACCGATACCTTGTACCTCAATGCACAGGGAAATCCAAATGCTGTTTTTGTGATTAAAATTAATGGCGCTTTAACGACCAGTACTTATTCAAAAGTTATTTTGATCAATGGGGCTCAGGCTAAAAATGTGTACTGGAAGATTGAAGGAGCAGTCAACATAAACAACTATTCCGTTTTCTGTGGTACGATTATCTGTAATAACGGTGCATTTGGTGCAATCAACACAGGGGTAGTCCTGAACGGCAAAGCATTGCTAACTACCGGTGCACTTTCCACAGCTTCTATAACAGCTACAATGCCTGCAGCTTGTGTCATTACAGAAATCGGTAACGTTTCTACGAATGCTGAAAATAAAATGATCACATTTGCTCCAAATCCTTTTAAGACATTTACAACCATTCGTCTAAATGATGCTTCTTCAACCATTAACTATGAGTTAAGCATATTCAATGTATTAGGAAAAATGGTTATCAATAAACCGGTTACCAGTCAGGTAACAACACTAAAAACCAGTAACCTTCGTTCAGGAATATATTTCTACAAGGTGACTTCTAACGGTAAACTTATTCAATCAGGCAAACTGATTTCTCAACAATAAGATTATCAGATACTATCAGGCCCATTACATTTTTGTAGTGGGCTTTTTTTGTTTTTATATGTTTATTTATGTAATGTGTGAATATTGCAAATTATTTACTTTTTTATGTAACAAATTGCCTTTTAAAGTTACATACTTTTGTATGTTTTGATGGTTTATTTATTAATACATACTTAAACATAATTAGTCATATGAAAACAAAATTAATTACTCTGATCACTGTCATAGCCCTGTTTTATCAACCGGTGAAAAGTTATAGTCGTATTTATGATGTTGCAAACAAATCTTCGTTGTCCGGCGAAATGACCCATGCAACGATACCTCCTATGGGTTTAACAACAAATTATGCCTTGTATTCTACAAATGGCTCAGTATCCAATTCAGGTATTACATTTATTACTGGTGATTTGGGTACAAATGTAGGTCAGACTACCGGTTTTGATGCCTTACATGTGAAAGGCATCATTCATTCCATTCCTGACGGTGCAACGAATATGTGTTCGGGTGATTTGCTTACTCTTTATAATTCGCTTAATTTAATGGTGCCCAATGTGGAATTACTTAATTCCGATCAGTTTGGACATAATATGATCCTGACACCTCAGGTCTATCATTTTAATGCAGCTACGATGCTTACTGATACTCTCTATTTGAATGGAATTGGTGATCCGAATGCTGTATTTGTTATTCAGATACATGGCGCTCTCACAACAGCTGCTAACTCAAGAGTCATTTTAATGAATGGTGCAACCCCGAAAAATATATTCTGGAAGATTGAAGGTGCCATCACTTTGAATGAGAATAGTGTATTCAGAGGCATGGTGGTTGTAAATAATGGTGCGATAGTTATGAAGCCGGGCTGTTTGCTCGATGGTGCCGCTTTTACGACCGATGGTTCTATCTCGGTTACTTCTTCAACTGTCGTTAATCCATATAGTGGAGTTAGTACTGCCATTGATAATTTAGACACCCAAAACCCGGTTTTTGAACTTACAGTGGCTCCTAATCCGTTTGGAACATTCACAACCATTAATCTAAAGAATGATTCAAAATATATGAATTGTGATTTCCGAATTTACAATGCATCGGGAGTAGAGGTGATGAATTCTAAAGTATCCAAACAAGTTATTACCCTTGATACGAGCCGTCTAAAGACCGGGGTTTATTTCTATAAACTGACAGATAAAAACAAAATTATACAATCCGGTAAACTTATATCGCAACAATAAAAACTGAATGTGTCCTTTTGAGTAAAAACGTCCTGCAATTCAACAGAACGTTTTTTATATAAAAACTATTTTGAATGCATACAATAAATTCATGTGTTTCTATAACCAATATTTTAATTATCTGTTAAATATGTGTGAATAATGTAAGTCTTTTCAAAAATTGTGTAAATCAAAATATTGAGAATATTGCCATCTTTGTGTAGTGAAAATTTATTCATTTTTTAATTCATGACATTATGAACTCTACCGAAATAAAAGGAAATTGGGACGAACAGAAAGGTATACTGAAACAAAAATTTGCTGCTTTAACCGACAACGATTTAATGTTTGCTGAAGGTACCAAAGAAGAAATGTTTGGACGACTTGAAATCAAGCTCAGTAAGACAAAAGAAGAGTTACGTGATATTATATCATCCATTTAATTTTAAAAAATTCTTTCTGAAATTTTTTAATCATATTCTTTATTCCCAAAATTAAATTCAACAACCAAAGTTAATACTTAATATTTATGAACAGATTAAAAGCTATAGGTTTGCTTCTTGCATTGGTTCTGCTAAACAGTTGCATGTCCAATGATCAAAAGAAAGAAGATGCCCGGAATAAAACTCAAACGGCACTTGAAAATTTAAATACGGCTCAGAATAATGAAAATAAAGTGACACAGAAAGTTGCTTCAGAAGAAGAATTCAAAACATTTAAACTGGAATCCGAATTAAAAATAAAGAATAACGAAGTGGGTATCGCAAAACTTAAATTGAAAATGAACAAACCCGGTTCAGCCCTCGATGAAGTGTATGCCCGCAGAATTGATTCGCTTCAA
>Ga0302209_10000120_pt1 | contig 37377 bp, 30 predicted proteins | sample II_Fen_E3_1_FD_194574 | JGI IMG/M metagenome (GOLD analysis project Ga0302209, IMG submission 194574) | Peat permafrost microbial communities from Stordalen Mire near Abisko, Sweden - II_Fen_E3_1 | ecosystem: Environmental > Terrestrial > Soil > Wetlands > Permafrost | place: Sweden: Abisko...
TGATGTAACCTTTTTAGGAAGTAGTAGGTAGAAAGCTCGCATAAAAAAAGCTTCGCATTATCATAATTCCTTAGGATAAAATATCAGATCAATAAATACGTTTTTATCTATACTAAAACTGAATGATGACTTATTTAATCATCCGGAATTCATACTTCAGAAGCAGCAAATTTTATTTTACAGCAGCAAAGATTATTTATGATTTTTACAAATAAAACATTCGCTAAAATACTTTTCTGTGGCATTGTAGTTAGTACGGCTTATGCTTTTGTAGCTGCAAGCAACCATTATGCTGTAGGAAATAAACCCTCCGAATCAACTGTTGAACCAACAGATACTACCGAACCGAATGCTCCTAAATTTCCAATCAAAAAGTATAAACAAGATACGTATGAAGACCTGACTAAAAAGTATCCAATGGATGCTCCAAAGCCTGACAATGTGAAGTCGGTTGTGGAGTATGATGCGCAATCAGGGAACTATGTGTTGCGGACTCTCGTGGGAAATACAGAAGTAGCTACTCCTTTTTTAATGACCGAACAAGAATATCGAAACTTTTCGGCAAAAAAGGATATGCAAAGCTACTGGAAAGAAAAGAATTCAAAAGCAGGTATAAACAACGAAGATAAGTTCTCGATTTCAGATATGAAATTCAATCTTGGACCTGCGGATAAAGTCTTCGGGCCTGGTGGCGTTCAGATCAAAACACAAGGATCGGCTGAGTTGGTTTTTGGATTCAAAAGCAACACGGTTAATAATCCGGCATTAACAGAACGGATGCGAACTTCAAATATCTTTGATTTCAATGAAAAAATACAACTGAATGTAACCGGTAATGTAGGTGACAAGGTTAATTTTGGATTAAACTATAACACCGAGTCGAGTTTTGATTTTGACCAGAAAATGGTAAAACTGGCCTATAAAGGGAAAGAAGACGATATTATAAAAAGTATCGAAGCCGGAAATGTCAGCATGCCGCTTAATAGTTCACTGATTACAGGAAGCACGGCTCTTTTTGGAATAAAGACCGAATTGCAATTTGGAAAGCTTAATGTGGTAGCTTTGGCATCTCAACAGAATTCACAGACTCAAACTGTGAGTTCTAAGGGCGGCGTACAAACTACAAAATTTGATATCAGCATTGATAATTATGACGAAAACCGGCATTTCTTTTTATCTCATTATTTCCGGGATACATACGAAAATTCGTTGAGTAAACTCCCTTATATTTCGTCAGGAATCATCATTAATAATCTGGAAGTATGGGTTACCAATAAACGTGGAACCTACGATCAATCCAGAAACATCATCGCTTTTATGGATTTGGCGGAAGCTGATATAATTGGAAATCCATACTGGAATTCTTTTTCAACTATTAAACAGCCTGTCAATAAAGCCAATAAACTCTATACTGAGATAACCAACATCTCCGGTATTCGCGATATTCAAAAAACAAATTCACTTTTATCATCAGCAGTATTTGGCAGAACTTTAAATGGTGGTGAAGATTATGAAAAACTTGAAAGTGCCCGAAAACTGGATCCATCGGAATATACCATTAACAAGCAATTAGGAATAATATCGTTGCATACGGCGTTAAATTCGGATGAAGTGCTGGGAGTTGCCTATGATTATTCGTATCAAGGACAAACCTATCAGGTAGGTGAATTCTCAACAGACCCAATAACGGCTCCTCAGGCATTGGTTGTGAAATTACTGAAAGGAACATCCCAATCCCCAAAATTAAAATCCTGGGATTTAATGATGAAAAATGTGTATAGTTTAGGTGCACTTCAGGTACAACCTGATAAATTTTTATTGAATATCGTTTATCGGAATGATTCTGTAGGTACGGATTTACGCTATCTAACCGAAGGAAAAAGGAAGAACGAGATCTTGTTACACGTTATGAATCTGGATAACCTTGATTCAAAGAATGCAGCTAATCCGGATGGCAAATTTGATTATATTGAAGGAACTACTGTACAATCCTCTACCGGACGAATTATTTTCCCAGTACTTGAACCTTTTGGAAAATATTTACGAACAGAGATTGGAAATGATAATATAGCCGATAAATATGTTTATCAGCAATTGTATGATTCGACCTTGGTCGCAGCAAGGCAATACAGTGAAAAGAATAAGTTCCATCTAGTAGGTGAATATAAAGCATCGTCAGGATCGGAAATTCGTCTGAATGCAATGAATGTACCCCGTGGTTCGGTCACAGTCACTGCAGGTGGAGCTGTTTTAGTAGAGAATAGGGATTATACCGTTGATTACACTATGGGGACGGTTACTATTCTCAATACTTCCTTGATAGAGTCGGGAACGAATATCGATGTGAAACTTGAAAACCAATCGTTGTACAGCATGCAACGAAAAACATTATTGGGGACCCATTTAGAATACAAGTTCAATAAAGATTTTAGTTTGGGTGGTACCATTATGCACCTTTCTGAAATGCCGTTGACGACTAAAGTCAATTCAGGCAGTGAACCTATTTCCAATACAATATGGGGCATGAATACTTCCTGGCGTACTGAATCGCAATTTCTTACCAATATGCTGAACAAACTACCCTTTGTGAATGCAGTGAAACCATCGACCATCGCTATAAATGCAGAAGTAGCCCAGTTAATCCCAGGTCATTCAAGTGTGGTGAGTTCAGCAGGTCTGGCTTATATTGACGATTTTGAGTCAACTCAAACTTCTATAGATATCCATTATCCTGCGAACTGGTATTTGGCAAGTACGCCTTATAATACAGCTTTCAATGCCCTTTTCCCTGAAGCAGCATTAAGTGATGATGTTAATTACGGGAAAAACAGAGGGTTGTTAGCCTGGTACTATGTCGACCCGGTGTTTAATAATAGTGATACGCGATCAAACCCAGATTATATCCGGAATAATCTGGACGCACAATCCAATAATTTGACACGTGATGTATATGTGCCCGAGATTTTCCCTAACAAACAAACGCTGGCTACCCAAACATCCCGGTTGACTGTTATGAACCTGTCATTCTATCCGACAGAACGCGGTCCCTATAATCTGGATGTAAACGGTATGAATCCCGATGGAACCTTGATGTATCCAACCAAACGTTGGGGTGGAATTATGCGAAAACTAGATGCCACAGACTTTGAAGTGTCCAACATTGAATACATTGAATTCTGGATGATGGATCCCTATGTTGATGGTGGCATGGGTGCTGATAAAAAGGGAGATTTATACTTCAACCTGGGTGATGTGAGCGAAGATATTTTGAAAGATGGAAAGAAATCCTATGAATCAGGGTTACCGATTGATGGTGATATTACTAAAACCGATACAACAGTCTGGGGGCGTGTTCCAAGAACGCAGTCTACTGTCAATGCCTTTGACAATACCTTAGGAGCCCGTGCGAGTCAGGATGTAGGATTGGATGGGTTGTCCACTACTGCAGAATTCCTATATCCGACTTATAAAGGTTATGTTGATCAGGTAAATGCCAAAATTACACCAGAAGAAAAATTAAAAATGCAGACAGATCCGTTTTCTCCGTTAAAGGATCCAGCCGGAGATAATTATCATTTTTATCGTGGAACGGATTATGATACTGAACAGCTCGATATTTTGAGTCGTTATAAACATTATAACGGAACAGATGGAAATTCACCTGATGCCAGTACTGTAGTGGAATCATATGCCACTTCGGCGACGTCAATTCCCGATGATGAAGATATTAACGGTGATAATACGATGAATGAATATGAAAAGTATTATCAGTATAGAGTTAAGATTGATGCTAATGAAATGAAAGTAGGCTCAAACTACATTACTGATGCCATAACGTCACAAGTAACGCTGAAAAATGGTAAGACCGAAGCGGTAACCTGGTATCAGTTCAAAATTCCAATTCGGGAAAACCCTGACGCAATAGGAGGCATTAGCAACTTTAAATCTATCCGGTTTATTCGTATGTTCATGACCAACTTTGATAATGCTGCCCATTTAAGGCTTGCTACACTCGATTTGGTGCGTGGTGAATGGCGTGAATATTCAAAACACATCTATGAGACTACAACTACAACTGCTCCTGCTCAAACGGGGAAGCTGGATATTCAGGCGGTTAATATTGAAGAAAATGCAAGTAAATCACCCGTAAATTATGTATTACCTCCGGGAATTACGCGCGAAACTGATCCGGGACAACCGCAATTATTGCAGCAAAACGAACAATCAATGGTTTTGCGTGTAACAGATCTGGCACCGAATGATGCACTAGGGGTATATAAAAATGTTACCTATGACATGCGCCAGTATAAGCGTATGCAGATGTTTGTGCATGCTGAAAAAATGATTAATGATAATTATAATTTAAAAGATAATGAATTAACTTGCTTTATCCGGATCGGATCGGACATGGTGAGCAACTATTATGAATATGAAATCCCATTGCGTTTAACGCCCGGTGGTGTACTTTATTCTGGGAATAAACTCTCAGACCAACAAACTGTATGGTATCCTGAAAATATGTTTGATTTTTCTTTTGACGTGCTTACGAATGTAAAATTAAAACGAAATAAAGAAAAACAGAGTGGGACATTAAATGTTTCAAATTTGATTCCATATATTGATCATGATCCGGACAAACCTAATAACAAAATTACAATTAAAGGAAATCCCTCCATTTCCGATGTTGAAAACATAATGATAGGGGTTCGAAACATAAGTGGTGGAACTAAATCAGGAGAAATATGGACTGATGAGTTACGTATGTCGCAATTTGATGAATCAGGAGGTTGGGCTGCAATGGGTAACCTGGCAGTAGGATTGTCGGATGTAGGAACCGTGAACTTCTCAGGTCGCCTAGAAACTGCCGGTTATGGTGGTATTGAAAGTAACGTGACTACCCGACGACTGGATGATTTATATCAAATGAATTTCTCGACCACATTAGAATTAGGGCGTTTTTTGCCTGAAGCACTAAAACTAAAGATCCCGGCATATTTTTCGTATTCAAATGAAACTCTAACACCAAAATATAGTCCGCTTGATGAAGATATTTTATTGAAAGATGCTCTAAGTGCTTTACCTACTACCCAAAATACTGTTGGTGCCAGGATATTAACACAAGATTCATTGAATGCACTTGCCCAGACGGTTAATACAACTAAAAGTTTTAATATTTCAGGAGCAAAAGTAAATATTAAAAGTAAGACTCCTCAGTTCTATGATCCTGCAAATTTGTCTTTTACCTATGCTTACAACGAAACAAATCAACATAGTTCGGAAATAGAACAAAACCTGGTAAAAGAACAGAGAGCTGCGTTAAATTACAGCTTTTCGTTTAATCCTAAACCAATCGAACCTTTTAGAAATGTAAAAGCACTTGATAAACCATTGTTTAAGATTATCAAAGATTTTAATTTTAATTATTTGCCATCATCGTTGAGTTACATCAGCAACCTGGACCGTCAGTATTCACAAGTTAAATTGCGTGATTTAGATGTTACTTCAACAGATGCCAGCACTAGTACCGGTAATGTGAACCTGACTTCCAGCAGGAATTTTATGTGGAACAGGCAATTTGATATAAAATATGATTTGTCACGAGCTATCAGATTTAGTTTTCAGACAGCAATGAACGCTAATATTGCCGAACCATATCATACCCCTGAAATTGGTAAACAGTATTATGAAAGCTGGCGTGACTCGGTCTGGTCGAATATAAAGAAACTGGGGACACCATATGCTTATCAGCAAGTGTTCACTGCGTCATGGAATCTACCAATCAATAAAATCCCTCTCTTCGATTGGGTTATAGGCAATGCTACCTATAATTCAACCTATAACTGGAATAAGATGGCTGCTACTACTGACGGTGAACAGCCAGGAAACGTTGCTACAACTTTGGGGGCATGGCAAGTAGATGGACAGTTTAACTTTGAAAACCTGTATAATAAGTCAAAATATCTGAAAGAAGTGAACAGGCGTTTTGGATCACAAACAAGTTTAGGAAAACCAAAATTTCAATCAAAAACATATACACAAAAAGTAAATCTGGAAAAGAATAAGTTAATTACTATAAATCACAGGCTCGGTAGTGATAAACTGAAATTTACAGCAGTGGATCGTACTGGCAAACCCCTGTCGGTTTCCTATAAGACTAAAAATTCAACGACAGTTGAAATAACGCCACCATTGAGTTCTGATAGCGTTCTTCTTAGTTTTACGACTTTAGATGCAACTGTACAAAGTCCTATGAAAAATACTGTTGATTTTGTTGCCCGAACTTTGATGATGCTTCGTCGTGCGTCATTTACATATAGGGAATCGAACAGTATGGTGCTCCCAGGATTCTTGCCTGAAGCAGGATTGTTGGGACAACAGAGTACGAGTAATGGAATGTCACCTGGTTATGCTTTTGTTTTTGGTTTTGTAGATGATAATACAATTACAAATGCCAAGAATAACCATTGGTTATCTAATGATACATCCATTGTTACTCCTGCAACGAGAGCCTTTACTTCCGACCTGGATATAAAAGTGTCGTTAGAACCGATAACCGGATTAAAGATAGATTTGAATGCAAAACGTTATTATGCAAGGAATACTACTATTAATTATTTGTATGATGGAATGCCACAAACTTTTACGGGAAGTTACAACATTACCATGATTGCATTGTCGACTGCATTTTCACATACAGGAACTGCACAACAAAACTATAATTCCAAGCTTTTTAATACTTTCTTATCGAACAGACAAACAATACTAGACCGTTTGAGTGCAAAATATGCAGAGAATAACTATCCCACTACCGGCTTCTTACAAGAAAGTACAATAAAAGGTACTAAATATAATTCTGCCAATGGTGCTTATAATTTAAATTCATCGGATGTGTTGATACCTGCTTTTCTTGCAGCATATACCGGTCGTGATGTTAATTCGGTTAATACAAATCCATTTTTGTCGATCCTGAGTATACTTCCAAACTGGAGAATAAGTTATGATGGATTATCAAATATTGATTGGATCAAAGATCGTTTTAAATCGGTAAGTTTGACTCATTCTTATTCGTGTAGTTACAATATTGGTTCCTATACCTCTTATTCAACATGGGTGGGAATGGGTACAGATAATGCATTTGGCTATGTTAGTGATGTTCAAGATGCTAATAGGGCTATACCGTCTTCATCCTATAATATCTCTGATGTTTCTATAAATGAGCAATTTGTTCCTTTGATAGGTGTTAATGTAGCGTTGAAAAACAGCATGACAGGCAAAGTAGAATATCGCAAATCCCGAAATATGGTGTTGAATTTATCAAGTACCCAATTAATAGAATCGGGGACAGATGAATTTGTTGTTGGTGCAGGGTATTTGTTGAAAGATTTTGACGTAATCCTAAGATTGAAATCTGATAAGCAAACCAAGGTAAAGAATGATTTAAAACTGAGCGCTGACGTATCCTATAAAGATATTAAGACGTTATTACGTAAGATTGATGAAAATATAACTCAAGCCTCGAGTGGAAATAAACTATTTACACTTAAAGTAATTGCAGATTATGTATTTAGCTCTAAAGTCAATATCCAGCTATTTTATGACAAACAAATAAGTACACCACTTATTTCTACCTCTTACCCTGTTTCCTCTTCAGATTTTGGAGTAAGTTTTAAATTTATGCTGACCAGATAACCTGAATTAATAATTAAAAAATCAGATATCGTAATTAATAAACAGCTTATTTTTATATTGAAATTAAATTTCAATATAATTGTTAGTAATTATACGTCGTAAATTGTCAATCCCTGATCTAAACTAAACAATATGCTAAAGAAGAATATCTTTATCTTTTTATCCTTATTAATTGCATCGGCATCACTTGGTCAGATTTATGAACCTGTGAAATGGAGTGTTGAACAAAAAAATACCGGGGATAAAACTGCCGAAATTCAAATTCATGCATCTATTGATGAAGGATGGCATTTGTACGGGTTGGATTTACCTAAAGGAGGCCCACATCCAACTACAATCGTATTTGAAACACTTCAGAACGCTAGTAAAGTTGGCGAAATACAAACAGCTTCAAAGTTAGTGAAACAGTTTGATGCCAATTTTAATATGGAATTAAACTGGTACTCAAACGATGCCCTGTTTATTCAAAAGATTAAATTTAATGATGGCTCAAAGGTAAAGATTAAAGGCTATGTAGAGTTTATGGCATGTAATGATAAGAGCTGTCTGCCTCCAAGTAAAAGCCCTTTCAGCATAGGCAATTCTAAATCTACTGTTGTGGAAAAAGCTGTTGTTGTTGTTGCTAAAGCACCCGATTATTGGAAACCTGTCATTCAACAACTAAACGGTTTTGGATCAGAAGAAGGTTCAACAGGTGTAACTTCTCTTTGGTTCATTTTCATTGCAGGAATGATCGGTGGCTTTCTGGCATTGCTTACACCTTGTGTTTGGCCTATAATCCCTATGACTGTGAGTTTCTTTTTGAAACGTTCGGATAATAAAAGGTTAGGACAGCGTGATGCTGTTTTATACGGGTTGGCTATTATTTTTATTTATGTATTGTTGGGAATCCTAATCACCTTGATTTTTGGAGCCAGTGCGTTGAATAGTTTATCCACCAATGCTATTTTTAATTTATTATTTTTTGCCTTACTGGTAGTATTTGCCATTTCTTTTTTTGGAGCCTTTGAAATTACATTACCCTCTTCCTGGTCAACGAAACTTGATGCAAAAGCTGACTCTACTGTAGGGTTTATTAGTATTTTATTTATGGCTTTTACGCTTGTTCTGGTTTCATTTTCATGTACAGGACCTATAATCGGAACACTTTTAGTGCAGGTTTCATCCAGTGGATCATTATTAGCACCAGCCATTGGTATGCTCGGTTTTGCTATTGCATTATCCATTCCATTCAGTTTATTCGCACTTTTCCCTTTATGGCTTAAATCAATGCCTCGATCAGGTGGGTGGCTTAATTCGGTAAAAGTAGTATTGGCCTTTCTCGAACTGGCATTAGCCCTAAAATTCTTTTCCGTAGCCGATTTAGCGTATGGCTGGCATATTCTTGACCGGGAAGTATTTCTGACTATTTGGATTGCCATTTTTGCACTATTAGGTTTCTATTTACTCGGAAAAATACGTTTCACTCACGATAGCGAATCAAAACACACTTCTGTGCTTGGAGTATTTCTGGCTATTAGTTCTTTTGCATTCTCCATTTATATAATCCCAGGCTTGTGGGGAGCACCTCTTAAAGCAATCAGTGCATTTGCTCCTCCACTTTATACCCAGGATTTTAATCTGTATAACAATGACTTACATCCAGCATTTACTGATTACGAACTGGGTATGGCTTTTGCTGCTGAGAAAAAAATACCAGTTATTATTGATTTTTCAGGATTTGGGTGTGTTAATTGTCGCAAGATGGAAGCTTCAGTATGGACAGATCCAATCGTAAAAGAATTACTTAAAAAAGATTTTGTATTGATTTCTTTGTTTGTAGATGACAAAACATCACTTGCAAAGCCTTATGACGTAATCGAAAATGGACGATCAACTTCTATAGAAACTATAGGTGACAAATGGAGCTATTTACAACGATCCAAATTTGGTGCTAATGCACAGCCATTTTATGTTATGCTTGATAATAATGGTGTTCCATTAAATAAATCATACACTTTTAATGAGAATCCGGCAGAATTTGTAAAATGGCTTACTAGAAAATAATCGAAATTTAAAAGTACATTTTGACTTGATTTTAAAATGTATTAAATGTATTTCTGCCAATCTGCCACCCGAATTCTGCCAAAACCGGAATTCGGGTGTTTTGGCAAAATAATTGATGATAAGGATTAGCCCTACACTGTTTGTGAAGGCAAATTAATACGTAAAAAAATAAACTTACAATATGAAGAAACAAAACCAGACTGAGGATACATCTGACGTAACACAGGAATCTCAAGTAGAAGAAACTATTTCAAATTCTGAGTCTGCAGACGAAGCAGCTGACCAAATAAAAGATGAACTAGAGGTTATGTCGCAAAAATGCGCAGAACTAAATGACAAAAACCTGCGTTTAATGGCTGAATTCGATAACTATCGTAAACGGACACTTAAAGAACGTGTAGATTTGTTGAAGACAGCTGGTGAAAAGGTTTTGGTTGATATGCTTCCGTTAGTGGATGATTTTGAAAGGGGATTAAAGGCAATGGAAACATCGGAAGATGTTCAGTCTGTGAAAGATGGAGTAGACTTGATTTATTCTAAGTTTATTTCTTTTTTGCTTCAAAACGGAGTGAAACCAATCCCTACTGAAAATGAAATTTTCGATACACAATTCCATGAGGCAATTACTACTTTCCCTGCACCCAGTGAAGACCTTAAAGGTAAAATTATTGACTGTGTAGCAAAAGGTTACACTATGAATGAGAAAGTTATTCGATTTTCAAAAGTTATTGTAGGAGAGTAAATTTAGTCTCTTGATAAAGGCTTAGAAGAGATAGTTTAGCCGGTCAGTATATCAAAAGTCAATCCAAAAGTAAGAATAAATAAGTTTTAAAGTTATGCCATTTTGTGTTCGATGAAGTTGATTTAAGTCATTAACGCATTAGCATATTGGCACATTAGCACATTAAATATATGTCCAAAAGAGATTATTACGAAATACTGGAAGTTCCAAAATCGGCTTCTCCTGAAGAAATAAAGAAGGCTTACCGTAAAAAAGCAATCAAGTTTCATCCTGATAAGAATCCTGGAGATAAAAAATCAGAAGAGAATTTCAAGGAAGCTGCTGAAGCTTATGAAGTCTTAAGTGACCCTGATAAACGTCAAAGGTATGATCAATTCGGGCATGCCGGGGTTGGTAGTGCAGCAGGCGGAGGTGGGTTCAACGGTGGAAACATGAATATGGATGATATTTTCTCCCATTTTGGCGATATTTTTGGCGGCCATTTTGGTGGATTTGGTGGATTTGGAGGTAGTCAACGGGGAGGAGGACAACGTGTACGCAGAGGTTCTGATTTACGCGTGAAAGTAAAACTTACACTGGCAGAGATTGCAACGGGTGTTGAGAAGAAAATCAAAGTAAAGAAATATGTTGTGTGCTCTAATTGTAATAATACAGGAGCAGCTTATGGTTCATCTTCAGCAACGTGCCCGACATGTAATGGGCAGGGGAGGGTAACCCGGGTTCAACAAACTATTCTTGGGCAAATGCAGACAGCTGCAGAATGCCCTACTTGTGGCGGTGATGGCAAAATAATCAAGGAAAAATGTGTTCATTGTAGTGGTGAAGGTATAGTTCGTGAAGATGAAGTAATAACTATCAACATTCCAGCAGGAGTAATGGAAGGAATGCAACTTTCAGTAAGTGGCAAAGGAAATGCCGCTCGCAAGGGAGGAGTGAATGGTGATTTACTTGTACTTGTGGAAGAAGAAGCACATCCTGAACTTATTCGTGATGAAAATGATTTAATATATAACCTTTTGCTGACAGTTCCAATGGCTACTTTGGGTGGCTCTGTGGAAGTTCCCACAGTGGAAGGCAAAGTAAAAGTTACCATTGCTCCTGGAACGCAACCAGGAAAGGTTCTGCGTTTACGAGGCAAAGGTCTTCCAAGTGTAAATCGCTACGGAACGGGTGATCTGTTGGTGAATATCGGTGTGTATATCCCTGAAAACTTGAGTAAAGATGAAAAAGCAGTTCTTGAGAAACTGAGTAAATCAGACAATGTGAAACCAAATGCCACAGCTTCGCGTAATTTCTTTGCACATTTCCGGAATATGTTTGAATAATCGAAATTAAAATGTAATCTTTAGTTCGAGAATGTAGACAATGACAATTGTAAACATTAAAGAACAAAAAAGCCTCAACCTATTCTATTAGGTTGAGGCTTTTTTGTTCTTTAATGTTTTATAGAATACTATCTTCTATCAATTTTATTTTTTCTTCTATTTCTTTACTTTCTGTCTTTAATGATTCTATTTTTCGTTCCATTTCTTTAATCAAACCGCCGCCATTTTTGGAAGCTGAAGTGAAGAATCCAATATTGTTTTCGTAAGTTGCAATTTCTGATTTTAGGTGTTCAAAAGCATGCAATAGTTTTTCACGATCGCGGAATAATTTGTTTTCGTTTTTACCACTCTGTTCTTTCAAATTGCTACGGAAAGAATCCATACGTCGGTTTGATGAATCCATGTTTAAAGTCTCAAATTGCTTATCAACAGCTTCGCGGTACTCTTTGTATATTTTGTCTTTTTCTTTGAATGGGACATGTCCTATGGTGTTCCATTCGGCCATTAATGCTCGTAAAACTGTTTGTGAATCGGCTGGATTATCAGTCTTCTCCAAACCAACTATTTTTAATATAAGTTCTTTCTTCTTTGCCAGATTTTCGGTCTCAGCATTTTTTTCACCTGAAGTGTTTTTGTTTTTTTGTTCGAAAAAATAATCGCATGCAGCAATAAAACGTTTCCATAATTCATCTGAATACTTTTTAGCTACTGGCCCGACAGTTTTCCATTCTTTTTGTAATTGAATAAGTTTGTCAGTGGTTTCTTTCCATTCTATGCTGTCTTTCAAAGCTTCAGCTTTTTCACACAATTCTTTTTTCTTCTCAGAATTCTGATTCAGTACACTTTTGGTTTCTCTGAAAAATTCACCTTTTGCTAAAAAGAATTTATCACAGGCTTTGCGGTAACGGTCATATATCTTTTGATTTATTTTACGAGGTGCAAAACCAATTTTTCTCCATTCATCCTGCCAGGCTAGGAATGATTTTGTAGCTTCATCCCAGGCTCTGTAGCTGTTCAGATTACTAAAATCGAATAATTCAATTTTATCGATTAATGCAATCTTGAGTTCGTAATTTTCTTCTTCCTGCTTCCGGATTATATCATAATAAGTTTGATGTTTTTTATTAATTGCAGTTGATGCTTCTTTAAAGCGGTTCCATATTTGTTCACGGATTTCACGTGCTACAGGTCCAAGTTCATGCCATTCTTCATGTAATTTTTGCAACTGTTGAAACGCAGAAAGTACATCCTCATCTTCTGCCAGTTTTTCGGCAGCTTCGCACAAGAATATCTTTGATTCCAGATTTTTCTTAAAATCATATTCGCGTAGTTCGTTGTTTATTTTAATCAAATCCCAGAAAGATTCCTGATACAAATTAAATTGTTTCCACAAATCCGTAGAAGCAACTTGTGGAACGGGGCCGATCGTTTTCCATTTTTGTTGAAGCCCACGAAATTCGTTTATATGAGTTGATACGTCATCGCTGCTTTCAACCAACACTTTCATTTGTTCTAAAAGGTGTTGTTTCTGGAGCAGGTTTGACTCTTTTTCTTTTTCCAATTGAGCCATAAACGTGGCTTTTTTACTACGAAATTGATTCAGTAAGGCTTTAAATGTTTCTTCCAGTTCGTCTTTTGCAACACTGAAGTCTTCTTCTAAACCTCCTGCATCAATATATTGTTTTTTTTGCTCTTCGAATTCAAGTTTTGTTTTTTTATAAAACAATTGTTTAATGATTTCTACTTCATCTTTAACTGCATCCACTTCTTTGTCGATAAGTAACTTAAGTGCATCAATCAATTCCGGTTTAGTGCTGGAAGCATGATCTGGTCTGGTTGATTTTACTATTTCAGGTTGTACTACAACGACTGTTTCCAAGTTGGCTTCAGGAACAACAGTCACTTTTGCTTCTTCATTTTCTTGAGCATTAGTTTTTTCAGGGACTTCGGTTGGTTCAATAACATTAGTCGCTTCTGTGGTTTCAATAGTTTCGCTTGGTACGATTTCAGGATCCTTGGTTAAATCAAGTGAGTTCATTTTCAATGTTTTTTAGTGAATTTAGTTTTGTATATCTACAAAATATTCATGTTATTCGATTCGCTAATTTAATAGCAAACACAAAAATAGGGTATTTTTTTTAATTATTGTTATTCCTCGTAAAAATAACTTGTATTTTGATTTTTTAAATCCTTAAAAGCTTATTTTATTAAGTTTTATTTATTCTCGGTGGGCAATATACGTATTTGCTTGCTGTTTGGGATTAATTTGTATATCGTTGACACTGACATGCTCCGGACGTGTTACTATAAATTCCACGGCATCAGCAATGTCTTCAGCATTAAGAGGTGTCAATCCGGCATAAACTGCTTTGGCTTTGTCCTCATCACCATGATAACGTACAATCGAGAACTCTGTTTCCGCCATCCCCGGAGATACTGAACTGACTTTTATTCCATGTTTTATTAAATCAATTCGCAATCCTTTGGTAATGGCATTGACTGCATGCTTTGAAGCACAATAAACACTTCCATTTGGATAAACTTCAATGCCGGCAATGGATGATATATTGACAATATGACCGGATTGTCGTTCAATCATTCCGGGAACAATCAATTTAGTTATGTATAGCAGACCTTTCACATTTGTGTCAATCATTTGCTCATAATCGGCTAAATCGCTATCCTGAAAAGGAGATGCACCGGCAGCTAAACCCGCATTATTAACTAAAATATCAATATGTTGAAAGTATTCAGGTAATGAATGAAAAGCATTTATGCAGGCTTCGTTATCTCGGATATCAAAACAAAGAGGCAGTATTTCAACCTTAAAATCAGTATGCAACTGGTTGATTAACTCATTTAACCGCTCTTCTCGACGACCTGTAACTACTAGATTATATCCTAACCCGGCAAACCGGAAAGCGATAGCACGACCAAAACCTGAAGTAGCTCCTGTGATAAATGCAGTTTTCATAATATATTAAATTATATGAACTAAAAATGAATTTCAATAGTTAAAACGTATGATATGATTTTTCTTACTCTTCTTTCCCTTTTACATATTTCAAATCATGACCCATTCTATTCTTTTTTGTTTGCATATAATAGGCATTGTACTGATTTGGTGCAATTTCTAATGCAACATTTTCAACAATAGACAAACCATAAGCTTCCAAACCAATGCGTTTTTTAGGGTTGTTGGTCATTAACCGGATTTTAGTTACTCCGATTTCACGTAAAATCTGAGCACCAACCCCATAATCGCGTTCGTCGGCGTCAAAACCAAGGTGTAGGTTAGCATCAACAGTATCCATGCCTTCTTCCTGTAATTTGTATGCTCTGATCTTATTCATTAGTCCGATTCCACGACCTTCCTGATTCATATAGACAACAACTCCTTTTTCTTCTTTTTCTATAAGCAGCATTGCTTTATGAAGTTGGTCTCCACATTCACAACGTAAAGATCCAAAAATATCACCTGTAATGCAGGAAGAATGTACGCGTACAAGTACTGGCTCATTTTCTTTCCATTCTCCTTTAATTAAGGCTACGTGCTCCAACCCGTTTGATATTTGACGGAAAGGAATTAATTTGAAATTGCCGTATTTTGTTGGCATATTTACTTTCTCACCCATTTCTACTAACGATTCAGTCTTAAGTCGGTAGGCTATCAAGTCTTTTATGGTAATAATTTTCAAGTCAAATTTCTCCGCAATTTCAATTAATTCAGGTAGACGGGCCATGCTTCCATCTTCGTTCATAATTTCAATTAAAGCTGCGGCAGGATACAATCCTGCCAACCTTGCCAGATCAACTGCTGCTTCAGTATGTCCGGCGCGACGTAATACTCCTTTCGCCTTGGCTCGTAGTGGAAAAATATGTCCGGGACGACCAAATGTCTCAGGTTTTGAATTCGGATCTGCTAATGCCTGGAACGTAGCAGCGCGGTCGGAAGCTGACACACCGGTACTACAGCCTTCTAATTTGTCAATACTTACAGTAAATGGTGTAGATTGCATGGACGTATTGTTGTCCACTTGCATTCCAAGTTCCAACTCATCACAGCGTTCTTCACTTAGTGGAGCGCATGCTACACCACGTCCATGGGTAACCATAAAATTAACCATGTCAGGGGTTATTTTTTCAGCTGCACATATAAAATCACCTTCGTTTTCACGGTCTTCATCATCGACCACAATAATAAATTTTCCATCTCTAATGTCTATAATAGCCTCTTCGATAGTATTTAAATTTGATTTCATCTTAAATCAATTAGTTTTTTTTATTTGTTTATTATAGAATTAATTTTTTGTCTTACTAAATTCCATATTCTAATATATTGCTCAGGGTTAAATAAGGTAGCATCCACTACTGCTTTATAAGTTAAGAAAATGCCAACAGGCAATAATAGTGCTGAACTGAGCCACATTCCTTCGTAAGCTGGCCATATTGATTCTCTAGACATTTTATAGCCTGTATTATCAATTATGTAATATATAATGAACATAATAACCGAAATTACAACAGGTGTTCCCAATCCTCCTTTTCTAATAATAGCCCCAAGCGGTGCACCTATAAAGAAGAAGATCAGGCATGCAAATGAGAGGGTGAATTTTCGATGTCTCTCAATTTCATGGCGTAAAACATAATTCACCGGTTCATTCAACATCGTTTTGTTGTATTCTATTAAATCTTTCATAGTTTTAGCCCGTTCAACAGCTGCATTCGTAGCTCGTATCATTGACTGCTGATTAAGTGAAAGAAATAAAGAATCAGGATTGCAGATCTTTTTATTTTTAGCTAGACTATCGTTAATTATTTTGCCTCTTAATACTTCTCGTCCCAGAAAATGTTGATCAACAAGATCTTTTGCCTGAATTGCTTCTCTTGAATTAGCTATTTTACTTACCGAATCAATAGACTGTGTAAGCTGTTTGAAATTTTTACTAACATGTTGATCATGAAGTATTGATTCGTCAAAACGATTAAAGTCAGTATTGAAATCAAGCAAAATTTCTTTTGTCTTGAATGTTTCCCGTCTATAAGGTACACTGTTGGAAGAGCTACTTATTCGTTGTTTTTTTAAATTTTCAAAGCTTTCCCCATCATAAAGCGTAAGTAACAGATATTTATTGTCCTCAGTAAACTGTACACGTCCGGAGTCAGATACCATAACGGTTGCATTCTCGAAACCACCTGAAAAATCATAAATCATTAGATCTTTCAGTAAATGTTTTTGTTTCCCCCGTACATAAATATTAAAACCGTCAATCCCGGAATAGAATTCGCCCACTGGGATGTCAAATTCAGGTGACTTTTGTCGGAGAGAGAAAATAAGAGTCCACAATTTTGTCTGTGATATCGGCAATACGTAATTAGAAAAATAAAATGCACCTACACATACAAATGAGATGAAAAGTATGAGCGGCCGCATTATTCTGAAAAGAGAAATGCCTGCTGCTTTCATGGCAGTTAACTCGAAATTCTCGCCAAGATTTCCAAAAGTCATTAATGAGGCCAATAGTATAGCCAAAGGCAATGCCATAGGGATAAGCGACAATATGGCATAAACAAAGAACTCACCCAGTACTGACCAACCAATTCCTTTTCCAACTAATTCGGCAACATGTTTCCATAAAAACTGCATTAACAGAATGAAAATGCAGATGAGGAAAGTCATCAAAAATAGCGTAAAAAAGCGTTTAAATATATAAGTGTCAATTTTTTTCAAATGAAACATGCATGTTTTTTTTTGGAGCAACAAAATTACTGCAAAAAGTTCAATAATCAAGTATCTATGATGCGAATTTACTTTAACAGTTGAATATTTAGAATTAAAGTCTTTATCCTTATAACTTCCTTATTATCCTTATTTTAATCCCGAAAAGAATAATCTTTGCCGGATTCCTGTTATTCCTGTATACTGGATAACTCCCAGGTTTATTTTATCCAAAAGGTTTTATTGTTGGTTTTGACTGAAATTTAAAGTAGGGGCGAGCAAAACTCTTTTTTTATAATTAACACGGGGGTAAAAGTTCTGTGCTATCAAATAAAAGGCATAGTGGGTAAGCATAAAATCATTAATTTCCGTCTTTATAGCATATCAATATCGATGAACATTTTCGTGAAGTCACGAAGATGATCATCGATATTGATATGCTGTGTTTTATAAGAATTGACCGCGCGCTTACGACAACAATATAATTTTTCCAAAGTGTATATCCAAATATTACCTGCAATCCTAGTGCAAACCAGATTTCCACTTGCTGACTTTCATCCTCGTTGTTGATAGAATAAACCAAGACATCAAATATTGATTTCAGTTGTGTGATTTGTAGTTTGTTTATTACACCTGATTTTGGAATAATAATTCATTCAACCTGTCAACTCAATTAACTTAATTGACGAATTAACGTGTACTTGTTTTTGTGGCGGATTCGGAAGTCGCGAGGGATGAAAGTGTCATCGAACTCATCACCATTAAAATACGGTAATCTGATATCGTTGCAGATATATCAGTGTTAAAAGGTATTGACATAGCGACGGCTTCGCTTCAAGCGAAGCCGTCGCTAAAGGTCAGTAATGTTGTTATTTTAAAGAGATAAAACTAAATGGTGGAGATGGTTCGCTTGATTCAAGAATAAAACCCGCATGTTGGTTCTTTACAATTAGCATTGCCAATGTGTTTCTGAAATCAGCTGCTTTGTTTTTATTGACCAGAAAGCTTGCATTGAGGATCATCAACTCTTGTCGTCCTGTAAATTCTTTTGGGATCAGATTACGGAGATTGTTTGCTTCACTCTGATTTTTAATGGCATCATAACACTCCTCAGCATATTTCCTACAAAGCCTGTCGATTTCTATGTCAATTAAATTATCTTTTTTCCTCCTCAACAGATAGGCCTTACCGGGAGAACTTTCCATAATAAGCGTTTCATAATCAGCAGCCTCCAGACTCAATTCATCAATCTTTTCTTCCAACACCTTGTAGTCACAATACATTTTAACTGACCATTCTTCTTTCTCTACGATATGGCGTAAATTATCGTCTATGGAACCGGAGTATCCCTCCATAAAACATTTTAAATTTTTTTCAGTATGAAAGAGAGTGCCAAACGGAAAGGGGATTACCGGTTGCTGCTCCATTAATAAACGAATGATCGCATTATGTTCCCGCACATGACTTTCCACCCAATGAATATCTGACAGGTTGCGTTGAAAGTTTACCACTGAAAACTCACTTTCCGGAACATATTGAATTGAAACATATAAAGAGTCATGTTCAATACATTGTAACCGGTTGAACTCAATGTTGCCGTTAAGTTCGGGTGGGCTGTTCGAAATGCAATATACAGAGATCAAATCATTCATAATGAAACGGGATAGGCAGTATTATTCGGCGGTAATATCCAATCCTTCAAAAGAATTCAGCCTTTCGAAGGAAGTAATTTCTAAGTTTTCGTTTATCCTGACAAAATAGAAAAGCCGCACTTGTTTTGGAGGCAGGTTCATGGATTTGAGAAATGAATCGTTTTCGTATACTTCTGCTACTGCACTCCACAGTTCTTTGATTTTATCAATTTTAATGACTGTCACATCATAACAGCTAATGTTCTCTTTGAGGAACTTAACTACTTCTTTTTTTACATCAATAATGTTGTTCATTTTTGTCTCTTGATTATTTGTTTCACTACAGGGTAAACCTGGCTAACTTCGTATTTTCCCCGGTACAGGTCTATTTTCGGTTGTTTTTTTAATAGAATGCCCACAATTGGGACAGAATTTGTATTTGAACATAAAACGCCATTTCTCGTCACACTCAGGACAGTGAATAACGAGTGGCTCGCCACATTCATTGCAAAATTTCTCGCGGCTACTTGTTGTTTTTCCGCATTTTGGACATTTAAATGTATCCATGATCCCCTCCTTTTTTAGGTTTAGTTTGACTTTTGTTCACGAATTTCGCTCAGCAGTCTCAGCAATTCATCTTCCTTTTCGTCATACTCTTTTTCGGTTATTTCGTCCATCTCGAACTTCATTTGCAGTGCCATTAATCTTTCTTTAATGGAACCTTCGTCTGATATTTCATTCTCAATCACCTCATTAATTTTTTTAGCGAGAAAAATCACGCCATTAATAGGTGCAAGCAGTATGTCATCAATTATAAACATATTAGATTCCTTTCGTATTTATTACAAGGTTTACAAAGTTATAGGGAGGCAATGTTCCTACATATTTAAAAGTCATCAGATTACCATATTTCTGGTCCAGATCGGATACGGCTTTATCAAATGCAGCTTCCGAGCTGTTTTTAATTAAGTATGCCGCATTGAGAATCATCATTTCGCCATAATTCTTGTTGATCTTTACCTCCTCAGCCAAAGGGTTTAAAACATCAAGGATGACTTTTTTATAGTTCTCAGTTTCTTTTTTAAGCGCCTCAGCCACCATTTCACCTATTTTCATGCGTTGATAATGGCTTTTATCTGCCGGAAGGTCCATTAATTTATCTCGGAGGATTCTGATATCATCATATTTATTGATGATACTCTGGTACATCAATGCTTCCTGTTCATAAGCCAGCACCTTAATACCCAGTTCCTTTTTCCCTTCCATTTTGATTAACAGGTCATTAAAGTTATTATATTCCTTTTCCATGATTCTTAAGATTCCTTCGTCATCGTTATACCCGGAGATAGTTGAAAATCGGACGGGAAGTACTGTAAATTTTTTCATCATCTCCTCCAAGACTTTTTCGTGTGCAATCATGTTTACCCTACGGGCTTCATATTCTACAACAGGTGAATTGCTGACAACGGCTGTAATTCCATTATAGTTGATTCCATACACCTGATCGCTTCGTTTTCCGATGCCAATGGGTCCAAAGTTAATAGGTTCATTATGTCTGATTATCCCATAAATGTATTTTCCTTCTTTAGGTATTTCGGGTAGGTTGTTCATAATGTCTAATTCGTATAAATAGTTACAATTCCCATTTCTCGGGGAATATTTTTAGGTTTATGAAATTAAAAATCGGGAGTGGAGCAGTATAAACAAAGTCACACTTATCCTGAAACTTCTTTCCCAGATCGGTCATGATGTTATCAAATTCAATCTCCCTTGCACTGTTTATCAAAAAAGCGGTATTCATAAACACGTCATCATTCCCTGTTTTATTGTGTTTATAGTCGAACACCGATTTACGGAAAGCGTCCAGAATGATTTCCGTTTGCTCCTCTTTTTTTAAAGTAAGTGCGTGTTCTATCACATTTCCGGCTTCAGCAATTTTAGTATCCTTTTTTCCCTTATCGCCCAGTTTGTCAATTTCGGATTGTATTATTTGAAGTTCAACATATTCCGTATCAATCTCCTTGTAAATTAGTCCCATATTCTTCCAGGTCCCCCTGACATTAATCTCCACCTTGTTTTCAAACTGCCGGAGTAGTTCCATAAATTCACTATACCGGTGATTGAGCAAATTGCGGATTTCATCGGGGTTGGCCGCGACAGTACCAAAGCGGACGGGAAGCAAGCTGCGAAATTCTTTCATAACAGTCTCTATCACTCTTTGATGCGCCAGCATGTTTTGTGGATTGACTACAAACCGGCTAAGGGGGTAATCGCTCACCACCATGCACAATCCGTCGAATCCAATGGTTGATACCAGATCACCGCGATCACCAACTCCTATAGATCCTAAATTCAGATCAAATTCTGAAGCAATGATGCAATAAATGTATTTTCCGTCGTGTATCATATTATTCCCTTAATTTTACAACGAATAAATTTTCACTCACATCCTCTTTTGCCAAAGAGATGACATGAACTTCGGTTGACTGACATGCCAGCCCAGCATAATCGAGTAAAGTATGATAAGCATTATTGACCCTGTTGAATTTCTTATTATCGATGATTCCCATATTTGTATCTGGATGGAATAACCGTGCTTTAGTCAGGTATGCTTTTTTAATATCCGATTCTGTCGTTTTCTCTTTCAATCCCAGTACAATTCTGGCTTTTTCTACATTTCTGGGATTCAACTCATCAATTTCGAGGGTGTAAAAGCTATAACATGGAAGTGGCCCTACCAGTTTGAAGTTCAGCAAACCCTTGTATTTTTCATCGAGTTCGTCAATAAGTTGTTCGAATGTCTCCTGATGACTCCTTTTTATAAGAAAAGCTGAATTGGTGATCATCTGGTCATTCATCACTTCGTGCGTTTTGATATCGACACCAATTACTGTCATTGCTTCCATAATATCCAGTTCAACAGTTGCGTTTTTAGCTTTTAATTTATCCTGGACCAATATCCCTACTTTCATCTGGTCAGCCCGTGTAAGCAGGTCCGACTTGTTCCGAAAATCATCTTTTATGGCAACAATATCAGGGTGAAGGGCTATTTCGTTTAACGTGTTCTGAAAATCAGCCCAGGTTGCCACAAGGTCAATTTCTATCAGGTTTTCAGCTTTCAGGAATGTATCACGAATTAAATTATAGCCATTTGATAGTATTTTAAGAACTTTTTCCGTTGAGTTTACGATCGTTCCCAGTTCCATCGGGATAATCATGTTGAAGCCAATGCCCATTAATTCTTCGATCGTTTTCTGATGACGGACAAGCAAATGCCCCAGCGATTCCCTGTCGGAATAATCAATGGCCAGGATATTCGTTTCGGAAACTATCGCAGCTATGTCTTGAAATGGGATGGCATAAATCTCTGTATTTTCGAGCAGCCCTGACATGTCATCACTCTTAAAATCAGGCATAATTCCGTAAATATAAATTTCCTTAGTTTGCATTTTCAGGTAGATTTGATACTTAAAACTATTTTTTTATTGCGTTTTGTTTTAAAACCAATTCTATTGCTTCATCAAAATGACTTTCTGATATGGAAATATCATCTAAAACGCTACCTGATTTAGCGGCCTTCATTTCAATCAATGCACGAATACAAAGCATTGCAGCTTTACGGCAAATGAATTCGATATCTGAACCCGTAAGGCCCTCTGTGTTTATGGATAATTTCTTGAGGTTTACCTTTTTTCCCAGTGGTTTGTTCCGGGTATGTATATGGAATATTTTCTCTCTGATTTTTTCATCGGGTAAGGGTAATTCGAATATTAGATCGAACCTGCCACTTCTTAACAATGCCGGGTCTATCAGATCAATTCTGTTGGTTGCGGCGAGTACAATCACTCCATTCAAATCTTCGATGCCATCCATCTCGGTCAGAAACTGACCAATGACCCTTTCGATGACCCCTGAACCTGAACTGTCAGCAGTTCTTCTTGGGGTAAGGCTGTCAATTTCGTCCAGAAAGAGGATGCAGGGGGATGCCTGCTTTGCCAATCGGAATAATTCCCTCACCCCTTTTTCCGATTCTCCTATATAGCGGCTCAGAATCTGCGGACCTTTTACAGAAATAAAATTTACACCGCTTTCACTTGCAAGCGCCTTGGCAAGATAAGTTTTTCCGGTACCCGGTTTACCATGAAGTATAATTCCTTTGGGTGGTTTGGTATCCAGTTTTTTAAACAAGTCGGCATATTTCAATGGCCATTCCACCGTCTCCTTAAGTGCTTCTTTTATTTTGTCCAGCCCACCAACATCTTCCCATTTGACATCGGGAACTTCCACAAACACTTCCCGAATCGCTGATGGTTCAACTTCTTTCATTGCAGACATAAAATTCTCCATGGTAATTTCGAGGGACATTAAAAGCTCATAAGGAATTTCGGACAGTTCGAAATCTATTTCAGGTAGTATTTTCCTCAACGAAGTCATCGCAGCTTCCCTGGCTAATGCCTCCAAATCGGCACCCACAAAACCATGGGTAATCTCGGCTATTTTTTCCATATCAACATTCGCCGACAAAGGAACACCCCGCGTATGAATGTGAAGAATTTCGAGTCGACCTTTTTTATCGGGTATTGAAATAGAGATTTCACGATCGAACCGTCCGGGCCTTCTCAGGGCCGGATCAATAGAATTGGGAATATTGGTTGCACCAATCACAATCACCTTGCCTCTGGATTCCAATCCATCCATCAGGGACAAGAGTTGAGCTACCACACGTTTTTCAACCTGTTTTTCACCACCCATATCCTCCCGTTTTGGAGCAATGGCATCTATTTCGTCGATAAAAATGATGGAAGGTGCGTGTGCCTGAGCTTCTTCAAAAATCTTCCTGATCCGCCCTTCGCTTTCACCGTAAAATTTACCCATAATTTCAGGGCCGGAGATATTGATAAAGTAAGCATCTGTTTCGTGCGCCACGGCTCTTACGATGAGTGTTTTGCCTGTCCCGGGAGGACCATAGAGAAAAACACCTTTTGGAGGCTGTACACCAAGGCGTTCGAAAATCTCGGGGTATTTAAGCGGGAGCTCAATCATTTCCCGAATGCGCTGTACCTGATTGCCAAGGCCTCCAATGTCTTCGTACGAGACCTTGCTTTCATTTACTCCGTCGACCTTGACTGTTTCAAGTTGAAAAGTGGTATTGGGTTGAATCAGGACAACTCCTGTCGGATTGGTATCCGTAACAGTATAATTCACCGAGCGTGAGCCAAAAAGATTCGCCCGCACTTTATCGCCTGTTGCTACTGACAGTCCGTTGATAAGCGAACCAATATATTTCGCATCATTAGACTTGAACAGGGAGCCGGATTTTGTATCGGGTTTGAGTTTTATTCTTACGGCTTGACGGTAGGTTGTTTTAGTAACTTTTACCTTTTCGTCTATTCCCGACTGTGCATTTTCCCGGCTTATGCCATCTATCTGAATGATTTGTTTATCCCTGTCCTCGGGATAACACGGCATAATTTTAACGGGAGTGGTACGCTTCCCTTCAATCAGAATTATATCGCCACTTTCTAATCCAAGCAGTCTCATATCTTTTGGATCGATTCTGGCGATAGCCCTGCCAACATCCTTTACCAGGGCTTCCTTTACCCGAAGGATTATTTCGTCTTTGATATTGCTCATGGGTTACTTTTTGTTGGGTTTAGTTTTTATCCTGCAATGTTACAAAAAGGTAATTCTTGAGTTGATTCAAGGCATTCTCTCCTTTAATTTCTTTAGCAAACTCAGGGATTTCAATTCTATTTAAATTCCTGAAAGCTTCGGCAATTTCTTTTAAGTATTTAAACTGGGACGCTTTTTTTTGTTTGCAGAAATCACCTTCTTCGGAGATCATCACATGATTCACAATGATTTGTTGTGATATTATTTCAGATTCCCGTAGTTGTTTCAGCAATCGACGAGTCTCAAGGATTGCCATTGCCTCGGGGATACAAACTGGTATAAACTGACATTTGGCTTCATCCTTCAAGATATTTTCAATTCTTTTCACTGTTCTTTTCAGGCTTAATAAAAAAGCATCTACATCATCCGGCTCGTAGGAACCTGAGAAACTGGTAATCATATAGCGGTATTTCCATCTCATGCGTGCAGCTACTTTTATCCAATCGTCCAGCAGTCTGGGGGATGAAATTAATCGCAAGGCATGACCTGTTGGTGCTGTATCAACAACATATTTATCGTAATCCCCTACCTCCATGAAATCAATTATCGTTTTAAAACTCATCACCTCATCTATACCCGGAATCGACAGGCTCAACATCTCATCAATATCTTCACTGTCAAGATTGGAAGAGGTATCAAGAAGTTTTTTTAATGCACTTTCATGCTCAGTTTTAAACCCTGTCAATGCCACCTCTGCATCAACTTCAATGGCGGATAGGTTTTTATGACCTTTTACTTCGCGAACATTAAAACCAATCTGTTGTTCCAGGCAATCAGACACAGAATGTGCTGGGTCGGTGGATATCAGAAGCGTTTTGAAATTTTCGGACAAAGCTATAGATGCAGCAATTGCACAACTAGTTTTTCCGACACCCCCTTTTCCTCCAAAAATAATTAATTTTAGGTCATTGCTTTCCAAACCAGCAAGAGCCATCTTCGTCATTTCTTAATTCTGATTTCAAGGATACCGTTGGTGAATTTTTGACTTAAATTCTTGACCTCAACTTTTACCGGTAGCAGCAGTTCCTTACGATAAGAACGGCTCAGGCTTACCGCAACAATCTCGAGAATATCTTCTTTTAGGTCAATTTTTAATTCCTCTTCATTTATTCCTGGCATTTCGGCAAGAATAATAATTTCATCTTTTTCATCAAAGATATCCGTTATCGGTTCACGCTCTTCATCAACTTTTGGTCCATCGGCTGTTTTTTTTATGTTTCCGAAAGTTTCTACTTTTGGAGTTCCACCTGCCGTGTTGATAGTGAAGCCATAAACACCTTTCATCCCCTTTTTTAAATGTTCGAGGTTAATTTCGCCTTCCTTGCTGAAACTACCTTTCTCGTCCAGTTTTCCGGCAAGGTCTACTAATTTTTCTATTCCCTTAAACAAACCGCCAAGTCCGAACAGTTCAAAACCGGATTCGTCTTTTTTGTCTTTATCATACTTTTTTTCCATGATCTTTATAGTTTTAAAGTTTTTATACTGAATTATGAATACTGGATTCAAGTTTTTCAAGACGAGTTAACAGAGTTTCCTGTTGTTGAATTTCTTTTTCTCTTGCTTTCGACGAAAGATAGGGATCGTCCTGCCACCAGTTTATACCCATTTCCAATGCCTTGTCTACTCCACATACTAAAAGTCTTATCTTGATAGTCAATAAATCAACATCTGCTATTTTGATTTGGATATCTCCAACGATAACAATGCCTTTATCTAAAACAAGTTCTAAAACATCCCGAAGTGATGAATTCCCAGTTGATGTATTAACTGTTGCTTCTGTCATAATATTATTTTATTGTTAAATGAAAACTACCTCAATTTACCTAGTGATCCTAAATCAATATTCAAATCATCTTCTTTTAGTCCAAAAACCAACCTCAGTTCTTCAATTTTGGTTTCAATTGCTTCCAGATTCATTCCAAGTTTCTGAGTCTCCATTAGTGTTAATTCCTCCCTTTCCACTCTCCTCATAGCTTCTCTTTCAACCAGATCAACTATTAGTTTTATCAAAGTCAAAACCAATTGTGCCAATCCTCCCTCTATTTGTTCCGGAGTATCAGCATTTATCATCTGATTAATATGCTTCTGCGCCTTTTCGATTTGATCTTCTAATTTATGCATGTAGACCTCATCTCCCAATTCGTTTGCATGAATGTCATCTATCCGATTTCCTTGTTGAGTCGATAACCTTGACAAGGTAACAATGATAACTCTCAGTGAAATTGCCAGCATATCTAAATCTGCAATTCGTATCACTATATCACCGTGAAGTACCGCCCCTTTATCAATCACGACATCCAAAGCATCAACTAACGTTGCATTTTTATTATCTGAATCAGTCATAATTTCTTAGAGTTTAAGCGAAATGATAACAAGGCCAAGGACCAGTCATTTGAAATTTAATCCCATAAGATTTAAACTTATCTTTAAATTCTTCAACTCTTCCTTTAAACACAGGTAATTTCATTTCATCTATCAAACAAAATCCATTTAAAATAAGATCTTCGTTCATAAGGGTAAAGTCTTTATCTAAAATTTTGGACTGATGACAACTAACTCCGGATTGAGAAAAGCTATTATAGATTTCGTTTATGATCTTATCTAATTCTTTTTCTTTAATTTCGTCAATTGCAGAAGTTATTTTCTTTTTTTCAAAAAAGGCCAACCCTTTTGGCAAAGAGTCTATTCCTTTCTTCTTTCCCAGGAGTTCTTCATTCCGTTTCTCCAAAAACTCTCCAAATATTTTCTGATCGATGAAAGCTTTTACACACCATTCCTGTTTACCTGATAAGAACTCCAGACTGTTTCTGAAGCTGTCCAGATTCTGAGATAAAGCTTCCTCAAGTTTTTCACAGCTTTTAAATATTACTCCAAATTGCATGGGAATAACAGGAATAAAGCCTGAATCGCTTGTTCTCATTGCCTGTTCAATTACTTCTTCATGTATTTGAGCTTTTCCTTTTATCCATTCCAAATCCTCTTCTGCCTTTTTTTGAATTTCTGCTGAACTAAATTCGTCTAAGGATACTTCACTAGTTACGGCTTCTAAATCCTGGAAAGTCAGAATTTGGATTTTTTTTTCTCCTGAGATTGTCTTGCAGACTTCAATTGTTTCGTTGGATTTAATCCGGATACAATAAAGATATAATCCGTTTTCCGATTCCATTTTATTTATTTTTAAAAGGAGAACATTAGTAGTCAATTGACATGGTTTTCCACTCTGTTTGCACTTCACTGGTTTCTTTTGATTCAGTTTTATGCATCTGTGCTGCTTTTATATCATTATAATCCTGAATCTCTTTCAGCCTGATCTGCACAAACTCAAGTCTCAGTAAAATGTGAATTTCTTCACTTTTTAATCTGTTTCGTTCTTTTTCGAACATATACAACTTTATGAAATCTGAATCTTCCTTGTTTGGGATTCCCGATTTGTTGACGTTCTGCATTGACTTAATGCTCTGAAGTCCTTTTATAGCGCTTGAAATTGGCATAATATTTTTTTGTTATAAAATAGTGATAATCTGTTAGCAATTAAGATCAATCAGTTCATTTACAATTAATCTTACTTTCTCCTGATTAGTTTTGGATCCAATTCGGCTGGTTTCGGAAGTAAGAATATCCTGACAAATTAATCTAAACATTTCATTTTTCTTTGAAGGTGTTGAATTTATCGTTGCCAGAGTTTTTGCAATCATAATAGAACCTCGTATAGTAGGGTCAAACTCAGTTTTACCCGTTTCACGTAAGCCCCTTACAATCTTCACAATCTTTTCAGTGTCTGACAATGAAAGTTCCGATTTGGCATGGGTAATCTGCAATTCGGTTTCAAAGTCAAAATGATCAAGATCCATGGTGACCATCCTATCGCGTAGGGCATCCTGGGTTCTATTCACTCCGGCATATTCTTCGGGGTTAGAAGTGAAGATGGCGCAAAAATCCGGATGGACTTTCATGTAGGAATCTTCTTCTTTACCAGCCGAGGTGCTCATCATTTTTTCCTGAAGAATGGGAAGTAGGATATTGTTGGCTTCAGCTCGTGAGCGGGTAAATTCGTCATAAATGAGTGTAAACCCATTTCTTACAGCGATTGTCAACCGGTTGTTCACCCATTTCTTTTCCATATCTTCCTCTAGTTTATGAACTGAATGTATGAACTTATCGTCTAGTTTTCTGAATCTGTAACCTGATTCTCCTCCCACCAGATCTGAAGTTTTGTATTCTGCATCGCCATGAATAATGACTACCGGGCGACCAATTTTACTTGCCAAATGCATAGCAATGGTTGTTTTTCCGGTTCCTGATGGACCTCTAAAATGTACGGGGAATCCGGCTTTTATATAGTTCAGACTACGATTGGTTATGTCTTTAATGTATTCTGTTTCTACAAAACTAGCTATCTGCCTGGGTTCAAGAACCATATTCGTTGCGTTATATGAAATTTCGTTTTGCATTTTTTAGTTTGTTTAAAACTATCGTTGGGGTAATTGTTTCATAGTATTGATCCACAAGCTCCTCGTCTCTTCGATATCCCTTAATACGATTTCATTTTTATTTTGGAATTCTTCTCTATGGGAAGCCTGTTTTGCCATTGCATCTATTCTTTTAGACAAAACTGTCTTCATTATATTTTCTACATTTTTCATTTTATCTCTACTCCCTCTATTTTGAATAATCCGATACCTCTGCAACGGGTGCAAGGGAGTCCATCACTGGATTTTCCGGTACCTTTACATTGATTACATTTTGTACTATACTGAGAATTATTATATCCTTTTCCACCACAAACAATACAAGTCACCCTTGCTCCAAGCGGATTTTTGCCTGTCCCTTTACAAAAAACGCATTTTTTGTAAGGCTCATCCATTACTATATGCCCTGAACCATTGCAGACCTGACAGTCCGAACTTGGAGAGAGTAAATCAAAAGGATCCTTTCCTTTTCCATTACAAAATTTACAATTAATTGTTTTTGACATGGTCTTGTGTTGACTAATTATCAATCAAGAGAATTAAATAAACGAATTGAGTACACAACAGCACTAAAGAATAAATTCAACTCAGCTTCTACCATCTATTAATGTAAAGGATAGTATATGTTTTCAATTTTTTGCACTTTCCCTTCTTCTAACAATGCTTTAGCAGTAAATCCAAGCTTCATACGTGTTTCACACAATGGTTCTTCCATTTCTGAAACTCGAACTCCATTTTTATGACTGTTTATATAGTTCAGCACTTTATCATCCAGTTTCATTGGGGCTTCCGGTTTGGGTTCTACTTCTGGTTGAATTTCAACCAGAGTTTCTGATGCTGCTTCAGCTTGAGTTTCAATTGTTACTTCCTTTTTATTTCCAGATATTTCAATTTCATCCATAGCAGATTCAACCCCCGTTTCTTTTCTAAGTTGAGTAATTTCATCCTGCATATGATTCCAATTTGCTATCCCCTGGCTTCTGTCTTGTGCATAGTCAGTAATCAAGCCGACACTGGCTTTTTGAATCACTTTTACTTCTTTTTGGATATCTTTTATGGCACTGTGAATTCCTTTCATAAGTGCATTGTAGTCATTTAGTCTTACAGTTTCACCTTTGGCAAGGTCTTTTTGTAATCTTTGAGCCATTTTTTGGTTTTCCTTGCTCATTTCGGAAAGCCTTTTTTGGAAATCGGTTAGCAATGCTCTGGTAAATTCAACCCTTTCAACAAGGTTTTTAGTCAATTCTGCCCTAAGCTGTACTGACATATCAGCATGCTCTTTCTCAAAGTTCTCAACCGTGATATTCGTGTCCTTAAAAATCCTCAAGACTTCATCATTGATATTCTTTATGTCATCGTCGATGTCTTTCATAAGGGCATCAAACTCTTCCATTCTGTTTTTTTCGTCTACCATTCTGTCTGCCCTGTTTTCAGCAAAGAATTTGTTTAATTCAGCTACCATTTGCGTTCTATCAACACCAAATTCATTCAATAGGTTGACGGTAGAATTTTGAATATCTATTACTTCAGCTTGAATAGAGGCAATGTCGGCATGAATCCCGGACATCAATTCATTATAGATTTCAATGCGTTCCTTTTCACTATTCGCAAGCCCATTTCGTAAGCTAACAGCATTCGTTGTTAACACAGCAGTCATTTCCTGATGATCTTTTTGAAATTGATCAAGAGTTTTCTGTACATCGTTTACAAGTTCTTCATTTTCTTTGATACGTTGTTTGAATGAGGAAAGAATATTTTCGCTCATATCTTTCATTTTTGTTGCAAGTCCCATATTTGTATCTCCTAATGATTAATAAATAATTTGTTATTGCTATTAATTGATTTCTTTGATAATTAGATTTTTTACATTTTTAATATCCTGGATAAGAATGTGATCACCTTTTTGGAGTAAGCTCTCAAGCCATTCTATCATCCTATTATGCATTTGTTGATAATCCATAAATGTCTTCATCACCGTTTCTTTTCTAACTTCCTGTAATTTTGAAATTTGTGACAGTTGCTCTTTTAAAATTGTAATTTTATCTACAACTTCGGGTGAAGTAATATCTTTGATACCTAAAAGGCTGTTCTTTAGTTGTTGGGCAGTTTCTTTCTGTGCTTCAATAAAAACAAGAAACTGCTTCTCGGCTTCTTTTTCTTTTTCATCGAGTGATTTGAGAATGCTCGACATCATAATATTGTAATCTTTTTTTCGTAACGAACCATTCTTTGCAAGAGCTTCGCAAAGTTTAGAATTTAAAAGGTCTCTTTCTTTTTTGAAATCTAATAAAGAATTATGAACATTATTAAAAAGAAAGTGGGTGGATTCTGTTATTGTTTCAGATGACTGGAAAGCGGTTTGAATTTTTTGTATTCGAGCTTCATAGGAAGTTACAATGTTTTCGAAAAACTCATTCATATTTAATTTGTCCTGCGTTTTCATAAAAAACGATATTTTCAATGAGTATTGAAGATTAAAAGAATACATCTGAGATAAAATCACTATTCTTGGTAAAATATACTTTACAAGATTAAGCTTTAAAAGGATCTTCTAGCAAGAATAAATGTTTAACTGCAAAAGGCTTATGCTGCTTTCGCTGTTAATCCAATTGCTTCAGCGTACTTCAAGTAAGTCTCAACAGATGCAACTACGATTCTTGCTTCGATTGCAAGTAATTCGATACCTACTAATGATACTCTTACCCATGCATCAACTACTACGCCTTTGTCCAGGATACGGTCAATCACCTCTACGAGGCTGGATGAACCGATGGTTTTTTCTACTGCCATGATTTTGATCTCCTATTATTAAGTTTGTAATTTACCGTACTCGAAATTAGAGGGACGGTTTACCTCTTGTGTCGACTCATTTGCAATAGATATGCCAAAAGAATTGGATAAAGCTGATTCAAGTAATTTCAATTGTGTATCTATCTGAATTTGAATAGAAAAATTATTTTTTTATTTCTTGAATGAATGAAAAGTATCAAAAATTAGAGGAGAAAAAGAGGTGAATGATTTGAAATAATCGCACAGTTGTGCGGAAATACAGACGGGTTAGTTCGTGCTACATTTTAACAGAGATAATGAATTTTGTTGACTTTTTGGATAAGTAATGTATTGTAAAATAAGAGATATTACGATTAAAATAGAATCTAAATATTGCATTATTAACTTGTAATTCATATACTTGAGCATAGGAAGGTACCATTAATAACATTGCAAAGATAAAATGCCAGATAAAACAAGTTGCCTTTTTTTACTGATCTTTCACTTGTGCTTTGCATAGGTTAATGTCATATTTTTTCATTTTGCGGATTAGAGCATCCCTGGTTATTCCAAGCTGGTCGGCTGCTGATTGTTGGTTGAATTTACAGTTTTGCAAAGCATTATGTATCATTTTAATCTCATTGTACCTTAGCGTTATTGTTTCGGGATCGGACTGGTCCTTGTTAGCAGATGGTTTTTGAGCTGTAACTGGGAAATCATTTATTTCAAGCTGATTGTTTTTGCAGAGAATAATGGCTCTTTCAGTCATATTTCTCAATTCTCTTACATTCCCCGGAAAATCATATTTTGAAAGCTTTTCAAAAACTCCATTGGATATTTGGAGAGATGGCTTATTAAATTTCATTGAAAAGTATTCAATATAATGAATCAACAATGGTTTTATATCTTCAGGTCTTTCCCTGAGTGCCGGAATATGAATATGCAGGGTATTCAACCGGTGAAGCAAATCAAGTCTGAAATTTTTTCTTTCAATATTTTTCTCAATATCGTGATTTGTAGCCGAAATAATTCGGAAATCAGTATGAATAACAGTTGTATCGCCGACCCGTGTGATTTCCTTTTCCTCGGTAGCTCGCAGTATTTTCGCCTGTAAAGTAAAGGGCATGTCGGCAATTTCATCCAGAAATAAAGTTCCGTTATTGCATACTTCGAAGAAACCCATTTTGTCAGTAATAGCTCCGGTAAATGAACCCTTTTTATGACCGAAGAATTCACTTTCCAAAAGAGTTTCGGCAATGGCACTGCTGTTTACTGCACAAAATATGTTGTCCTTCCGAGGGCTTGAATAATGTATAATTCGAGCTATGTTCTCTTTTCCGGTTCCACTTTCACCTGTTATCAGGACACTGGCATCAGGGTATTTTGCAGCTGTTAAGGCTTGTTCAAATACTGTTACAATTTGTGGACTGACACCAATAAATTGACGTTTAATCTTTTTTTCGAGTGTTTTTGAAATCAATGAATTCTTTTCTTCCATCACTTTCAACTTACGTTGCATCTGAAGGTATTTTTGGGTACGTTCAATGGCAATTTGAATATCTATAAATCGGAAGGGTTTTCGCAAGTAATCGAATGCTCCAAGTCGCATGGCTTTTATCACTGTATCCATGTCACCATGTGCCGAAATAATGATGACTTCCATATGGGGATATTGCGTTTTTACTTCTTTTAGTATATCCAGACCATTTGCTCCAGACAATCGGACATCAAGTATAAGGAGATCTATTTCAATTTGGTTTAAAATATTTAGTCCCTCTGCAACTGTATTGGCTTCAAGAGCTTCAAATTCTGAATCGACAAAGAAACCGCTTAATTCTTCAGTAAATTGTTTTTCATCATCCAGAATCAAAATTTTTAATTTGTCTTTTTTTTCCATTATTAATTTTCTTTATGGACATCCAAAACTAATTTTATTTGTGTACCAGTTGTTTTATCACTCGAAATATTAATAGTACCGTTCATTTCTTTGATAATTTGATAACAAATAGATAAGCCGATTCCGGTTCCCTTTCCTTCTTCTTTGGTAGTATAAAAAGGAAGAAAGATGTTCTGAAGATCGTCATTTCCGATACCTATACCATTATCTCGGATTTCAACAATTAGATATTGATTTTCCTGATAAGACCTGATTTCAACTATCATTTCAGAATAGTCTTCCTGTTTGATTTTTCTTTCTATGACAGCATCCTTGGCATTTAAAAGTAGGTTTATGATTACCTGCTCGAACTTATAGGTATTCCCAAATATTTGTTTTAGTTCTTTCTCAAGTTGAAGAATTAATTTTATTCCAAGGTGTTTGAACTGTTCAATTATAAACGAAACTGCATTTTCAATGCTCGTATTTACGTTAAATAGAGTTAAAATATAATCATTGTTACTTCTTGAAAAAGCCTTTACATGATCAATTATATTTCTGATTCGTAAAATGTTCTCGAATATCTTATCTGATTTATTTTTGAAAAATTCGAAATCAAGACTCTCAACTCTTGATGACTCAAATAGAAGCTTATCCATAACTAACGAAATGATATTTAAGGGCTGGTTAATCTCATGCGCCATTCCCGAAGCCATTTCGCCAAGGCTAGCCATACGATCGGCATGTATTTGCTGGGTCTCAATTTTCTTACGATGCGAAATATCACGGATGATAATCATAAATGATAATGGATCTCCCTTTGAATTTTGGATTAAAGTGGCACTTGCTTCTACCAAAAAAAATGATTGGTTTTTCTTTTTTAATTTCAATTCAATATTTTGGACAAGCCCTTCATTTATAGTTTTATCAAATATCTTCTTTATAATCTCATCTTCCGAAAAAACAAATTGTTTAATATCTTTTCCTATCAGGTCATCTTTATTATCGGTACCAAACAATTCCAGTCCCATTTCGGAAACCTCTGTAATAATCCCCTTCAGGTCGGTTAATAAAATACTATCAGGGGAAGTATTTAATAATGTTCTGTACTTTTCTTCACTTATTTTTAATGTGTTTTCGTCTTTCTTACGATTCGTGATGTCGCTGAAATACCATACCCTTCCAAAGTATTTTCCATCACTATTTATCATCGGTGCCGAATAACGTTCGAAGATTCTTCCGTCATCCAGTAATAACTCATCCATACTGGTTTCTTCTATTTTTTGGTAGACGGAATTAACTTCATCCACAAATTCATTAGGGTTTACAAGTTTATTCATTACCGACTGAATGGCAAGTTCATCCGATTTCAATGCAATTACTTCGGGAGGTATACTCCATAATTCGAGGAAGCGGTGATTGAAAGAAATTATTTCACCATTTTCGTTGACTACAAGTATCCCTTCATTGGATAATTCTTGCTCTGTTCGCAGGATGATATTGCTGAATAAAAGTAGCTCTTCGGCTTCCTTTCGTTTCGTAATATCATGAACAACCGAAAACCGATAATTCCGATCATGGATAACTATATTTTCGGCTGACAGAAGAACATGTTTTAAATCTCCATTTTTTGTTTTTAGAATTGCTTCAATGTTAATTACTTTTTCGGTGATTGAAGTACTTGTCAATAGACTGTTAAGAGTTTCGAGAGTAAAGATGCCTAATTCAGCAGGCGTTTTACCGATTACTTCTTTGTAATTAAACCCAAATAAGGTGTAAAATGCATCGTTTACCTCCACATATTGCCCTGTTTCTAAATCGGTTAACCCGCAGGCAGAAGGATTTAAATAAAATACTTTGGAAAATTTTTCTTCTGATTGCTTTATTTGTGTTATATTTTTATTCACGGCAAAGATAACCGGAACGCCATCCCAAAATCCATGTGACACTCTTGTTTCTGTGGGTATTATAACACCAGATTTGGTAATCAATGGGCAATAACAAAAGTCTATTTGGCTGTTTAATATTTCTCTCATCATTTTAGAGGATTGCTCCCAACGTTCAGGTGGATGAACTATCAGAATTGATTTTCCTTTAAGATCTTCATTTGAATAACCGAGACAGTTAGTAACCATAAAATTCGTATGAATTATATTTCCTTGCTCATCGAGCACAAATATGAAGTCATCAAATCGATTGAAAAAGTCTTCGTAATTATGACAGGTGTTTAATGAAAATCTTTCTGACTGCTTGTTTTCGGTTATATCAACCGCGGTAATAGAACACTGTTGCCCATTTTCAGCTACAATACCGGTGAGCAGCACGTAGGTTGGCGGGCGATCATCCCCCGATAATATTACTTCGCAGGTTTCTTTGTTTCTGCCATCAAATACAGTTTCGATAAACTGGTTGAAAACCGGGAGGGTATTCTCAGAAATAAAAGTAGTAAAGTTTCTGTTTTTCAGTGTTGCGCGCTCTTGTCCAAGCATTTTCGCACACATATGGTTTAACTCAAGGATAGTACCTTCTTTTGAAATGGAAAGAAAGCTTAACGGTGCAAAATCAAAGAGTTCGTTATAATTCTCATTTGCAAGTTTTTCGTCTTGCATTTCAAGTTCAATCAGGGTTACTTCGAGTTCTTGAATGAGTTTAAGAGTTTCAATATCTGTTGTTGTAGAAACAAGGCGTGACAGATCGCTGCTTGCTTTGTTTTTAAGCCTTTCATGCAGGTGCTCTGTCTTTTGGCGGAGGATTTCAGGAACTGATGGATTCAGATTCTCCATAATGGTATTTCCTTCTTTTTTTATCATCAAGACAGGAAAGTACTGCGCATATTGCGGAAATAGATTTCCATTCTTCAGCTTGATTATGCATCAGTATTTTCGAAACTGGATATGTTTCTGTCTTTTGGTTCAGGACCGCTTTGGTGCAAAAAAAGTGAATGAGATAGCTGATTGCAGCTTTATAATTATTTATAGCGTCGAGAATAAAGGCACATAATGATTCACAAAGATACAATTATTTTTTTTCTTGTTACATTATTAATCACTCATTTTCAGATTATTGCATCTTATTGATTTATTTTTATAACTGTCATCTTAGTTAAGAAGAACTGATTCATTCTACTTCTGATTAGTTCTTAGTGAAGCATTATCGGTTAGTAAGTAAATGTATGGAATGGACGAAATTGGCTCGGAGGGTATAATTGGTTGCTCTTTTTACAATAGGAACCAACTTCAGTGGAATAAGAATATGTTTAAGTTTTTTTTATACAACATCTAACTTTTTGAAACTAAATAACAGGAACAATTAAATGTCGCATTTTTAATACTGAATACAGAAAATGCATCCAACATTTGTTCCAGATATAGTGAGGATTAATTGAGTGTAAGAAAGCGTAGACCTCATTAAACCATCTCTCAATCTTCGTTGAAATAT